>OMAE01000868.1_pt1 | contig 10617 bp, 7 predicted proteins | sample 1673701 | NCBI WGS metagenome assembly OMAE01 (sample SAMEA103958123, study PRJEB25191) | human gut metagenome | reverse complement strand
CTTGTCGAGGATCTGCTTTTCCTCCATGTCGGCGGCATTTTTCTTGCCCTCTAAAGCCGAGCAGGTTTTTTGCAGCTCCAAAAGCTCACGGTTGCGCTCCTGAGCATCCCTGTCTGCCTTAGTGCGTCTGCCCTCAAGCTCAAGACGCTTGTTTGTAATTTCGCTTATCTCGGCTCTGATGCCGTCAGCCTCGGCTAATATCTGTTTGCGCTTTTCGAGAACCGTTTGCAGCTTGTTTTCGATCATGCTGCGCTCAGATTCCGAGCGCTCTATCGCCTTGCGGCGTGAAAAGCTGTCGCCGGACAGGGCTTCAAGCAGCACCTTGAGCTGGTTTATGGCAAGCTCGGTCGTGCGCTTTTCGGCCTCGTTTGCTGCGATCGAGCGGTTTATCTCCGCCTGATCCTCAAGCGCCATATCAAGCTCATAGCGCAGGCCCGCAAGTGCGTTTCTCGCCTTATCAAGCTCGGCGCTTGCGTTGTTATAGTCCGTTTCCAACTTCACTCTGCGCTTTTTGAGCTCGGTGAGCTCGTTCGCCCGTGAAAGAATGCCGGTACCCTTTGCGGCGCTGCCGCCGGTCATCGATCCGCCGGCGTTTATGAGCTGACCGTCAAGGCTTACGATGCGCAAGCGGTTGCCGTTTGCCTTTGACATTCGCACGGCATCGGCAAGTGTCTCGGCAACTACCGTTCTGCCCAGCAGGCTTGCAAATATGCCGTCATACTTCGGCTCAAAATGCACAAGGTCATACGCCACTCCGACAAAGCCCGGGTCGTTTACGGGCGCATCCTTCATAACGCCGCCCTTAACGGTGTCCACCGGCAGGAAGGTAGCACGGCCGGAGTCGAGCCGCTTTAGCATTTCTATCGCCTTGCGGCCATCGTTTTGCGTGTCGATGACGATATTCTGCATCGCAGCGCCGAGAGCCGTCTCAATGGCAAGGGCACACTCGTTATCCGCCTTGACAAGGTTGGCCACAGGTCCGTGAACGCCGCTTATGTTGCCTCGGGCAGATTCACGCATGACCGTTTTGACCGCCTTTGAAAAGCCCTCATATTCCTTTTCCATCTCGGAAAGCATGTGTATCCTTGCGTCCATGCTGCGGCAGTCAACGCTCAGGCGGTTCACCTTTTCACGAAGCTGCTCTGCCGCCGTTTCACGGCTCGACAGTTTCATGCGTGCGCCATCAAGCACATTGTTATTGGCCTTGAGCTTTTCGTCAAGCTCCCTGAGCGTGGCTTCCACCTTGGCGATAGTTGCATTGTTTTCTTCTATCTGCGCCTTGATCTCGCCGACGCGGGTCTCCGCCTCGGCAATGTCTTTTTTCATACGCTCGGCAGCCTCGATGCTGCTTGCGATGCCGGCTTTAAGTCCGGCGGCCTCGGAGTCGCATTCGGCAGCCCTGCCCTCTGTCTGTGAAAGGCGGGCTCTGGCACTCTCGGCCTCGACATCCTTTTGGCGCATACGCTCGGAGATGTTGCCCGATGAGGCATACAGTGCTTCCAGGCTGCGGTTTGCGTTATCAAGATCACGCACCGCATTTTCGTAGTCACGGCTTATCGCTTCGGCCTGCGACCTCAGCTTTTCAAGCGTCGCCATCCAAACGGATATCTCACGAAGTCTCAGCTCGTCACGCAGGACGAGGTACTTTTTCGCCGTTTCGGACTGCCGCTTCAGCGGCTCGACCTGAAGCTCAAGCTCGTCTATCTTATCATTTATGCGCAGGAGGTTTTCTTCCGTTTTCTGAAGCTTGCGCTCGGACTCCTCCTTGCGGCTGCGGTAGCGGGATATACCGGCCGCTTCCTCAAACACCTCACGGCGCTCGGAGCTTTTGCTCGACACGATCTCGGCAATCCTGCCCTGACCGATGATCGAGTAGCCGTCTCTGCCAAGGCCCGTGTCCATGAGCAGGCTGTTGATATCCTTAAGGCGCACCGCCTCACGATTTATGTAATACTCGCTGTCTCCGCTGCGGTAGTAGCGGCGGGTCAGCATGAGCTCGGTATTGTCGCAGTCAAAAATGTGTTCGGAGTTATCGATGATGAGCGAGACCTGCGCAAAGCCCAGTGCGCCCCTCTTCTCTGTGCCGCCGAAGATGACATCCTCCATCTTGCCGCCTCGAAGAGTTTTGGAGCGCTGCTCGCCCATGACCCACAGTATGGCATCGGAAATGTTTGATTTTCCCGAGCCGTTGGGTCCGACGATCGCCGTTATATCCTTTTCAAATGTAATTCTGGTCTTGTCCGGAAAGGACTTGAACCCCTGAATTTCCAGTGCTTTTAAGTACAAATGCTCTACCTCTATTCAAAATGTGCATTATATTTTATAACATATGAGCGCCTTAATCAAGGCTAAGCAGCTTAATTTCGCCCGAATTTATGTCGGTCTGCATAATTTTAATAGACTTTAGCTTAAATTGCGACTTAAGCGCCTCCGCATTGCAGCGGTGCTGGCCAATCATTTTGGACACATCTGACTTATTGACTCCGAGGACGACGCGCTTATAGGGCTCAACACCGTCAAGCAGCTTCACCGCCTTGTCGAGCATCATGCGGGAGCGCACGAGCTCGCCCAACGCCGGGTGATACGCTCCGCCCACGGCATCTCCGCCGGAGAGGTCCTCAGTCGGGTTAAGCCCCATACGGATGATGGGGATACCCGCCTCGTCAAAAAGCTTCGTTATCTTTGCGCAGACCCGAACAGCATCGGAAACGGTGTGCTCCTTGTAGGTTCCGGCTTTCCACATATCGTAAAGCTCGGTGTCCCGCACTATGACCGTGGGGTATATCCTCACTCCGTCAGGGCGCAGGGCGATTATCTTTTTTGCCGTTTCCACGCAGCTTTCGTCCGTGTCGCCCGGCAGGCCGGTCATCATTTGCAGGATCAGCTCAAAGCCCGCCTGCTTCACCATTATTGCAGCGTCCTCTACCTCTTTTGCGGTGTGGCCTCGGTTTGACAGCCACAGCACCTTATCGCACAGTGACTGCGCACCGAGTTCCACCGTCTGCACGGAGTATTTTTTGAGCCGTGCAAGCGTTTCGGCATCTATCGCATCCGGGCGGGTCGAGAGCCTGATCGAGCTTATCGTTCCGTCGTCAAGATACGGCTTTGCAGCCTCAAAAAGGGCTGTCTGCTCTGCCACGGGTATGGCCGTGAAGCTTCCTCCATAAAACGCCAATTGCCGCTTTGTCCCTTTGGGGGACAAGGCGGCTGCGTTCTCTATTGCGGTTTTGACCGTCTGCGCCGTTGCGGGCTCGGTGTGACCGGAAATGCGCCTCTGATTGCAGAACACGCAGTCGTTCGGGCAGCCGAGATGCGGCACGAAAACGGGGATGATACTGTTTCTTGCTGTCATTTATTTAGCTTCTTCAATGCCTGACAGGCTGCCGCCTGTTCGGCCTCCTTTTTAGTCCTGCCGCTGCCCTCGCCGATGACCTCGCCGTTAAGGCTGACGCTCGCCGAGAACACCTTTGCGTGATCCGGTCCGGACTCGCCGGTGGGCGCATATGTGAGCACCTGGCCGTTTTTTTGCTGTATAAGCTCCTGAAGCTCGGTCTTATAGTCGGCCGCATGGTGTGCCTCGATGCTCTCGGGGCTTAGGATCATGCGCTCAATGAAGCTTTCGGGTGCAGCGATGCCGCCGTCAAGGAACATTGCGGCGATGACCGCCTCGACAGCGTCTGCGAGAATGGACGGTCTTGTCCTGCCGCCGTTTTTCTCCTCGCCGTGACCCATGCGCAGGTATCGGCCTAAGTCAAGGTCGAGCGCAACGCCGTGCAAGCTCTGCTCGCAGACAAGCTCAGCACGCAGCCTTGTCATTTTGCCCTCGGACAGCGTAGGCTGCATGGAATACAGGTGCTTTGCCGTTACAAAGCCGAGCACCGAATCGCCCAGAAACTCCAAGCGCTCGTTGCTTGAAATGCCCTCTGCCCTGTTCTCGTTTGCATACGAGCTATGGGTGAGCGCATTTTTCAAAAACTCACTGTTTTTAAATGTGTAGTTTAATCTTTTCTCAAGCTCTTTCAATTTTTACGCTTCCTCTGAGATCCGCATATAATCAACATTTTCAACTATATCGTTTATCATGCCCGACTCGGCAAAGGTCTTTGCCTGACGGATGGCGGCAAAGAATGCCTCATCGCCGGACGAACCGTGCGCCTTGATAACGGGCTTGGAGATGCCCATGAGTGCAGTTCCGCCTACCTCGTTAGGGTCTATGCTCTTTGCGATGCCCTTGACATCCTTCTTGACTACGGCAGCCGCAAGCATATTTTTTGCATTTTTCTTAAACACACCCTTGAGCTCGGTAAACAGCCACTTTGCAACGCCCTCGGCGGTCTTAAGGGCGATATTGCCCGAAAAGCCGTCGGCAACTACTACATCAACGCCGCCCAGAAGCATGGTGCTTGCCTCGACATTGCCGACAAAGTTTATCCTGCCTGCATCGTTTGCAGCCTTGAGAAGCTTATATGTCTCGTGCTGGAGCTCGCCGCCCTTGGTCTCCTCAACGCCGATGTTGAGAAGTCCGACACGAGGGTTGCCGATATTCATGATGCGCTTTGCGTAGAAGCAGCCCATATATGCAAACTGGAGAAGATACTCGGGCGTGCACTCGGCGTTTGCGCCGCAGTCGATGAGCATGAGGCCGTTTTCGCGGCTTGGAAGTACGGGTGCCATTGCCGCACGGCGTACACCGTGGATGCGCTTGACAATAAGCGTTGCACCGGTGAGCAGAGCTCCCGTCGAGCCAGCCGACACCATTGCGTCTCCCTCGCCGTTTTTGAGCATGGTAAGTCCGACTGCCATGGAGGAATTTTTCTTACGGCGGACTGCCGTGCTGGGGTCATCGTTCATCGTGATGACCTCGGGTGCGTCAACTATGCTCAAGCCATTGCGGTCAACGCCCTCAAGGCATCTTTCTATATCGTCCCTGCGGCCAACAAGGCAAAGCTCAACGCCCAGTCTGTCTCTTGCAAGCACTGCTCCCTTTACTATGGCTTCCGGTGCGTTATCGCCGCCCATTGCGTCAACGATTATCTTCACGGCAGAAGACCTCCTTCTCCATCAATTCATCTATGATTTTAAGCGATCTTGCGGATATCTCCGCATTCTTGTTCCTCTTGCCCTTTACCCGATAGCCGAGTGGGGTTATAATGCCGAAGTTTATATTCATCGGCTGGAAGTCGCCGACGCTGCCGCCGGAAATGTACAATCCGAGTGCGCCTATCGCAGTCTCCTGCGGGAAATTCACCGGCTCAAGCTCCAAAAGCCTTGCGGCGGTCTCGATGCCGACCAGCATGCCGGATGCGGCCGACTCCACATAGCCCTCAACGCCGGTCATCTGTCCGGCAAAGCTGATGCGGGGTTCCGATCTCAGCCTATAATAGCGGTCTAAAAGCTGCGGCGAATTCAGGTAAGTATTGCGGTGCATGACACCGTAGCGGACAAAGTCGGCATTTTTTAGCGCCGGTATCATCGAAAACACACGCTTTTGCTCGCCCCATGTCAGATGTGTCTGGAAGCCGACGAGGTTATATATCGTGCCGTCGGCGTTATCACGCCGGAGCTGTACAACGGCGTAGTTTTCCTTGCCCGTTCTCGGGTCACGCAGGCCGACAGGCTTCAAAGGGCCGAAGCGCAATGTTTCCTCGCCCCGGCGTGCCATGACCTCAACTGGCATGCAGCCTTCAAACACGCCGCCGTCGTCAAAGCCGTGGACGGGCGCTTCCTTTGCCGAAACAAGCTCTTTTACGAACGCCTTGTACTCCTCCTCGTTCATCGGGCAGTTTACATAATCCGCAGTGCCCTTATCGTAGCGGGAGGCGAAAAACGCACTGTCCATATCGACGCTCTCAAGCGTCACGATGGGTGCGACGGCATCGTAAAAGTGCAGTCCCGTGCAGTTGCAAAGCTTCTCCAACTTCTCGGCAAGCGCATCACTCGTGAGAGGGCCTGTTGCGACAACAAGCTCGCCCTCGGGAAAGTCGGTCGCTTCCTCGGACACGAGTTCGATGTTCGTACAGGACTTAATTTTGTCCGTGATATACCTTGAAAATCCCTCACGGTCAACGGCGAGCGCACCGCCGGCAGCGACACGGTTTGCATCGGCGCTTTCCATAATGAGCGAGCCCATTTTGCGCATCTCGGCCTTTAAAAGGCCGACGGCATTCGTAAGCTCATCGCTGCGCAGGGAGTTTGAGCACACGAGCTCGGCAAAATATTCGGAGCTGTGCGCCGGGGTCATCTTATTCGGCTTCATCTCAAATAGCCTTACCTCAATGCCCCGCTTTGCAAGCTGCCATGCACATTCGCAGCCTGCAAGTCCGGCGCCGAGTACCGTGACTTTTTTCATAAATGCTTATTCCTTGGCTTTCTTTGTAGTAGTCTTTTTCTTTGCGGCGGGCTTTTTCTCGTCAGACTTTGCCGTCGTCTTTTTCTTATAGCCTCGCTTTTCCTCGGGTACAAATTCCGAGCATTCCTCGTTGATGCAGAAGGCCTTCTTCTGTCCCTTGCCGCTGGGCTTGAACAGGGTCTTGCCGCAGCTCGGGCAGAAGTCCTTTGTAGGGACATACCATGTCATGAAGCCGCAGTCAGCGCCACGCTCGCAGGCATAGAAGGTATAGCCTTTTTTGGAGGTACGCTTGAGTATCCTGCTGCCGCATTTGGGGCATTTGCCGGGCATCTCGATGACGAGCGGCTTTGTGAAGCTGCACTCGGGATACGCAGGACACGCAAGAAATCGGCCGAACTTGCCGGATTTTACGACCATCTGCTTGCCGCAAACATCGCAGTACTCGTCGCTGAGCTCGTCGGGGACTTTTATTCTCACGCCCTCAAGCGCCTTTTCGGCGTTTTCAAGCTCAACGGAAAATCCATCGTAAAACTCATGCAGGAGCTTCTTCCAATACAGCTTGCCGGACTCGACACTGTCGAGCTCCTCCTCCATGTGGTTTGTAAACTTAAGGTCGACGATGTCGGGGAAGCGCTCCATCATAAGCTCCGTGACCACAACGCCGAGGTTCGTGGGCTTAAGGTATTTGCCGTCCTTTACGACATATTCGTGTGAGGTTATCGTCGAAATGGTAGGAGCATAGGTCGACGGTCTGCCGATGCCCTTTTCCTCCATCGCACGGATGAGGGTCGCCTCGGTATAGCGTGCAGGCGGCTGGGTGAACTGCTGCTCGGGCAGCATCTTTTCAAGATACACCCGCTCACCGGCCTGAAGGTCGGGCAGCTTCTTGCGAAGCTCGTCCGACTCTTCGTCCTTGCTCTCCTCATAAACGGCAGTGTAGCCCGCAAACTTGAGCTCGGAGTAGTTAGAGCGGAAAATGTGACCGTTTGACTCAACATCGACAACGACATTATCGTACACCGAGTTTGCCATCTGGCATGCTGTGAAGCGGCCCCAGATGAGGCGGTATAGCCTGTACTGCTCGGGAGTCAGATCCTTGCGCACACGCTCGGGCGTGAGCTCAATATTGGTCGGGCGGATAGCCTCGTGCGCATCCTGTGCGCCGGATTTGGTCTTGTAAACACGGAACGAGCCGTGGTAATACTCCTTGCCATAGCGCTCGATGATGAAATTCTTTGCCGCCATGAGTGCCTCATCGGAAAGGCGCAGAGAATCGGTACGCATGTAGGTTATAAGGCCTACCGTACCCTGCCCTGCGATATCAACACCTTCGTAAAGCTGCTGGGCAACGGACATTGTGCGTCTCGGAGTCATGCCCAAGCGGCGGGACGCCTCCTGCTGGAGCGTGGAGGTTATAAACGGGGGCGAGGGGCTGCGGTGCTTCTTGCCGCGCTTGACGGTCTTTATCACAAACGGCTCGTCCTGCGTTTCGGCGATGACGGTGTTCACTTCATCCTCGGAGTGCAGCTCAAGCTTCTTGTCGCCCTTGCCGTAGTAGCGTGCGGTGAAGTCGGCATCGGTCTCGTCGCAATTGAGTACCGCATCGAGCAGCCAATACTCCTCACGCACGAAGCTTTCAATCTCTTTCTCACGGTCGACGACCATTCTCGTTGCGACCGACTGCACACGGCCTGCCGAAAGGCCGCGCTTTATTTTCTTCCAAAGCAGCGGCGAGAGCTTGTAGCCAACAAGACGGTCAAGCAGTCGTCTCGCCTGCTGGGCATCTACAAGATCCTTGTCGATGTCACGGGGATTGCCCACGCTCTCGGTTACTACCTTTTTCGTTATCTCATTAAAGGTCACTCGTCTTGCCTTGTCGTCCGGCAGGGCAAGCAGCTCCTTTAAATGCCACGATATAGCCTCGCCCTCGCGGTCAGGGTCGGTTGCGAGATAGACGGTCTTTGCGCTCTTGCTTAGCTTTTTAAGATTGTCTATAACATCCTTGTGATCCTTGACCGGAATATACTTCGGCTCAAAATCGTTTTCTATATCGATACCAAGTGTGCTCTTGGGGAGGTCACGCAGGTGTCCCATGGAGGCAACGACCTTATAGTTGTCGCCCAGATATTTCTCAATAGTCTTCGCCTTTGCAGGTGATTCAACAATTACCAAATTCTTTTTTGCACTTGGCATTTAGCTGTCCTCACTTCGTTTTATATTCAATGTAAAGCGTTTGCCCGATTGCTGGCTGACGCAGCCCTTAAGCTGCAGCAGCGTCAGATCCGCAAGCACCTTTGCCGGTGACAGTCCCGTGCGCTCGATGATCTCATCGACCTGCATTGCTTCCCTGTCCATGGCGGACACAATACTAAGCTGCGTTTCGCTTAAGCCCTCAAGCTGTTTCTTCAAGTCAATATATTCCGTGGTGTCGGGCTTGTCAATGACTTTTTTTGTATCTTTGTGTGTTTTTTCAGTTACGACAGGCTCATTTTGCTCCGGCTTCACGCATGTTCCGGGTATTCGCTCAATCGAGCGCTTGATCTTTTCGGGGTAGAGCTTTGCAAATTCGCTCATCACATCCCAGCCTTCGGTAACAGGCTTTGCGCCGTCCTTGAGCATTGCATTCGTGCCTGCGCAATTTTCACAATCGGCGTTGCCGGGTACGGCGAATATCTCCTTGCCCTGCTCGACGGCCTCGTCAACAAACAGCTTCGTTCCGCTCTTAAACGGTGCTTCGACGACCGCAACGCCGACCGACAAGCCTGCCGCTATGCGGTTTCTGGCTCTGAAAAACTGCCTGCAAGTACCGGCACCGGGCGGGTATTCGCTCACAAGCGCTCCTCTGACGGCAAGCTCCTCTGCCATTTTTCCGCGAGTGAGCTCGTGCGGAGAGCCGAGAACGCCGATGCATTTGCCGTCTGCGATAAGTGCACCCTCCGCACCGGCAGCGTCTATGCCCTTGGTAAGACCCGAGATGACGACACCGCCGCACTTTGCTATCTCAAAACCGAGCTTGCGCCCCATCTTTATACCGTAGGGGCTTGCGTTTCTAGTGCCGATGACGGCGATGGCGGGCTCTTCGTCTATCTTGGGCAGTCTGCCCTTTACATAGATGATATGCGGCGGGGCGTATATATTCTTGAGCCTAACGGGATAACGTGTGTCATCGATGGAGATAATCTCGATGTTCTGCATACCGCATCTGTCGATCATGCGCAGAGCTGAGGACAGGTCACGCTTTTCCAAGTCCTCCGCACCCTCCGAGTGTCTGCCGAGGAGCTTCGTTATCTCGCCCTTTGGTGCTTCGTACATTGCCTCGGGGCTTCCGTAGTACTTTAAAAGAACGGCCTTCGCCCTCGGGCTGAGCTTTGCCGAGGTTGACAGCCAAAGCCAGTATTCGATAGCAGACACGCCGCTCCCTCCTTTATCTTGACATCTCCCACATAATGACCGACGCTGCGACCGCAGCATTGAGCGACTCCGACTCGGGGTTCATTGGGATTATTATCTTGCCGCCGCAAATGTCGAGAAGCTCCTTTGAAAGTCCTCTGCCCTCGCTACCTATGGCAACGGCAGCTCTATGAATTTCGATATTGCGCAGATCGGCGGCCTTATCGCTGAGCGCTGCACCGAACAGCGGCAGTGCCTGCTTCTGCGTAAACTCGTCAAGCTCTTGTATGCTCATCGTAAGCACCCGCTGGCGGAATATTGCACCCATGCTCGCTCGCACGGTCTTGGGGTTATACAGGTCTGCGCAAGCACCGACCAAAATAACGGCATCGATGTTAAACGCATTTGCCGTTCTTATCACCGTGCCTACATTGCCCGGGTCTTGGAGGTTTTCAAGAACGATGGCACGCTCAAGCTTAAACTCCCCGTCCCGCTTTGGCATCTTCACGGTGAACACCGGGCCGCTGCTCGACTTTAGAGGTGAAGCGTATTCAAACAGATCGGTGGGAGCTGTGTACTGCGCAACGGTGTCGGGAAGTTTTACATCCCCGGCTTTTTCCTTCCAGAGCACGCAGCCGAGCTCCGCTCCGCAATGCAGCGCCTCACGCAGGGTCTTTAAGCCGTCGCAGACATACTCTTCGCAGTCGCAGCGGTACTCCCTGTCGTTTGCAACCGAGCGGAAATGGCATATTATCCTGTTTTTTCTCGAAGTTATATTTTCCATAAGGTAATCGTCTGTCGTTTGTCCTCAATATCCTTATGCTCGGTAACTTTCTTCGGCTCGTCTGGATTGCTTAAATCGTATAATTCCTCAAAAG
>OMAE01000858.1_pt1 | contig 10681 bp, 9 predicted proteins | sample 1673701 | NCBI WGS metagenome assembly OMAE01 (sample SAMEA103958123, study PRJEB25191) | human gut metagenome | reverse complement strand
AAAGCTGCTGCCGTCTGTGGTGTAAACGGTGGTGTCCTGCGGCTCGTACGTGTTGTTCACCACACAATACTTGCCGTTCTTGACGTAGGCGTGAACTTCTACATTATAATTGGAGCTGAACCATGTATGCAGTTCCTCCTCGCTGTGGGCACTCCACAGGATAGCGCGGTAAAGGGTGCGGCTGTTGGCAAAACTGTAAGGCACACCGCTGATGTACACGGCACGACCCTTTCCGAAGTCGTGTGCCGCCATCTGCACTTCTTTGTTTCGCTGCACCAGCACCTCGGTGCCCTCGAGGGCGTAGATATTCTTTTTACCCTCGCCAAAGTCCACGGGCTGGTCGGCGTCCTGCAGGATAAAGTGGTCGGGGTGCTCCTCCCAGTTGTATTTGTCGTAGTTGAGGGTGAAGCCGTTTTCTTCCTCCACGCCCAGCACGCTGGCAAGCTGGAGAATGTGGCCCTGATACGGGTGACCGGAAGGCTCACCCACGCCGATAAAGCCGCCGCCGTTCCAGACGAACTTGCGGATAGCGGAGGAGATCTCCGGGTCTTCCCACCAGATGCCGCCGGTGTGTGCGGTGTCGGCATCGCCCACGTTGATGACCACGTCCAGTTCATCCAGCAGATGCGGGTCGTTCTTGATATCCTCAAAGCTGATAAACTTCACCTCAAAGGGTGCGCCGGACAGCATCTCAATGACACCGGCATAGCTATAGTTCTGCTTGTAATAGAGGGCGTGATGCACCATGTGGCAGCCCCAAGCCCGCATTTTACCCCAACAGTTCAGCACGGCCACTCGCTTGACACAGTAGGGCGTGGTGCCCTTGATGTTCTCGTACAGTTCGCGGAACTCGTTGCAGACGCTCTCCACGTAGTCCACGAACTCCGGGAACTGCAAGGCCAGTTTCAGATAGCCGCCATAGCCGATGCGGTCGATGGGCTTGCGCAGGATAGCGCGGCGGGCTGTAACCCAGTTCTCCTTGGCTTCCCGCACCGGGTCGCCGCCCTCGTGGAAGGTGTCGGGGAAGAAGTACGGCAGGAAACGGCCCTCGGTGTACTTCACGCCCTCAATGTCAGAGATCAGGCGCAGGGTGGAGCCGTTGCCCACGCTGCCCACCACGGCATCCAGGCCGATGGTCTTGAACTCTGGCATGAAAGGTTCGGTGCCGATCCAGTGATCGCCGAGGAACATCATGGCTTCGCACCCGCACGCGTGGGTGATGTCCACCATCTCCTTGGCAAGCTTTGCCACCTCGCGGCGCTGGAAGGCCTGAAAATCCCGAAATTCCTTGCTGGGCACCCGGTACTGGTTGTTATAGTAGCCCTGATCGATGATGTACTCCGGGCGGAACTTGTAGCCCACTTCCTGCTCAAACTGGTTGAGGATATAAGGGCTGACCGAAGCAGAGTAGCCATACCAGTCCACGAACTTCTCCCGCTTCAGCTCGTCGAAGATCAGGGTGAACTGGTGGAAGAAGGTGGTGTAGCGGATGACGTTAACATAGGGGTGCTCTGCAATGAACTTGCGCAGGCGCTCCATGGAATACTTGTGGGTCTTGGGCTGACGGACATCAAAGGTGATCTGATGCTCGAAGTTGGTCCAGCCGTTGGTGGTGGCGTTGTACATGTGCACCGGGTCCCAGATCAGGTAGGCCAGAAAGCTGACCGTATACTCATGGAACGGCACGGCCTGCACCGTCACACTGCCGTCGGCGTAGCTCCACAGCTCCGGAGGCACCGGCTGGCCTGTGGTGCGGTCCATGACCTCCCACCAGCGGGTGATATCGTCGTTGGTGTTCACCTGCATCAACTCCGGGCTGATGCCCTTCATCAGCGGAATGGTCACGGTGTCACCGGGGGCGGTGTAGAAGCCGGTCATAATGTAGCACTGCTGCACCTCGTCCGGGTTCGCTTTGGCCCACGCATTATCCTTGCGGGTGGTGTAATAGGTGGAGTAGATCTTTGCGTCGGCATCCTTCAGCTCCTTCGGAAAGTCGGTGCCGTCGCAGTCGCGGATAGCATCCGCGCCCCACTTTTTCAGGATCTGCAGCGTTTCGGGCACCACGTCCAGATCGGTCGGGATCGTTACGCGCCCGGTCATTCTATTTTCTTCCATGGGAATTCTCCTTTACCTTCTTTTCTCCTCAATCCCGATAAGGGGCGTTATAGAGCGCCAGCACAGCCAGCAGCAGCGCCACCCCCAAAAGCATGATGCCAAGACCGGCCAGCTGCCCGGTCATTTTCCAGCCTGCTGTCACCAGCGCGATGGACAGCACAAACAGCACCAGCATCAGCACCATGCGCAGGGCGGGATGATTTTTCCAGAATGCTTTCATCGTTTGTCACCTTACCCTTTCAGACCGCCCACGGTCATGCCCTGTGTCAGCTGCTTCTGCACGCAGATGTACAGGATCAGGGTGGGCAGCATCACCAGCACCAGACCGGCATACATGGTGCCGTACTGGGCCGCGCTCTGCTGGGCCTGCATCAGATTCAAAAGGCCCACCGGCAGGGTGCGGGGCGCGCTGGTGGAGCTCATCAGCGTCATGGAAATGATGTACTCATTCCAGAAGGACAGGAAGTTGAACAGGATGATGGTGATGATGGAGGGCTTTGCCATGGGGAAGATGATACGGGTCATGGTGGAGAAGTAGCTTGCACCGTCGATGTAGGCAGCCTCCTCAAAATCATGGGGCAGGGTGGCAAAATAGCCCGAAAGCAGATAGATGGTAAAAGGCAGGGCCGTGGCTGCATACACCACCGCCAGCACCACCAGATTGTTCAGCAGGAAGCTGCTGCCAAAGTGGCTCTTCAGCCAGACATCGCCGTCCCGCAGCATCAGGAAGATGGGCACCACGATGTAGTTGACATTGATGAACAGGCCTGCCATGAACAGGGTGTTCAGCAGTTTGCGGCCCTTGAACCGGAAGCGGGACAGGCAGTAGGCGGCAGGCAGCGCAATGACCAGCAGCAGCACCAGCGCCAATGCGGTCACGATGACCGAGTTGAGCATATACTCGCCCATCTTGGCTCCGTTCCACGCATTGACAAAGTTCTGCCAGTAGAACCCGGCAGGCAGCGCCCACGGGTTGCCGTAAAACTCCGCGTTCTGCTTGATGGAGGCCATGAATACCCATGCCACCGGCACGATGATGATCACCGCCAGCAGGACCAGCACAAAATAGATAAAGAACTTGTAGAGACCTTCCGCCGAGCGGGAAGATCTTTCGGTGGTATTCTGCATCTTCTTCCCTCCTTAGAATTCCAGCGGATCGCGGTCGGTGGCCTTGTTGACACAGGCGGACAGTGCAAACGAGAACAGGAAAATGACCACGCCAATGGCCATGCTGTAGCCATACAGGCCCGCGTCCTTCTGGCTGTACATATAGCTCAGCGCCACATCCGAAGCACCGTTGGGCCCGCCGCTGGTCATGGCCTTGACAAAGAGGAAGGCCATGTTGATGGTGGAGATGATGAAGAAGGTCAGGGTGGTGCGGATGTTGGTCCAGATGAGGGGGATGGTGATCTGGAAGAACTGGGTCAGGCGGCCCGCACCGTCCAGATTGGCGCTCTCGTACAGGCTGGCGGGCACCGAGGACATGGAAGCCATATACATGACCATGTAATAGCCCACGGCCTGCCAGACCATGGCAATGATGATGGAGGGGATGACCAGTTTTTCGCCCTTCCACAGGATGGGGTCGCTCATGTTGCGGAACAGGCCGATGATGCTGTTCAGCATGCCGTTTTCCGGCTTATAGATGGCAGAGAAGATGCCGGAGATGACGACCACCGACAGGATGTTGGGGATGTAGAAGATGACCCGGAAGAAATTCTGCCCCTTGATCTTTTCCCGGGTCAGGATGGCCGCAAACACCAGCGCAAAGGCAAAGGTGACGATGGTCACCACTACCACCAGCAGGATCATATTCTGCATGGAGCGGATGAACTGGGTGTCATTGAGCAGGTGCTGGAAATTCTTCAGGCCCACAAAGGTCTCGTTGGGCGAGTAGGCACCGCGCTCGTACAGGCTCATGCGGAACACGTTGAGGGTGGGCAGGATCATAAAGAGAAAGAACAGGATCGTGGCCGGTGCCACGCAGAGAAAGACGAACCGTCTGCGGCTTTTGTCAGATCTCATAGACAAACCGCTCCTTTCTATCGGAACCCGAAAACCACAAAAAGCGGAGGCGGTCAAAACCGCCCCCGCTGGGCAGGGTTCAATTATTCGATGATATTGGCACGCATCTGGTCGCTGGCGGACTTGATGCCGTCGATCCACTGCTGCTCGGTCATGCTGCCGGACACCAGAGAGTTGACGGGGTCAAAGAACACGGTGCGCACCTCCACGCCGGGGATGGCGCTGAAGGAGGCAAAGTTGCCCATAGCGGCCTTTGCGCCGTTGTCGTAGATGGAGTAGAACATCTTGTTGTCGCCTTCCAGATCATCGGCGATGCCCAGCACAGGCTGGATGGCACCGCTCTCGGCAAACAGCTTGCAGGCCTCGTCGCTGTACAGGTAAGCCACAAACTGCTTGGCGGCATCCAGATGCTCGGCACCAGCCGGGATCCATGCCTGCTCGAACCAGGTGTAGCTGTACTGGTCGCCGCCGGCCTTGACAGCGGGCAGGGCGGTCATGCCCCACTCAAAGCCATCCGCACGGGGAGCCTCGGCCATCTCGCCCACGATCCAGGTGCCGTTGGGCATGAACAGGGCCTTGTTGTCCAGCACCAGCTGCTGGTTCTGGGTAAAGTCCTGATCGTTGGCCTGTGCGGGGGTAATGGGGTTGGTGTAGGAAGCCAGCTTGTTGACGATGTCAAAGCAGGTCTTTGCCTCCGGGGTATCCCAGATGCCTTCCTCATAGTGGGTGGCCTTGTTGAAGAACTCCGGGCCGCCGGCGGCATACATCAGTGCGTAGAAGAACGCATCAAAGTAGCCGGTGGTGGGGTAGGTGAACAGGTAGGTGCCCTCAGCGGCAGCCTTGTCGCCCAGTTCCCACATCTCGTCCCAGGTGGTGGGCACGTCCCAGCCCTTTTCCTTCAGGAAACCGGCGTTGTAGAACAGGCCGCAGGGGCTGTAGAACATGGGAGCCAGATAGGTCTTGCCGTCGCCGTAGGGGTTGGTCAGGGAGGTGTCGGTAAAGCCGCCTGCGATCTTCTCGCTCACCTTCTTGCTCTCGCCGGGCACGGTCATGCTCAGCACATCGGTGATATCCGCGATCAGGTTGCCCTTGATGAACTGCTCGGTCAGGGCAGCCTCACGGCCGGTAGCCAGGTGGATCACGTCGGGGTAATCGCCGCCCTGCATGGAAGGTCCGATGACATCCTCCAGCTTCTTGTCGGTGGTCAGCTCCACCTTGATGCCGGTCTGGGCGGTAAAGGCCTCGGTGACCTTCTTCCACATATCAGCGCCATAGCCGGTCTCGATGGCGGCGACCTTGATGGTCACGTCCTCAGCGGGAGCGGCAGATGCAGCAGCGGAAGAAGCCGTGCTGGAAGCTGTGGAGCTGGAAGAACCGCCGCAGGCAGCCAGACCCAGTGCAGCGGCACCCACACCGGCCACTTTCAGGAAATTGCGACGAGAAATGCGTTTCATAATAATATCCTTCCCTTATATCAAATTTGAGTGTGCCAGGTTCCCCCAGCCGCCTCTATATTCGATCCGGTGCAAATGTACACCGGAGGAACACGAATGATTATAATGCGTTCTCACGGCGGTTACAAGCCCAAAACTTGGACTGTAACCATTTTGTGACAACATTTCAGCGCTAAGTTGAATTGCTTTCACCTTTTACTGATGTGAAGTGTTCTCACTTCACGCGGTCAAGGTGATGGCAGGCTGCCCAGTGGCCGGTGGAGACCTCCTTGAACTCGGGCACCTCGTTGGCGCACTGCTCGTCCGCATAGGGGCAGCGGGTGCGGAAACGGCAGCCGCTCGGAGGATTCAGCGGGCTCGGGACATCGCCCTGAAGCGGGATACGCTTCGCGGCTCGCGCCGTCTTGGGGTCTGCCTCGGGGATTGCCGAGATAAGGCTTCTTGTATAGGGGTGGACGCTGTGCGCGATAAGCTCGAAGCTGTCCGCAAGCTCCACGAGTTTGCCGAGATACATAACGCCGATGCGGTTCGAGATATGGCGAACGACGCTGAGATCGTGGGCAATAAACAGATAAGTAAGTCCGAGATCCGCCTGCAAGTCCTCAAACATATTGACGACCTGCGCCTGAATGGAGACGTCGAGCGCGGAGACCGGCTCATCGCAGACGATGAACTCGGGATCGACCGCAAGAGCTCTCGCTATACCGACTCTCTGGCGCTGACCGCCGGAGAACTCGTGCGGGTAGCGGTTTGCGTGCTCGCTGTTGAGTCCGACGCGCTCAAGAAGGGAGATTATCTTCTCTCTTCTCTCCGCCTTGTTGGCGGCGAGATGGTGGATATCGATGGGCTCGCCTACGATATCGCCTATCGTCATGCGCGGGTCAAGGCTCGCATAGGGATCCTGGAAAACCATCTGCATCTTGCGTCTGAAGGGCAGCATATTGACCGCCACTTTGTTTTCCTTATCGAAAATAACATTTCCGTCGTAGATTATCTTGCCGTCCGTGGGCTCATAGAGTCTGAGCAGCGTGCGTCCGACGGTAGTTTTGCCGCAGCCGGACTCGCCGACGAGGCCGAGAGTCTCTCCCCTGTTGATAAAGAACGAGACATCGTCGACTGCCTGGATGAATTTCTTATGCTTTCCTCTGCCGCCTGCCGGGAAATACTGCTGCAGGTGCTGCACTTCAACGAGTTTTTCATTCTCACTCACAGCTTATTTCCCCCTTTTCAAATTCTTCTTTTTGAAGCAGCCAGCATTGGCTGTAATGCGTATCGCTCAGCTCAGTCTTGGGCGGCATCTCGCGCAGACAAATCTTCATGCAGTTCGCACAGCGCGGCGCGAACGGGCAGCCTGCGGGAGGATTCAGCAAATCGACCGGCTGACCCTCGATGGGAATAAGGCGCTCGGTTTCCTGAACGTTGAGCTTGGGAATGGATTTTATAAGACCCTTGGTGTATTCATGCTTGGGCTCGTAGAAAATCTCGTCCGCGGTGCCGTATTCAACGATGTGACCGGCATACATGACGGCTATTCTCTCGCACATACTTGCAACAACGCCTAAGTCATGGGTTATCATAATGATACTCATGCCGAGCTTCTTCCTGAGCTCCTGCATAAGCTCGAGTATCTGAGCCTGAATGGTGACGTCGAGAGCCGTTGTGGGCTCGTCGGCTATGAGCAGCTTCGGCTCGCACGCGAGGGCTATGGCTATCATAACTCTCTGTCGCATACCGCCCGAAAGCTCATGGGGATACTGCTTGAGGCGCTTTGCCGGCTCGTTTATGCCGACGAGCTCGAGCAGCTCCTTTGCGCGGTCATGAGCCTCTTTCTTGCTCTTGCCGGTGTGCAGGCAGATAACCTCGGTTATCTGATTGCCTATGGTATAGACGGGGTTGAGGCTCGTCATGGGATCCTGAAAGATTATCGAAACCTCGTTGCCCCTGATTTTGCGCATTTCTTTTTCGCTCATCTTGTCAATCTGATGACCGTTGAAATTTATCGTACCGCCGATGAGCTTGCCGGGATGAGCGGTAAGCCCCATGACGGAATAAGCGGTGACGGACTTGCCCGAGCCGGACTCGCCGACTATGCCGAGCACCTCGCCCTCATCCATGGAGAAGGAGACGCCGTTCAGCGCCTTGACTTCGCCCGCGGGGGTAAAGAACGAGAGTCTTTCGTCTTTTATTTCCAGAAGTTTTTCGCTCAAAATTCTCGCCCTCCTTGTCAGTTCTTCAGCTTCGGGTCAAACGCATCGCGCAGTCCGTCGCCGAAAAGGTTGAATGCGAGAATGATGACGCTGATAAGTATTGCCGGCAAAAACAGCAGGTGCGGATAGGTGTTCATACCCTTGACCGCATCGGTTGCAAGGGAACCCAATGACGGCATGGGAGCCGCAACACCGAGTCCGAGGAAGCTCAGATAGCTCTCGGTAAATATTGCCGAGGGAATCTGAAGGGTCGTTGTGACTATAAGCGTGCCGATGCAGTTTGTGAGCAGGTGCTTTCTGATTATACGCGCACCGCTCGCGCCGAGAGCGCGCGCCGCCGTGACATACTCGGACTCCTTGAGCACAAGTATCTGCGAACGCGTGATTCTCGCCATGCTGACCCAATAGAGCAGCACGAACACGAGGAATATCGCAATAAGGTTCGGGCCGACCGTGTTCATCCAACCAAAGCCGGGCTGTTCGGCAAGCGCGTTGAGTCTCGGTTTCAGTGCCAGTGAGAGCACTATTATCAGAAGAACATCGGGTATTGTATAGAGAATATCGGTAATTCTCATCATTATTATATCGACCCAGCCGCCCGCAAATCCGGCGACGGCGCCGAATATCGAGCCGACTATCAAGACCAGCGCCGCGCAGATAAGACCGACGGTGAGGCTTATGCGCGTGCCCATCATAAGGCGAACGGCAAAGTCTCTGCCGAGCTTGTCCGTGCCGCAGATATGCGGGAACACCTTTTCGCCCGCGTCTATGCGCGCCTGCTCGGTCTGGCTGTATTCAAAGGGCTTGAGATTTTCGCTGTACTTTATCTGCTCCTCATAGCTGTAGGGCCAGAAGGACGGTACGATATAGGCGAATATCATTATTATAAGGATGAAAACGAGGCTTATCATCGCTATCTTGTTCTTGCGCAGGCGGCGCATACCGTCTGCCCAGAAGTTGACGCTGTCGCGCATGACAACGAGACTTTCTTTTTCATCTTTTGTTGCCGGGATAAAATCGTCTGCGTTCAAATGCAGACTCGGAAATTTTTTGTTCATCGTTTCTCTCCTGCCGCTCCCTTACTTAAGTTTGATACGCGGGTCAATAATCTTATAGAGAATATCCACTATAACATTAGCCACAATTATAAGGGTGGCAAGAACTATTGTAGTTCCCATTATCAGCGTATAGTCTTTTTGGTTTATCGCCGAGACGAAATCGCGGCCGAGACCGGGAATGGTGAATATCTTCTCCACGACGAACGAGCCGGTCATAAGACCCGCCAGCATGGGGCCGACATAAGTAACAACGGGAAGGATAGCGTTTCGCAGGGCGTGCTTGAAGAGAATCTTGAAGTTAGACAGGCCCTTCGCCTTCGCGGTGCGGATATAGTCCTGACTCAGCGCGTCCAGCATGCTGGTCTTGGAAAGACGGGTGATGTAAGCCATGGGGTACGCTGAAAGCGCTATTACCGGGAGCACATAGCTGGGGTTGTTAGGGCTCCAGACGGGCACCCAGCCCAGCTTTATACAAAATACAAGCAACAACAGGGTTGCCAATACAAAGCTCGGTACTGCCGTAAACAGAGTAGAAAGGAATACTATGACGCGATCCGGCCATTTGTTGCGCATGAGCGCGGCAATGCTGCCGAATACCGTTCCGCATATCAGAGCGATGGATATGGCGCGAAGGCCGACCTTGCAGGATATGGGGAAGGATTCGGATATGATGCTGCTTATCTCGCGGCCGTTCTTGAGGGATACGCCGAAGTCGCCCTTGAAAAGTTCCTTGATATAGATGCCGAACTGCACCAAGAGGGGTTTATCCAGGTTATATCTGGCGTTTAGCGCGGCGATGGTGGCCGGGTCGAGAGCCTTTTCACGGTTGAACGGGCCGCCCGGGATGGCGTGCATAAGGAAAAATGTGATTGCGCATATTATGAATACGGTGAGAACTGCAAGCAGGAGGCGCTTGATGATGTATTTTGTCACATTCTTCCCTCCTTTCTGAGTTATTATTTTTTACCGACTGTGTATTTATTTATTATAATATTGACGGCGTTGCTCGTCAATATGTCATTTATGTGGCAAAGCGATAAATCCCCGGTCCCGCCAAGGGGGAGAGGGGGAGAGTATGTAGATGGGAGGCAGAGGAAAGAAAAAAGTGGCGTAAAAGCCACTTTTTAATTATTCGTCTTTATAATATGCGTTGATTTTTATTCCTCAGTATGCTCGCCGTCGCCTATGTCGAGGAACTTTATCTCGTTGCCGCAGGCCCGGACGAACTTGATCAGGTCGTAGCGGTGCATGGCCACGGTAGCGTCGCTGGTGAGGGGGTGGCAGCATACCATTTCGTCCCGGAGGATATCCTTGTCCACTACCAGAAGGGTCTTGTGCTCCTTGTCGTTCATCAGGGCAAGAGGGGTGACGGCGCCGGAAACTACGCCGAGGTTTTCCTGCAGCATTTCGTCGGTGCAGAAGCTCAGGCGGGATACGCCCAGCTTGCGGCTCACCTCGGAGGTCCTGAACTTCTTATCGGCGCGGATGATTATGATAAAGAAGTTGGTCTCGGTATGGTCGCAGGCGTAGATGTTTTTAAAGTGCTTTGCTCCAACATCGGCGCCTATGCCTTCGCAGTCCTCCATGGTCTTGGCCAATGGGTGCTCATAGTAGTAGTATTTAATGCCAAGCTCATCAAGCTTCTCAAGGGCGGGTTTTGCAGCTTCTCTCATAGTTCAATAGCTCCTTTCTCATAAAAAAGCTTATTATAGTCAAAACGAATATCAACTTTGACTATTTTACCACAGAGCAACTGCGTTTGCAATCTGAAGCTGAGCTGTTTTTTAGGGCTTGAGCCGCCTTGTAATAGGCACTGGGCTGT
>OMAE01000846.1_pt1 | contig 10790 bp, 10 predicted proteins | sample 1673701 | NCBI WGS metagenome assembly OMAE01 (sample SAMEA103958123, study PRJEB25191) | human gut metagenome | reverse complement strand
TCGCACGAAGGCCACATTAAGTGGCCTTCGGCTCGTGCGGAACTCGCGATAAACCTTATATCCCGCCCCTCCGGCGCCACACGGGAGCTGAGTCAACGTTATCGGGCCCGGCATTCAGAAAAGTCAGTGCAGCAAAATGGCGATGCGGATGGGGTTAGCGCTCGTAGATTAAGTTACCTGCCAGGTAGGTGGCCTGAACTTTGGTGTCCTGGAGCTCTTGTGGGTCGATGGTGAGTGGGTTTTGGTCCAGGACTACCAGGTCGGCGTATTTGCCGGGTTCCAGGCTGCCGAGGTTTTGCTCGTCGCCCGCTGCGTACGCGCTGCCCAGGGTGTAGTTGCGCAAGGCAGTTGCCGCGTCGATGCGCTCGCTGGGGAGCCAGCCGCCCTCGGGCCAGTGACTGCGAGGGTCTTGGCGCGTGATGGCCGTGTAGAGCACGTTCATGCTGGTAACGGCCGTGATAGGGCTGTCGGTACCGAAGGCTTGGCGAATGCCGCGCTGCTGATAAGTTGCGAACGGCCACATGATGCGGCTGCGCTCCAGGCCCAGGTCGCGCTCCGGGCCACCCGGGTCGAGCGTGATATGGCAGGGCTGGCTCGAGGCAATGACGTTGAGCTTGCGCAGACGATCGATGTCCTGAGGCAGCAAATTCTCCAGATGCTCGAGCGTGTTATGACCGTGCGGGGGCAGACCGTAGAGCTCTGCCGCCTCCTCAAAGATATCGAGCGCAGCATGGATGGCACCGTCGCCGATAACGTGGATGCGCACGGCGTGGCCGCGCTCGGCTGCCGCCAGAACCAACTTGCGCATGCGCTCGATAGGAACCGTCAGTCGACCCTGATCGCCCGGGAAGCGTGGGTTGGTATAGGGCTCAGTAAGGTATGCGGTATGCTCGCTCGACACGCCGTCGAAGAACTGTTTAAAGCCTGGCGCCGAGAGCAGCGCGTTGTTCGCGTAGCGGGTCTGGAGTTCTTCCAAGCGCGATTGGTCATCCAGCAGCGTGGGAAACAAATGGGCGCGGATGCCCAGCTTGCCAGCGGCTTGCAGCTTGTCGTAAACATCGTCGCGAATAAAGTCGCAGCCCGGCATGGGCATGAGCGACATATCGCAGATCGAGGTGATGCCTTGCTCGGCCATACGCTTCATCTGGTCGGCGTAAGCGCTCGCGATGCGGTCCTCGCCCAGCCACTCCAGGCAGCGCGGCAGCAGCTGCATAGCAGCTGCCTCGTGAGCGATACCCGTAAGCTCACCGCTTGAGTCTTTGTCGTAACTGCCACCCGCCGGAGGCTCGCTGTCGCGTGTCACGCCGAGGGCTTCGAGTGCGCGGCTGTTGAGCCACAGGGTATGCCCATCGCCCGAGTACATAACGCAGGGGCGATCGGGGAAGGCGGCGTCGAGGGAGGCCTTGGTAGGGTGCTCGGGCGGATCCCAGCGGTAATCGCGCCAACCCTGGGTCACGACCCAGGCGTCGTCGGGCAAGCCTTGGGAAAACTCGCGTGCATGCTGCACCAATGCCGCCTCGGACGTACCCATATCCATGAGCATGTACGGCGAGGAACCGACCGAAGTATGGAAGAAATGCAGGTGCGCATCGTGGAAACCGGGGCAGATGAATTGCTCACCGTAGTCGACAACTGGCGCGGCGGCAGGGGCGGCGTCAATCACGTCATCGGGCGCACCGACTGCGACGATACGATCGCTTGCAATGGCAATCGCCAGCTCGCGGGCGGCATCGATGCCGTCTTGCGCGGTAAAGACGTTCTTGGAGCGGATAATCCGATCGATATGTTGCATGGGCATCCCCATCTCTGGCAGGAAATTCAACACCCCCGAGTGTACTCCCCCGCCCTTGTAACAAAACCCCAAGCGGCAAACGGCAACTTTACCAGCCCTAGCGGCAGGTGGCATACTGGAGAGAGCCTGTACGATTTTGCGATCAACCCAGCAAGGAGCAAATCGACCATGACGAAGACCAAGGCACAGCAGATTATGGCGGCAACCGAGGTTCGCGCGGCAGACGACGTCACCGCGGCCATCCAGGATATCGCCGCCGAGTTTGAACCCTACATCATCAAGCAGCGCCGACACTTCCATAAGCACCCGGAGCTGAGCCTTGCCGAGGAGCGCACGACTTCCGACATCGCCAACCAGCTCGACGCCATGAATATCCCCTACGAGCGTCCGCTCAAGACGGGCCTGGTGGCGACACTTCGCGGCACCGCGCCCGATGCCTACCGCGAGGACGGCACGCCGCGCCGCCGCATCCTGCTGCGCGCCGACATCGACGCCTTGCCTGTCACCGAGCAAACCGGCGAGGAGTTCGCCAGCGTCAACGAGGGCTGCATGCACGCCTGCGGCCACGACTGCCACATCGCCATGATGCTCGGCACGCTGCAGATCCTGCGTCATATGACCGATGACATTCACGGCGAGATCCGCATCGTGTTCCAGCCCAGCGAGGAAAACGGCCAGGGCGCCAAGCTCATGATCGGCACGGGCGTACTCGATGGCGTCGACGGCGCCTATGCCGCGCACATTTGGAGCGAGGTCGATGCCGGCACCGTGAGTTGCGAGCCCGGTCCGCGCATGGCCAATACCGACTGGTTCCGCATCGACGTCCGCGGCACCTCGTGCCATGGCGCCATGCCCCAGCGCGGCCACGACGCCGTTATGGTTGCCGCCGAAATCGTCAACGCCCTGCAGACCATCGTCTCGCGCGAGATTAGCCCCTACGAACCCGCCGTCATCACCGTCGGCGAACTGCACGGCGGCACCGCGCGCAACGTTATCGCCGGTACGGCATACCTCGCCGGCACGGTGCGCACCTATGGCGACAAGACGCATGAGGAGATGCCCGAGCTTATGCGCCGCATCGTAGAGCACACTGCGGCGGCCCTGGGCGCCGAGGCCGAACTCACCGACTACACCATCGCCAACTACAAGGTCGAAAACGATGCCGCCTCGAGCGAGCGCTGCCGCCAAGCTGTGCTCAAGTGCCTGGGCCCCGCGGGCGAGGGCCATTACCGCGGCACGCTTTCGGGCGAGGACTTCTCGGAGTACCTGCGCCGTGTGCCGGGCGTGCTCGCCTTTGTTGGCACGCGCAACCCCCAGATCGGTGCCACCTATGCCCAGCACTCCTGCTTCTACAAGATCGACGAGAGCGTACTCGCCAAGGGCTCCATGGTAGCCGCCCAGTATGCCATCGACTTTTTGGCCGAGCCCACGCAAGAAGAGCTCGACGGCCCCACGATCGCCGCGGTTGCCGAGACCAATCCCGACCTGGCAGCCAAGCTGCGCTCTGCCAAGGCAACGGCGGCCGAGGCCCGCGACGCCATGCACGACGCCCGCACCGCCCGCCATGCCGCCATCAAGGGCATTCACGATGCCCGTGCCGCTGCTCGCCACGAGGAGAAGCGCGACGAGTAGCCGTCACGCCCACCCATAACAACCTGGCCAGTGCAAAGCGGGGGCGAACGTTATCTCAACGTTCGCCCCCGCTTATGTGTCGACCGCTTTTCTAGCGCGTCCTCCGTCACGACAGGTAAGAGCGAAGGATGGTGAGCCAGCGTGGGGTTTCGAGGTGGATGATATCGGTGGGAACTCCGGCGGGAGCGTGACCACCAAAAAGCAGGCCCGCGTCTGCCGGGCTGATAAGGCGCACGATCCATACGGCAACGACCAGCACGCACAGAACAATAACCGCAATGTCGATGCCACGCTTTAGCTTGCTCGATGCCACCTCCTCGCGAACGAACGCGAGCGCAAACGCAATCGGCACCACCCAAAACAGCGGATGGTAGGCAAAGGCCGCCGAAAAATCGAGGCGCAGCGCCGCCAGCCAGGCCCTCGTCATGCCACATCCCGGACAGGGGATGCCCGTCATCAGGCGAAACACGCAGCCGATATCGAGCAGGTAGAGTGCGAGCCAGGCAACAAAGAGCGCGCCGATGCAAGAAAGGGCGTGGCGAAGGAGCTCCGCCACGCCCTTATGTCCCTGAGTGTCACTCACGATGTCTTAATCGTTAGGCACGCACGCCAAGACGGGTGTTGTAAGCCGCTGCCATGGCATTGGTGTTCTTGATGATAATGTTCATGGCAAAGATGGGGCCAAGACCGCACAGCAGCGCGCCGACAATTTGCCACATAAGAACGGTGGTACCGTTCTCCTGGAACATCAGGCCATAGCGAGGAGCATTAGCCTGCAGGCGGTTACCGACCTTGTAGTACCAGTAGAGCCCGTAGAAGCCGCAGGTCACAAACGACAGCAGGATGAATGCCGCCAGACCCGGTGTGAAATCGCCGTCGTCCTGGCACATGACATTGATGTCGCGGGCGAGGCAATAGAGGAAGTAATACGAATAGATGCCGCAGGTCACGATGGAAAGCAGGAGCCAGCCGATCACGCCTCGGTCGGTCTTAATCGGAGCATAGCCCATCGGGGCAGGTGCAGGCTGCTGAGCATACTGCTGCTGGCCGGCGTACTGCTGCTGCCCGGCGTACTGCTGCTGAGGCTGGGGCTGAACTGCCTGAACCGGAGCGGGCTGAATCTGCGTGGGCTGCGGAGCAGGCTGGGGCTGAGGTGCAGGCTGCGGAGCAGGAGCAGCGGAAGCGGCACCGACGGCAGAACCGCAGACAGGGCAGAATTTGGCATCATCCGAAATGGGAGAACCACAAGTGGGACAGAACATAAGCTTCTCCTTTTCCTAAGGCGTTGCACGCCTTCAAACCTTACACGTCTATGTTCTCAACAATAGCCGCGACGTTGTTGCGCAACATTGACCAATTTCCGAGAATTTTTGCTGCAACCGTTTTCCCAGGCATTTTCTTGCTTCCGCAGTAGAAAAAGGCACCCCGGGCTCAGTTGCCCAGGGCGCCTCGACCGACTATTCGGTTTGATTGTTTTCGGCAGCAGGATTATCGCCCGGCTCATCCGCCGGCGTGGCAACGGCATTCCAATCGGGTTCCGCAGGCGTCGCCTCGGGCGCAGGGGCAGGTGCCGGAGCAGGCGCCGGCGCGGGTGCCGGGGCAGGTGCCGGAGCAGGTGCAGGCGCGGGTCCCGGGGCAGGTGCAGGCGCGGGTCCCGGGGCAGGTGCAGCCCCAGTGGCGGGCGTGGGATTGAACCCCGCAGGAGCAGGCTTCTTCTCACCCGGGAGCACAAACGTCAGGACATCGTCGGCATCCTCATCGGCCCACCCGCTGGCATGGCGCGCGGCCCAGTAGCCAACGGCACGATATTTGAGCATCGTGCCAAACACATTCAGGAACACGGTGACAAAGGCGATGATCATCAGGAACAGGATGAGCGTAATGCCGCCACCCTCGATGATTGCCTCAAGACCCGAAGGACGAGAATAGTAGCCGTAGTAGCCATAGCTGCTAATGCCCAGCGCGGCAACAAAACCAAAGATGGCGGTGAAAATCCAGGTGATGATATTGGAAACAATGCCCGTCAAGAACTCGGGAAGAATCGAGGCACAGAACAGCTTGCCCAGGTTGGCCTTATAAGACTTCCAGACCTTCTCGAGCGAAAACGCGCTTTCCACGCGGCCGGCGACTGCAAAGTGCATCACAGCGGCATCACCAAACATCTTAAAGAAAATGCCCAACACCGCCGATACGATCATGGCAAAGACAAGCAGACCCATCGACCCGATGAGTGCGCCCTCGAGGCCGCTCGAACCGAAGTAATAGTACGAACCAACGGCACCGATCACAGCGCTCTCAAGCACCGAGAACACCACGCCAATCACTGGAATAATGGCCACGAACCCGAGCACGTTCGTAATGACAGACGAGAAGATGCCCAGTCCAAAGGAGGTCGAGCGCAGCAGCGGACGCTCCATGCCGCTATCGTCCTTGAGCGACAGGTCGCGACCCCACTCGATAGCAAAGCCAGCGCCGCACACGCTTGCCACGTAAGCGAGCAAAAAGCCAATGGCCGCCGCGATGCCACCGATAACGGGGATAAACAGCACCAGCACCGACACGACGCAGATCAGCGCCGGCAAAAAGGCAATCTGACATACGCGAACCAGGGCGCCGGGAACCTTAATCATGTCGTTGAAGGCCTGCGCCATGCAGCCCTTGGGCACGTTCATAGCCGGCTGGGGCGCAACGAACGGCTGCGGCTGCGGTTGGGCAAACGGCTGACCCTGCGGCTGAGGTTGAGCTTGCGGAGCGGGGCCGGCGGCCTTGACCTCGGTATTAGGGGCACCGCACACGCCGCAGAACTTGTCGTTATCGCCCATGGGGGCACCACACTGCGAACAGAACATCGAAATCATCCCTTCGTATCTAGAGCGAATCACCTGGATCGCAAACGATGTCTTTGGCAACATTATCGCCCAATGTGGGGACAAATACCCCAAGATGACCGATTTGCAACGTAGGCGGCTTTATTCAATGATTCGAAGGGTATATCCGCGCTAGTTCGTGCCGCGGAAGCCCTTGCCCACAATCTCGGAGCTGTCAACGATCGTGATAAACGCATTCGGATCGATATCGCGGGTATAGCGGCGCAGTTGTACTGCCTCGCGACGGCTCAGCACGCTCATAATCACCGTGACGCACCTGCCCGAGAAGGCGCCGTAACCACGGCTGATTGTTGCTGTGCGGTTGAGATGCTTGACGATAAACTCCTCGACTTTGCGCGGTTCGGCGCAAATAATCGTACAGACCTTACGAAGGTGAATGCTCTCGATGGCCTTATCGACCACGAGCGTCTTGGCAAACAGGCCAAGTACGCAGTACAGGCCGACGCGCGGGCCATACAGGAAAGCCGCGACGGTCACGATGCCGATATCGACCAGCAACAAGGCGCGTCCGATCTCGAGCGTCGTACGACGCTTGAGGATCATGGCAAGGATGTCGGTGCCGCCCGTCGAGGCGCCAATGTCAAAGACAATGGCACTGCCCAGCGCCGGCAAGATGACGGCAAAACACAGGTCGAGCCACATATCGCCCGTCATCGAAACATCCGTCGGGATGAAGAGCTCAAACAGCGAGACGTAGGCCGAAAGCGCAAACGAGGCAAAGACGCTCCAAAGGATTGCCTTGCGCTCCAAAAAGATAAAGCCCAGGATGACCAGGACCGCGTTGATAATCCACATAAAGACGCCGACGGGCAGAGTCGGGAACAGCGTGGAAAGAATGACCGACACACCCGAGGTGCCGCCGAAGGCAAAGTGATTGGGCGTTTTGAAAGCCACGATGGCAAAGGCCGTGAGGATCAGCCCCAAATTGAGCTCGGCAAAAAAGCGCGGAAAGCCTGGCTCCTGGCTGCGCTTGCGGCCGGCGCGCTCGCCACGTTCGATATCCTCGCGACCGACAACGCGCTCCATCGGCACCACCGGAGGACGATGCACCTCCTCGGCAGCACGCGATGCCGCCTCTGCCGCGGCGGCCTCAATCGCCCATGCCTTGCTTTCTGTTTCGTGCTCGTCGGCCATTACGGCAACCCCTCGTTAACAATTTGGAAACAATGCGCCCATTAGGGTAACGCGGAACGCGAAGATTGCAACCCTTAGTTAGACGAGCGGTATGACTAGATCGAGGCTATATAGAAAACGGTCGACTGCGCTTTTGCTTGCGCTGTCGACCGTTTGGCGTTTTCGCAGGTAAAACCTGCCAAAATAAACCTATCCCTTATTGGTAGGTTACTCGTGCTGGCTGGTGCGGTGCTCGTACTCCTCGGGGGTGATGACATCCTCGATGCGCAGGTTGACGCCCGCCACCTCAAGGCCGGTCATCGCGGCCAGACGCTCGGTGACGCGTGCCTTAACGTCGTCAAAGATCGCAGGCGCATAGGCACCGTACTCGATGATGACCGAGATGTTGACGACCACGCGGTTGTCGTCGGTGACCTCGACCGTCACGCCCTTGGTCAGGTTCTCGGCACCAAACTGCTCCTGCACAAAGTGCATAAGGTTGCCCTTCATGCCCAGAACGTGCGGCACCTCGCGGGTGGCCATGGCGACGATCTTCTCGATCACGCCGTTGGAATAGGTCAGCGAGTCCTCGGACTCGTCCGCCTCCTCGTCGTCCTCATCAGCATCGGACTCGGCCTCGACGAGCGTCTCGTCCTCGAGCGTTACATCCTCCGCATCGGCGGCGATGGTCTCGTCTGCCTCGAGCTCGGTATCGGCCACATCGACCTTCGTGTTAAAAGCCATGGTTCCTCCTTATGCCTGCCACGGATGCGACAGTCGAATACATATTAGCGGCCGCTAAACAGACGGCCGAAGAAGTTGACGATACCGTTCTCGCCGTCGCGAATCTGGCCGATCACGGCGCCGATCAACACAAAGAATGCGATGACGAGCGTGTCCCACAGGCCCAACGTAAGTACCAGCACGGCGAGGATAAAGCCCGCCACGGCGCCGAGCGTAGTGTTGGGGTGGCGCACGGCGTAGCTCCAGATAGCAGCGCCCGTACCTTTGATGAGACCCATGGCCTCGTCAAAGTCGTTGGTGGCGCTGTCGTTCTGCTCGCTGGCCTCGGGTTTGGTGTCGGCGGACTCGCCTGCCGGCGTAGCGTTCTGATCGATTGTTAAGCGCGGCGTGCGGGCGGTCTTGTCTTGGTTGGTATCACTCACCGGAAACCTCCACGGTCTGGACGGTAGTCTTGGACGGCAAAAAACGGACGCGCGCGGTCGTGCCCGGCGTGCCGAGCATGGTGTCGCAGGCTTTCTCGATGCGCTGCTGCATCGAGGTGGCAAGAGCGGCAACGTCCTTATCATCGAGCGCGATAGCCTCTACCTTAAAACGAACGCGCGACTCGTCGGAGCCTTGAACGCGTGCCTCGATATGCTCGACCATCACGCGGTCATCGCATTCGGCAGCAGCACGGGCGCACGAGGAAAGCGCTGCGAGCGTGACCTCGATATTGCGCTCCCCTGCCGGATGCACGCAGGACGGCTCGCGACGCGCGAACATCAAGCGGAAAAACCCGATGAGCACGCCAAGTGCCACGATGGCGGCGCACACCGTAACGACGACGCGAGGCATGGTGTCACGCAACAGCAGCATAAAGCGATACGTATACGGTCCCCAGAACTGGCAGACAAGCGTGCCCAGCGCCACGATGGCGGCGGCAAGGTACACGATTGCTAGGGCTCGTTTGAGCACGCGCATGCGGCGCTCCTTTCGGGTCTCGGTCCACAGAATGCAAAACGATTCGCATCATTATAAAAGAGCCGGGTCCGGTGCTCTACGCACGCGGATCCGGCTCATCTATTCCACGAGGCTTGCATGCTCGCTTCATTATGCCCAGATATGCGCGGCTTAACCCGCGCGGACGCTACTCCTCCTCGAGGGCAGCGATGACCTCGTCGGTCATATCCATGGTGCTGTAGACGTCCTGGACGTCGTCGAGCTCCTCGAGACGGTCGATGAGGCGCTGGACCTTCTTGGCATCGGTGCCGGAGACCTCGGTCGGGGTGGTCGGGACCATGGTGGTCTCGGAGCCCTTGACCTGGACGCCCTGCTCCTCGAGTGCCTTGGAGACAGCCATGACGTCGTTAGCAGCGGTCCAGACGATCCACTCCTCGCCGGCGTCCTCGTAGTCCTCGCCACCGGCCTCGGCGATTGCCATCATGAACTCATCCTCGTCACCGGCAGCACCGTTGGCGATCATGGTCTCCTTCTTGGCGTTCTCGTCCAGGATCTCCTTGGCGACGACGATCTGGCCCTTGCGCTCAAACTGGAAGGCGACGGAGCCGGAGGTGCCCAGGTTGCCACCAGCGTGGGAGAAGGCGGAACGGACATCGGCGGCAGTACGGTTGCGGTTATCGGTCAGGCAGTCAACGTAGACGGCGACACCGGCGGGACCGTAGCCCTCGTACACGATGTTCTCGTAGACGGCGGCATCGGCACCCGAACCAAAAGCCTTGTCGATAGCGGACTTGATCTTGTCCTTAGGCATGGACTGAGCCTTGGCCTTGGCAACGGCAGCGGCGAGGCTGGCGTTGTTCTCGGGCAGCGGGTCGCCGCCGAGACGGGCAGCAACGGTGATGTTGCGGCTCAGCTTGGAGAAGAGGGCGGAACGCTTGGCGTCCTGCGCGCCCTTACGATGCTTGGTTGTGGCCCACTTAGAGTGTCCGGACATACGTGTCTCCTATCGGTTTCGACCTAAAGCCCAGCGCAGATGCTCGGGCAATATAAACAAACGTCGTTATGATATACCTACTGGCCTGCGAGATAAACCCCAAAATGAAGGCGTCGTGATGATGCCGCCCTTTGGTGCAAAGTAACCTGACCCCAATGTACCAAATTAGGACCAGAGGAGGTCGCTGCGGGTGATGGTGGCGCCGATGGCAAAGGGCATGCAGGCGATGACCGGGTACAGGTAGCGCATGTAGGTCGAGCCGTTGCAGGGACCGATCAGACACACGGCGAGCACGCCCAGCAGCGGCACCCAAATGGCCAGCCCGCGCCACGAATGGCGGCGCAACAGGTAGACCACCACGGCGATCATAATCCACACGTAAGTAGCCGAGCTCATGGTGAGCGAGATAAACGGGATGCGCTGTACTGCCACGCGATACAGGTTGATCAGGTGGTCGCACCAGCGCACAACCTTGCTATCGACCGGATGGAAGTCAAAGTACTTGAGGTTATCGGGCTTCGCCATAATCTCGGCACTGCGCGCCGTGCTGTAGACCCACGCATCGCGGGCACTCGGATAAAAGTAGCCGTAGTAGTTATTGATGAGCGCCGAGATATAGCACTCGGGATCCTTTTTGAACATCTGGGCCCACACCTCAAAATAGGCCTTGATGTCCTCCTGCGAGGCG
>OMAE01000840.1_pt1 | contig 10846 bp, 10 predicted proteins | sample 1673701 | NCBI WGS metagenome assembly OMAE01 (sample SAMEA103958123, study PRJEB25191) | human gut metagenome | reverse complement strand
GGGGCATCAAGGTCAACCGCGTGGAGCTGAAGAACATTCTCCCGCCGCAGGACATCCAGAACTCCATGGAAAAACAGATGAAGGCCGAACGTGACCGCCGACAGGCTATCTTGCAGGCTGAGGGCACGAAGCGCAGCCAGATCCTTGTCGCCGAGGGCGAAAAGGAAGCCGCGATTCTGAAGGCAGACGCGGAAAAGCAGGCCGCCATCCTCAAGGCAGAAGCCGAAAAGCAGGCGGCAATTCTCAAGGCTGACGGCGAAGCGCAGGCCATCATGGCCGTGCAGAAGGCCATGGCCGATTCTCTGGCGCTGCTGAACGAAAAGGCCCCGAACGACCAGGTGCTCAAGCTCAAGGCGCTTGAGGCCATGCAGAAGGTCGCGGACGGCAAGGCCACGAAGATCATCATCCCGTCCGAGCTGCAGGGCTTTGCGGGTCTGGCTTCCGGCATTGCCGAGACGGTAAAGGAGACGAAGTAATATGGCGAAGCAGGACGAGCGCTTTATCAAGGTGCTGAACGAGGGCAGTACCTGGACCACGAACCGTGAGATTTGGGTCGACAAAACGACCGGCGTCAACTATCTCTGGATCGCCTCCGGCAACGGCGGCGGCCTGACTCCGCTGCTCGGCGCCGACGGCAAGCCCCTCGTGACGAGGATTCCAACCGAAGAGGAATAATTTCAAGGCGTATGCAGTCGGTACGGCTTTGCCCGCAGCTGAACTGCATATAAAGTTCCCCGCCGCAGTCCGAATGAACTGCGGCGGGGTGTCTTTTACCCGATGAACCCGATGGTGCTGCGGCAGACGAAATAGAACAGGCGGTCTTCGCTGTTGGCGAGGATCAGAACGTCCCCGACCTCGCCGAGCACGCTGACGTTGCCGAGCACGAGCGGTCCTGCCGTCAGGGAAACCGTGCCGCGTCCGGCGATATCGCCTGTCGAGCGGTCGCACGGCGTCGGCTTTACCGGCGTCGACGGCATGGGGCCGCAGCCGGCATGGGTGGCCTGATAGAAGAGCTTCGCAAGCTCGTTATAGGCCGCCTCTGCGCTGGGGAAGTCGGTCGTCTCCGTCACGCCGAAGGCGACGGCGCTCAAGCCGCACAGCCGCACGGAGTCCGCGTCAAAATACGGCCCCTCGGCACAGCAGGCTGTCTCCGTGCCCCCGGTGCAGATGGGGTTGGGATAGTAGATCTGGCCGGAAACCTCTAAATTCTCACACGAATCCGGCGTGATCTTCACAAATTCCCCGTCCAGAGGCCCGGTCAGGTTGTCGTATGGAGTTGTGGCCGCTGCGGGACAGTTCAGCGACGAGCCGAGCACGAAATCGCGCGTGATGAACGCGAACTGCTGATAGTCCGTCAGCGCCGCGAAGCGCGGACGGCACAGCAGCTGCAGTGCCGCGACAAGCCCCGGCGCGCAGGAACAGCCGCAGCCGCAGCTGATATCGGCCTCCGTGACCGGCGCGACGGGCCGCTCACCACCCGGCCAGACCGGCGGGAACGGGGGCGGATACGGCGGGAACGGCCCCGGCCCGGGACACGGCGGCGGGCAGGGCGGCGGGCAGGGCGGCGGACACGTCTGCTGGCTGCCGCCGGAGCAGGCCGCGCAGCCCTGAGCCGCCTGCGGCTCGGGACAGCCCCCGGTCGTCGTATAATTGCAGGGTTGATTCATAAAACCCCTCCTTCAAAGACAAGAATGTTTTCTGTCTTCCCTACCATATGCCGGGCCTGCCCGTTTGGTGCATGGTTGCAAATCCGGCCGCGTTGCGGTATGATGCAGATACTTGAAAACGCAGAAGGAGAAGCGGATATGAGAATGAAAAAAGCCCGGGCGGCAGCGGCGGCGCTGCTCTGCGCGGCGTGTCTTGCGCAGACGGCGGTTCCCGCGCTGGCAGCAGAGGCATATACGGCCCCCGATGTGACGGGGAAGACGCTGGAGCAGCTGATGGACGACTTCCGCGCTGAGCACGCGCTGACCGGGGATAATTTCGAGATCAGCTTTTACGTGCCGGAAACCGGCGAACAGTATGACTTCAACGAGACGAAAATGCTTTACGGCGCAAGCACCTACAAGCTGCCGCTGAACCTGTATTATTATGATATGCAGCTCGCGGGCGAGATCACCGGGGACACGATGATCACGCAGGGCGCTTCGCTGGACGAGGCGCACTATCAGTCGCTGGTCTATTCCAACAACGAGCTTTCGTATTCCCTCTGGCGGCGCATCGGCGACTGGCCGGAATACAAGATGGCCATGCGCAAATATTTCACCATGACCGACGACGAGATCCCGCAGAATTACTATTATGACCACCTGTTCTGCACGCGCATGATGCTGGACACGCTGAAGGTCGTCTGGGACGGGCAGGAGCAGTATCCCGAGCTGATCGACTACCTGAAAATTGCCTGCCCGGACGCGTATTTCAAGACGTATCTCGACGTGGATGAAACGCCCATCGCGCACAAATACGGCAGCTACGAGGGCGCGGAGAACGACGTCGGCATCATCTGGGCCGAGCGGCCGTTTCTGCTGGCCGTGTATACGAGCGGCCTGTCCTATGGGCCGGGCGGCAACGTGGACATGGCGTATGCCGATGGGCAGAGCGCAGGCTCTGTGATCTGCGGCCAGCTGGCAGTGCTGTTGAAAGCCTATCTCGACGAGCAGGTACAAGCCGAACGCGAGCAGGCCGAAAAGGAAGCCGAAGAAGCCCGTCTCGCCGAAGAGCAGGCGAAGGCCGAGCAGGCAGAAAAAGAGCGGCTTGCCGCCGAAGCGAAAGCCGCAGAGGAAAAGAAGGCCGAGGAAGAACGGCAGGCCGAGCTCCAGCGGCAGGCCGAGGAGCAGGCCGCGCAGGAGGCAGCGCAAAAGGCCGCCGAGGAAGCCGCCCGCGAGGCCGCCCGTCAGGCCGCGCACCGCAGGCTGGTCATCCGGCTTACCTGCGTGGGCGCGTTCAGCGCGCTTGTCATTGCGCTGGCCGTTGTGCTCATTCGGAAGCTCCATAAGGCAGGCAGGTGCTGATTTGCCTCACGGGATGATCCGGCTGGGCTTTTGATAGCGCTCCTGCTCGGAGAAGACGCAGCCGCAGTATTTCTGCATATAAAAGCCCAGCTCCCGCGCACGGGCCTGGCCGTCGCGGAACATGGGGCGGAAATCCTGATAATAAAATTCCACGCCGTATTCCTCCGCCGCGCGGTAGGCCACGTCGCGCATCAGCTCGTGCTTCTGATAGGGGCTGATGAACAGAGACGACGTAAACGCGTCGAACCCGCCCTCCTTCGCGGCCCGTGCCGCCTCAAAAAGGCGCATTTCGTAGCATTTGACGCACCGGCCCGCGATATCGCCGGCTACCTCGCGCACAAATGGCCGCAGGCCGTAATCGTCGCGCATGAGAAGGGGCAGCTCGATGGTCTTCGCGTATTCCTGCAGGCAGTTCCGCCGGGCGCGGTATTCGGTAAAGGGATGGATGTTGGGATTGTACCAGTAGCCGGTCAGGTCGATCCCATCCGCGCGCAGCGCGTCGATCGGCATATTCGCGCAGGGCGCGCAGCAGATGTGCATCAGTAATTTCATGACGTTCGCCTCCTATTTGTGCACTAAGCATATCACACATCGCCATTTCTGTACAGATTGCAAAAAAGAATCTGCGACATTCCGTAGAAAATGAACATGGACAAGCGGCAGGAGCAGTGCTATAATTCCATCTAATATCAGATACAAGCAAAACTGAACGCAGAAAGGAAGATGTTCCATGGCTTTTCCCATTGAGAGCTACGCAGCGAAGATCCAGCGGAAGCTGTTAAAGAAGCAGCGTGTGATCGAGGCCGCCTCCGGCCGGCAGAAGGCCGATCTGGTGCTGAAAAACGCGACGTATGTCAACGTATTCTCCAATGAGCTGCTGACGTGCGATATCGCCGTGGCGAACGGCCTGATCGTGGGTCTTGGCAGCTATGAGGGCGAGGTCGAATACGATATGACCGGCAAGATCGTCTGCCCCGGCTTCGTCGACGCGCACATCCATCTGGAATCCAGTCTCGTCACGCCGAAGGAATTCGTCCGCGCGACGCTGCCGCACGGCACGACCACTGTCATCACCGACCCCCATGAGATCACCAACGTCATGGGCACCGACGGCATTGACTATATGTTCCAGGCGACCGAGGGGCTGCCCATCGACGTGCGGTTCATGCTGCCGTCCTGCGTCCCGGCCACGCCGATGGACGAATCCGGCGCGAATCTGGACTACCGCGCCATCGACTCGTTCTATGACTATCCCAGAGTACAGGGTCTGGCCGAGATGATGAACTCCTACGGCGTGATCCACAATGACGCCGAGGTCGTCTCGAAGATCGTCGCCTCGCAGGCGCACCACAAGAAGATCGACGGCCACGCGCCGGGCCTGCAGGGCAAGGATCTCGACACCTACGTCGCCGCAGGCGTCTATTCCGACCACGAATGCGCCACGATGGAGGACGCGCTGGCAAAGCTGCAGCGCGGCCAGTTCATCATGATCCGCGAGGGCACCGCCGCGCGCAATCTGGAAGCGCTTGCTCCCCTGCTCACGCCGCAGTACGCCGAGCGCTGTATGTTCTGCACCGACGACAAGCACCCGAGCGATCTGCTGGAAAAGGGTCACATTGATTATATCGCCCGTGAGGCCATCAACAAATACGGTGTCGACCCCATCATTGCCGTCAAGGCCGCCTGCCACCACGCCTCGCGCTATTTCCTGCTCAATAACCGCGGCGCGATCGCGCCCGGCTATCTGGCCGACTTCGCCGTGATCGACAATTTCAAGGACTTCAACGTCGAAATGGTCTTCAAGAAGGGCGTTCTGTACTGGAACAACGGCGAGCTGCGCGACTTTGAAGCGCCGAAGATCGAGGAATATCTCGACAAGCGCGCCCACGACACCTTCCACGTCTCGACGCTCACGCCCGACGATTTCCGCGACACGCGCCAGAGAGGCGTTCTGGGCATGGTCCCGGGCGAGATCATCACGACCGACAACGGCTATGCCGACCACGTCGATCTGGAAAAGGACATTCTGAAGATCGCCGTCGTCGAGCGCCACAAGGGCACGCATCACATCGGCCTCGGCTACATTCAGGGCTACGGCCTGAAATCCGGCGCGGTCGCGACCAGCATTTCGCATGACTCGCACAACATCATCGTCGTCGGCACGAACTCCGCCGATATGGCGTTCGCCGCGAATTACATCGTCGAGCACCACGGCGGCATCGTCGTGGTCGAAAACGGAACGGTAAAGGGTTCGGTCGTGCTGGAGATCGCGGGCATCATGTCCGACCGTCCGCTGACCGAGGTCAACGACCAGCTTGAGGCAGCCAAGGACGCAGCTTTCACGCTCGGCGTCAGCCGGGGCATCGACCCGTTCATGACGCTCAGCTTTATGGCCCTGCCCGTCATCCCCAAGCTCCGCATCACCACCAGAGGCGTCGTCGACGTCGACACCCAGCAGTACGTATAAAACACACAGAAATAAGTCAACCGGCCCGCAGGCGTGTCCTGCGGGCCGGTTCTGATTTTTATGACCGCCTCCGGCGGTATTCTGTCGGCAGCTCGCCGTATGTCTCCTTGAACGCGGCCGTGAACCGGCTCTGGCTCTCGTAGCCGACGGCCTGCGCGATGGCGGCAATGTCGTTCTGCGTTTTTAACAGCAGGGACGCGGCCTGCTCCATGCGGTGCTTTTTCATGTGTGCGGCGATCGTCTCGCCGTAGACCTGCTTGAAGCAGCGCTTGAGCGTCGTCGTGTTCATCAGATACTTCCGCGACAGCTCTTCAATGGTGACGCGCTCGGCGAGATTGGCCGTCAGCTCGTTGTGGACATGGCGGATGATCTGCTCCTGCGAGTCCTGATAGTCGACGGCCTTTTCCGGGCAGGCGATCTGCATGACCTGCTCGACGATCTCGTGCAGGAGCTTGATCTGCATGGTGTCGCCCGCCTTGTAATAGACCTCCTTGCCGCACCGGCGGCTTTCGATCAGCCCGCTCTGCGCAAGTGAACGCAGATGGTGCGAGACGGCGGGGCTGGACATATCGAGCAGCGCCGCGATGTTGATGACGCACTCCTCCCGGTGGCTGAGCAGCCAGAAAATGCGCACGCGGGTCGGGTCGCTCAGCTGTTTGAAGATATCGCACACCGCGCCGAAGTGCTCCACGTTTTTCAGCTCCCGGTACAGATCCTCCGTGTGTCCGTGCGCGCCGTGGTCGTGCGGAAGAGAGAATTCCGGCATTTGTCCCATCTCCTTTGTCCGTTTTGGACATTCCGTTCGCCCGTTTGGAAGCAAGCGCCCCGGAGGGCTTGATTTCCGGCGTTTTTCTCAGTATACTGCGGATGTAATGATTAAGCAAGCGTTTAATTCAAAATTTCAAACGGAGGGACTGACCATGAAAAAGACATACCAGATCGAGGTCGACTGCGCAAACTGCGCGAACCTGATGGAGGAAGCCGCGAAGAAGACCGAGGGCGTTGCGAACGCGACCGTCAACTTCATGACGCAGAAGATGATCGTGGAATTCGCCGAGGGCGCAGACGAGAAGAAGACCATGAAGGCCGTGCTCAAGGCCTGCAAAAAGGTCGAGCCTGACTGCGAGATCGAGCTTTAAGCTGCAATTGCTGCTCCGGCAGCGCGGAACGGAGTGTTTGCTATGACAAAGAAACAGAAAAAAATGCTCGTGCGCATCCTCATCACCGCCGTGATGCTCATTGCGCTGAAATTTATCCCCATCACCGGCATCCCGCAGCTGCTTGCCTATGTGGCCGCGTATCTGGTCATCGGCTATGACATTCTGCGCAAGGCCGGAAAGGGCATTCTCAACGGACGCGCGTTTGACGAAAACTTCCTTATGACGCTGGCCACGCTCGGCGCGTTCTTCCTCGCCATCTGGACGAAGAGCGGCGACTATGTCGAGGGCATCGCCGTTATGCTGTTCTACCAGATCGGCGAGCTGTTCCAGAGCTGCGCCGTCGGCAGGAGCCGGAAGAATATCTCCGCACTGATGGATATCCGCCCGGACTACGCGAACATTGAGCAGGACGGTCAGCTGACGCAGGTCGACCCGGACGTGGTCGCGGTCGGCAGCATCATCGTCGTCCAGCCGGGCGAAAAGGTGCCGCTCGACGGCGTGGTCGTCGAGGGCACATCCAGTCTCAACACCAGCGCGCTGACCGGCGAAAGCCTGCCGCGCGACGTCAAGGCGGGCGACGAGATCATCAGCGGCTGCATCGATCTGTCCGGCGTGCTGAAGATCCGCACGACAAAGGCATTCGGCGAGTCCACCGTTTCGAAGATCCTCGATCTCGTCGAGAACGCAAGCTCCCGCAAGTCGCGCTCCGAAACGTTTATTTCCCGTTTTGCCAAGGTCTACACGCCTGCCGTGTGCGCCGCAGCGCTGGCGCTGGCCGTGCTGGTCCCGCTGGGCCGGATGCTTGCGGGGGCTGACGCGAACTGGACCGACTGGGTTTACCGCGCGCTGTCCTTCCTCGTCGTCAGCTGCCCGTGCGCGCTGGTCATCAGCATTCCCCTGAGCTTCTTCGCGGGCATCGGCGGTGCAAGCCGGGAGGGCGTGCTGATCAAGGGTTCAAACTATCTGGAGGCCCTGTCCGCAGCGAAGGTCGTCGTGTTCGACAAGACCGGGACGCTGACGCGCGGCGTGTTTGAGGTCACGGCTGTCCACCACAGCCCGCTGGCTGAGGAGCAGCTGCTGGAATACGCGGCGCTGGCCGAATGCGCCTCCTCGCACCCCATCAGCAAGAGTCTGCAGAAGGCCTATGGCAAGGAAATTGACCGCAGCCGCGTGACGGACATCGAAGAGCTCAGCGGCCACGGCATCACCGCCACGGTCGACGGGCACGCGGTCGCCGCAGGCAACAGCAAGCTGATGAAAAAGCTGGGCGTTCAGTACTGCGACTGCCACAGCACCGGCACGATCATCCACATGGCCGTTGACGGCCAGTACGCGGGGCATATCGTCATTTCCGACGTCGTCAAGCCGCATTCGAAGGAAGCCATCGAGCAGCTCAAGCGCGCGGGCGTCCAGAAGACCGTCATGCTGACGGGCGATGCAAAGCGCGTGGCCGACAGCGTAGCCGCCGAGCTTGGCGTCGACGAGGTGCGCAGTGAGCTTCTGCCGGGCGACAAGGTCGCGGAGGTCGAGAAGCTGCTGGCTGCGAAGGGCAAAAACGATATGCTGGCCTTCGTCGGCGACGGCATCAACGACGCTCCGGTCCTCACGCGGGCGGACATCGGCATTGCAATGGGCGCGATGGGTTCCGATGCAGCCATCGAGGCCGCCGACATCGTCCTCATGGACGACGACCCGCTGCAGATCGCAAAGGCCATCAAAATTTCCCGCAAGTGCATCGGCATCGTCCGGCAGAACATTGTGTTCTCGCTGGTCGTGAAGTTCGGCTGCCTCGCGCTTGTCGCCTCCGGCGTCGCGAACATGTGGGCCGCCATCTTCGCCGACGTCGGCGTGATGGTCCTCGCCGTCCTGAACGCGATCCGGGCGCTGAAATACAAGGGCTGACGGATAAAAATGCAAAAAAGAACGGGGCTCCGCAGGCAGCGGAGTCCCGTTTTTGCCATATTGCGCAGCGCCGGTCAGCCCTCCGCCACGGACGGGCAGGTGCGGACATATTCGTAGAACTGCGCGTTTGCCGCTTCCATGTACGGCGTGACCCAGAGCGTGCCGACGCCGAGGCACAAAGAGCCGACGATGATCCAGCCGAGAAAGCTCAGGTCGAGCACGAATTTTTCCCACTTGTGGCCGTCCATCATCTGACGGCTTGCGTCGATGCAGGCCTTCCAGCCGTAATCGGGGTGGTCGAGCTTGATATAGTATGCCATAGAATAGGCATACGCCTTGACAATGCCGGGGATGACGAACAGCAGCGACCACAGGAACGTGAAAAGCGACGTCATAAGGCCGATGAGGAACGTTCCGCCGAAATCATCCTGAAAGCCACGGAACATATCGCCCAGCTGCACGGGCTGATGGTCACGCGCCTGCTTGAGGAAGATATACGCCATGCCGTATTCCAGCGGGCCGACCACGAGCAGCGCGCCGATACCGGGGATGATCCCGGCGGCAGCCGACTCCAGCAGGCCGATCAGCAGGCACACGGCCAGACCCATCATCCAGAGATTCTGAAAAATACCGCCGCCGAGCTGCGCTCTTGCGCGGGCCTTTAATTCTGCACGATCCATAAATTACACAGTCCTTTCTGAATCCTCTTATTTCTTTCTTTTTCCCGGACACTCCCATTATACTGTATGCAGCCCGGCAATGCAAGATTCACAATTCCGGCACACCCGCGAGGCACAGCGGCAGCACCGCCGCCGTGATCAGCCCCTCGACCAGACCGATCGCCAGATGGATCGGCTGCATGAGCACCGCGAACGCGCCGAGCGGCAGCGCCGTGATGCCGGAGAGCGTCGTTTCCAGCACGACGGAGAATGCGCCGAGCTGCAGCGTTGCAACGCAGCCGAGCACCGACGCAAGCGTCAGGCGCAGCCGGGCCTTGCCCGCGGAAAGATTTCCGCGCATCAGGGGCCGGTAGATAAGGAAATATCCCACGAAGCAGCCGTAGAACGCCATGTTCCAGACATTCGCGCCCAGCGCAAGCAGCCCTCCGTCAGCAAAGAACAGCGCCTGAATGGCAAGAATGACGATCATGGACAAAAAGCCTGCCCACGGCCCCAGCATGGCGGACAGCAGCATACCGCCGCACAGATGCCCGGACGAGCCTGTGCCGGGGATGGTATAGTTGATCATCTGTCCGGCGAAGACGAGCGCGGACATGACCGCCATTGTCGGAAGCTTCTTTTTTGCCGTCTCCGGTGCGGCAAGCTCCTCCCTGCGCAGCTGCACGAGCGAAACGCCCGCCGCAGCAGCAGAGGCTGCGTACATCGTAACGGCGACAGCAGGAGATAAAAGTGCGTCTGCCATATGCATGTGACCACATCCTTTCGTTTTTTATGATTTTACCCGCCGCGCCGCCCGCCTTCAAGCCCCCCCGGGGGATATATCAGGATAAAAATACGGATTCGGCGCGATTTTTTGCGCTGGAAAATCCCGCTGCAAGATGCTATCATAGCAGGCAGAGAAAAAATACGCTGTGCCGTCCGTTTGGGCGGCGCGGCGGCGGAGGGTGTCATGCTTTATCTGATCCTGGCCATTTGCTGCAACGCGATGATCTCTATCGTCATGCGCGTGAGCAAAATATACACGCAGAATCAAATGCCGATGCTGGCGATGAACTATGTGACCTGCTGCCTGTTGGCCGCCCTCTATGCCGGGCCGGGGCAACTGCTGCCGGTGCAGACGGCGGGCTTTGGGACGGCCCTGTGGGTCGGCGCGCTTAGCGGGCTGCTGTATCTGACCAGCTTTGTGCTGCTGCATTGGAATATCCGGCAAAATGGCATCGTCCTCCCGGCGACGTTTATGCGCCTGGGGGTGCTGGTCCCGGCGGTGCTGGCCGTCGTCCTCTTTCGGGAGACGCCGGGCCTGCGCCAGCTCATCGGCTTTGCCGGGGCGCTGGCCGCCATCGGCCTTCTGCACTTTGACAGCGCCAGCGGCCCGGCCAAAAATCGCTGGGGCCTCATCGCCCTGCTGCTGGCTGGGGGCTTTACCGATGTTATGGCAAAGGTCTATGCCTATTATGGCCAGGCGGCGCTGAAAAATCAGTACCTGGTCTATACGTTTTTGACGGCGCTGCTTTTGTGCACGGCGCTGATCTTTGCCAAGCGGCAGCGCCTGGGCAAATGGGAGGCACTTTTTGGCATTTTGATCGGTGTGCCGAATTATATCTCCTCCCGGTTCCTGCTGCTGAG
>OMAE01000838.1_pt1 | contig 10853 bp, 9 predicted proteins | sample 1673701 | NCBI WGS metagenome assembly OMAE01 (sample SAMEA103958123, study PRJEB25191) | human gut metagenome | reverse complement strand
TGACGATTGCGAAATTGTGAGCAATGCTGTTGATCCGATTCTTGATGAAGCGGATCCGATTGAACAGGCATACTATCTTTCGGTCAGCTCCGTCGGCATAGATCGCCCGCTGAAAAAAGACAAAGATTTTCAGCGCAGCATCGGCAAAACGATCGACGTGAAGCTTTATGCGCCGCTGAAAGGCAAAAAGGAGTTCTGCGGAGAGCTTGTTTCGTTTGATGCGGAATCATTTACGGTTCGCACATTGCCGCGAAAGCCCGGCGAAGCTTCGGAAACGGTCACCGTTGGGCGCAGGCAGGCGGCACTCGTGCGTCCGCACATAGATTTTTAAACATTCCCGGGTCTGCGGGTTCTAAAAATTAAAATTTTAAACCGAAAAATATTTGTGATTTCTAAGGAGTATAAATATAATGAAGAACAATGCCGAGCTTATCAGTGCGCTTAACGTAATCAGCAAACAGCGCGGGATTTCCGTTGATATCCTTGCGGATGCTATCGAATCCGCACTTGTAAGTGCCTATAAAAAGAACTACAATGTGAACTGCAACGTCCGTGCGAATCTGGATCGCGAAACAGGTGCAATCGAAATCTGGGCTTCCAAAACCGTTGTTGAACAGGTTGAAAACCCCTTTACGGAAATTTCAATTGAAAAAGCAAAGCAGATAAATCCGCTTTATGAAATCGGCGATGTTCTCGAGGAAGAAGCGGACACAAAGAATTTCGGCAGAATCGCGGCGCAGACTGCAAAGCAGGTCGTTATGCAGCGCATTCGCGAAGCGGAACAGGGCGCAATCTTTGAGGAATATTCCGACAAAGAATACGAAGTTCTGACAGCAATCGTTCAGCGCGTCGAAAAGAACGGTGTTTATGTTGAACTCGGCAAAACCGACGGCATAATTCCGTTCAATGAGGTTATCGTCGGCGAAAACTATGCGCCGAATGACCACATCAAGGTTTATGTTCTGAAAATACAGCGCGACACGAAAGGCCCGCAGATTATCGTTTCAAGGACGCATCCCGGCCTTGTAAAGCGGCTGTTTGAGCTTGAAGTACCCGAAATTCAGAGCGGGGTCGTGCAGATAAAGTCTGTTGCGCGTGAGGCCGGACAGCGCACCAAGATCGCGGTTGCAAGCTTTGACCCCCAGGTTGATGCCGTCGGTGCATGCGTCGGACAACGCGGCACAAGGGTCGAAAACATCGTCAACGAGCTCCATAACGAAAAAATGGACATCATCGAGTGGGATCCCGACATTGCGGTTTATATCGCAAAGGCACTCGGTCCCGCAAAGGTTTTGATGGTTTACATTAACGAAGCGGAAAAGGCTGCAAAGGTCATTGTTCCCGATAATCAGCTTTCACTTGCAATCGGCAAGGAAGGACAGAACGCAAGGCTTGCCGCAAAGCTCACAGGCTGGAAGATAGATATCAAGAGTCATTCCCAGGCTGAAGCGGATATGGAACTTGAGATGGGTTCCGTTGACGGCGTTCCCGGCAGCGAAAGCGGAAACGATATGTTCAATGATGACGAGGCATTCGGAGAGCAGGGGTTCAACGGTGCTCCGATGAATTTTGATGATTTCGGCGGGCAGAACATCTGATTTTCACTGAAACAAAATTTCAAACATGATTTAAATTTTAACCGAGGTTCTTGGTGAATCGGAACGGACTTCGGTACGGAGGTTGCGAATTGCAAAAGAAAATCCCTCTGCGCATGTGCGTCGGCTGCCGTGAGATGCGGCCCAAAAGAGAACTCGTGCGCGTTGTGTGCAGCAAAGACGGGCAGATTTCCGTTGACTTAACAGGAAAAGCTGCGGGACGCGGTGCGTATGTATGCCCAACGGAAGAATGCCTTAAAAAAGCCGTTAAAACACGTGCGCTTGAAAGGGCATTCTCTCAAAAAATCGAACCCGAAGTCTTTGACAGGCTTGCGGCGCAGGTTGAACATTCAAAAACCGAACCGCAAAATTCGGCGGAAGAAAAGCGCGAAGCGGTGCCCGATTCGCCGAACTCATCCGCGAACAACAAAGAGGGGTGAGCTGCTTTGACAACAACCGACGCAAAACTCAACAATTCAATCGGTTTGGCGATGAAAGCGGGCAAAATTGCTTCCGGAGATTTTTCGGTTGAGAAAGCCGTCAGATCCGGAACGGCAAAGCTTGTTATGCTCGATGAGAGCGCGTCCGAAAACACAAAAAAACAATGGCGGGATGCATGCAGCTTCAGAAACATTCCGCTGATAAGAATCCGCGCAATGGGCAGCGCGATCGGAAAACCTGCCAGAATGGTTGCCGCCGTGACGGACGAAGGTTTTTCGGCAATGATAATTAAAAATTCCAACAAAAACAATGAAGCAATGACTGAACTTATGGAGGCAATGACCGATGACAAAGGCTGAATTATTAAACAACGCAAAAAGGATCCAAGCCGCAGCACAGGAATTGCTGGATAAAACGAGCGTCCTCAAAACAGACATCGGCAATTCTCTCCAAGCGGCAAAACGCCATGAAAGCAAACTTATCAGCAAGGAGCGCGCCGCAGAGGCGGAACGCAGAGAAAAAGAAAAGGCTGAACGTTTGATTGAATACCTCAATTCGGACGAGCAGCGCGGCGTTTACGTCAGCGATCGCGATTCCGCAGCGGGAAATGCCGCGGCGGGAATTCCCGCGGCGGGAATTCCCACAGTGGGAAATGCCGCTGATGCAGGCACCGAAAAAGCACCAAAGGCGGAGGCGGAAAAGGTACAGGGGGAACCGAGACCCGAAAATGCGGACAGGAAGCCCGAGAAGGGCGCGCAAAAGCCCGAACCGCCCGAGCAAAAGCCGGTGCAGCCCGCGCCGAAGCCCGAAGAAAACAAACCCGAAAAGGCGGCGGAACGGGAACAGGAACAAAACGTGGATAAGCCCGCCGAACATAAGCCCGAAAAGGCAGAACCGGTTCGGAATAACGTTGCTGACAAGGTCGCAGACAGTGTCAATGACGCGCAAGAAACAAAGGATAAAAACAACAAAGAAATGCCCGGAGCAAACAAAGAAACAAAACAAAACAGCGAACAGGCTGCAAAAGCTAAGAATACAGCGGAAAAAACCGAAATTTCCGCAAAGCCCGACTCTTCCGAACGTGTTGCGGAACGAACCGAAAATGCAGAGCAGCCCAAGAAGAACGAGTCTCCCGAAAACGGAAGGAATTCCGACAGAAGCCGCAGTCCGCAAAGAACGAACGACGGCCGCCGCGGCGACAGGCCTTCCTACGACAGAAATTCCCGCAGCGACAGACCGCAGGGCGACAGGCCTTCCTACGACAGAAATTCACGCGGTGACAGACCGCAGGGCGACAGGCCTTCCTACGACAGAAATTCACGCGGCGACAGACCGCAGGGCGACAGGCCTCCTTACGACAGGAACGCACGCGGCGACAGACCGCAGGGCGAGCGCAGGGGAGATAACCGCGGTTTCGGCCGTCCGGATGACAAAGATGCACAGCAGAACAGGCAGCAGCGCCCGCAGCAGCGCCCCGTCGGCAGAAAGCCCGGAGAAGCACCTGCAATTATTCAAAAGGAAAATCGTGCGCCTGAAAACAAGAGCAGCTATGTTCGCACCTTCGACACCGAAAAGAAGGCAAAGAACAAAAAGACGATCATGAAGGAAACCGCTCCCTCCGCGAAAAACTGGGAGGATGACGGCGGATCCTACGGCGGCAGAAAGAAGAAAGCCGCAAAACAAACTCAATATCGCAAACCCGAACCCGTTGTTATCGAAAAAGCGGTTATAACGACAGAAACGATAACGGTACGTGATTTCTCCGAAAAAATCGGAAAACCCGCAGCGGAAATTCTCAAAAAGCTGTTCATGATGGGCATTGTTGCAAACATCAATCAGGATATCGATTTTGAGACCTGTGAGCTTGTTGCAATGGAATACGATATCGAGCTTGAGCACCAGGTTGCAAAGACTTATGAGGAGACGATGCAGGAGAATGCCGAAGAAGTGGATGCAGAGGAAGATCTTGTTCCCCGTCCTCCCGTTGTCACGATCATGGGCCATGTTGACCACGGCAAAACTTCTCTACTTGATGCGATCCGCAAAACTCATGTTACCGAGGGTGAAGCGGGCGGCATAACTCAGCATATCGGTGCTTACACGGTTGAATGCAACGGCAGGATGATAACTTTCATCGACACTCCCGGCCACGAGGCATTTACTTCAATGCGCGCAAGAGGTGCACAGGTCACGGACGTTGTAATCCTTGTTGTTGCTGCGGACGACGGCATTATGCCGCAGACAGTTGAGGCTATCAATCACTCAAAGGCGGCGGGTGTTCCCATCATCGTTGCGGTGAACAAGATCGACAAGCCCGAGAGCAACCCGGAAAGAGTCAAACAGCAGTTGACGGAACACGGTCTCGTGTGCGAGGATTGGGGCGGCGATACGATATGCGTCCCCGTTTCCGCAAAGAAACAGCAGAATCTTGATGAGCTGCTTGAAATGGTTCTTTTGCAGGCGGATGTTCTTGACCTTAAGGCAAACCCGAACAAAGCGGCAAAGGGAACCATCATTGAAGCTCAGCTCGACAAGGGCAGAGGTCCTGTTGCAACCGTTCTTGTGCAGAACGGCACTTTGAAAATCGGCGATCCCATTGTTGCGGGCATTGCATACGGCAGGGTTCGTGCAATGATGAACGACAAGGGCGAAAACGTCAAAACCGCAGGCCCGAGCTGCCCGGTCGAAGTTCTCGGCTTCAACGAAGTGCCTTCAGCAGGCGATATCATGAACGTTGCGGAGGTTTCCAAAAAGGTTGCGGAGGAACGCCGCAACAGAATCAAAGCGGAGCAGCTTAAAAACCTGTCCAAGGTCAGCTTGGAGGATCTGTTCAGCCATATTGCCGAGGGCGAAGTCAAAACGCTCAACATCGTTGTCAAAGCGGATGTTCACGGTTCGGTTGAGGCTGTTAAACAGGCTCTTGAAAAGCTTTCCAACGAGGAAGTTTGCGTGAAGTGCATTCACGGCGGCGTGGGCGCAATTACGGAATCGGATGTTATGTTCGCTTCCGCTTCAAACGCGATCGTAATCGGTTTCAATGTCCGTCCCGACAGCGGAGCACGCAATCTTGCGGAGCAGGAAAAGGTAGATGTCCGCACCTACCGCATCATTTATCAGGCGATTGAAGATGTTGAAAACGCTATGAAGGGTATGTTCAAGCCCGTATTCAAAGAAGTGCATTTGGGTACAATAAGCGTCAGAAACACGTTCAAGGTCAGCTCCGTCGGCACGATTGCGGGTGCATACGTTCAGGACGGCAAGGTTCAGCGCAATGCGCAGGTTCGCGTTGTTCGCGACGGCGTGGTTATTCATGAAGGCCAAATTGCATCGCTGCGCAGGTTCAAGGATGATGTCCGCGAGGTTGCTGCCGGTTATGAATGCGGCATAGGCATTGAGAACTTCAACGATATTCACGAAGGCGATGTTATAGAAGCCTACACGATGGAAGAGGTTAAACGCTGACAACAGAATAATCCGTCCCCGGCTGTGCCGGAAACGCTTTTTGCGCCGCGGTACAGACCGGGGATTAAATCAACGCTGATCAGATAAATTTCCGCCGGAGCGTTTACGCATTAACCGAGAACCGGCATGTGTCCGAAGAACAGTTATTCGGAACGCGGAGAAGGCCGTTTGCAAAGGCGGGCTTGAACGACAGAAATTTAAATGCAGCATTTCGGCGGCATGGATTCAAAATCCGAAAGGGAGCTTATGGCATCAGTCAGATACGACAGAATAAATGAAGAAATCAAAAAAGCACTGAGCGAAATCGTCCGCGAGATGAAAGATCCGAGAATATCTCCGATGACGACAATAATGCTCGTTGAAGCAACAAACGACCTGAAGCTTGCAAAGGTTCGGGTCAGTGTGTACGATAAGGATGATTCGGTTCGAAAAGAAACCGTTGCTCAGCTCAACCGTGCGGAAGGATTTATTGCAAGAGAGCTTGGGCGCAGAATCGATATCCGCCGAATACCGACTCTGAAGTTCACCCTTGATGACTCAATCGAGTATTCCGTGCATATTTCCGAAATAATCAACAAGCTGCAAACCGAGCGCGCTCAGCTTGACGCGAATCGGAACAATGCGGAAGAAGATAAGGAAAACACCCAAAATGAAGACTAAACATGGGGCGGAGTTCGCCGATGTCCGAAAGTTTATATCCGATGGGCAGAGTTTCACGCTGCTCACGCACATTTCCCCGGACGGAGACACCCTGGGTTCGGCACTCGCGCTGAAACTGCTGCTGAACGCTCTCGGAAAAACTGCAGAGGTCGTTTGCTCGAACCCCGTTCCGAAGATTTACGGATTCCTGCCGGAATCGGAAACCGTCAAAATGCCCGAGGATGCCGAGGGCTATTGCCGCGTCATTGCCGTTGATTGTGCGGACAAGCCGCGTTTCGGCCGTGCAGTGCGTTTGTTCGATGCCGCGCAGGCAGAGGCATGTGTTGACCATCATGTTACGAACCCGCATTATGCCGAAGTGAACCTTGTTGTTTCGGATGCGGCGGCAACGGCGGAGATTGTTTATGAGCTTTACGGCATGTTCGGTGTTGCAATCGATAAGCGATCCGCAATTTGCCTTTATACCGGAATAGTCACCGACACGGGCAACCTTTCATACAGCAACACAACACCGAATGCTTTGCGGATAATTGCCGATTTCATTGAAAAGAAACTGGTTGATGTTTCGGAGGTCAACCGACTGATTTACCGAACGGTGCCGTACACGAAAACAAGGGTTCAGGGCTTTGTGACATCAAGGATCCGTCTTGAGGATGAAGGCAGAATCGGCATAGGCGTGCTTACAAGAGCTCAGATGCTGAGCTTTGATGCAACAAACGAGGATTGCGAAGGCATTGTTGACTGTGTTCGTGATATCGACAGCGTTAAAATCGCAATTTTTATCCGTGAAGGCGCGGACGGAAGTTTTAAAGTCAGCCTTCGCAGCAAGGATGTCGGGGACGTTTGCCGAATTGCAAACAAATTCGGCGGCGGCGGGCATGAAAGAGCGGCCGGATACACGGCATGGCTGCCCCTTTCAACCGTTGTTGCGAGCGCGACAGAGGCGGCAATTGCAGAGCTGAAAAGGGATGAGAAACACGATTCTTCTCCCGATACGCATTAATGCCCGAATGAAAAAGCAATGATGCGTTTCAACAGAACAACAAAGGAATTATTGATTAACAATGCAATTTGAAGGAGTAGTCAGCGTGCTGAAACCGCCGGGAATGACATCGAGCGATGTCGTGGTGGATATACGCAGAATCTTCGGCGAACGGCGCGTCGGACATACGGGAACGCTTGACCCTGCTGCGGCGGGCGTTTTACCCATCTGCATAGGCAGGGCAACCCGCCTGTTTGACTATCTTGTTGATAAAGAAAAAGAATACATTGCGGAGATTCGGTTCGGAGCGGAAACCGACACGGAGGATGCCTGCGGCACGGTGATCGCCGAAAGCAGCCGCATGGTTTCAAAAGCGGAGCTTGAAAAAATTCTGCCTGATTTCATAGGCGAAATTGAGCAGGTGCCGCCGATTTATTCGTCTTTGAGTGTGAACGGCGTTAAAATGTACAAGCTGGCACGCAGCGGGAGCGTTACGGCTCCGGCTGAGGAACGCAGGCGGAGAATCAGAGTTTTTTTGCTTGAAACCATTTGTGAACTCGAACAAAACAGCTTTCTCATCCGCATTCGATGCTCAAAAGGCACATATGTCCGTTCGCTTTGCAGGGACATCGGACGGGCCCTCGGCTGCTGTGCATACATGCCGTTTCTTCTGCGAACCGCTTCCGGAACCTTCGATATCAGCAAAGCGCATACGATCGCGGAACTGAAGGAACTGAAGGAAGCGGGGGAACTTCAATCGGTTGTTGTTCCCGTTGACGAGGCTGCGCGGCACCTGCCGGAACTTCGCCTTTTTAACCTTTCCGAAAAGCAAAGGACGCTTATTTCAAACGGAGCTTCGGTTGAATGCGGGCAGGCTGAGCCTGGAACGGTCTACAGACTGTATCTTGAAAATGAATTCATGGGTCTTGCGCTGCGGGATGATTCCGGATTGCATATCACCGCATGGTTCGGGAAGGAGAAATGAGCGTTTGATGCAGAACAAGGACAAAATTAACACGCCGGGCACAGAGTATACGAACGCAGCCAAACCGGGTACGGTGGTTGCTCTCGGCATGTTTGACGGAATGCATGTCGGTCACAAGAAGATAATTGACGCAAACGTTCTGATAGCGCGGCAATCCGGACTTGTTCCTGCTGTGTTTACGTTTAAGAATCATCCGCAGGAGCTTTTCGGCAAAAAAATTCTTCGGCTTTGCAGCAATGAAACCCGCGCCGCTCTTATGCGCAGGCAGGGCATTGAGCTGGTTGATGAGGTTGAGTTTACAAGTGCGATTCGCGACCTTTCCGCAGAGAGTTTTATCCGAATGCTTGCCGAAAGATTGAACCCAAAGATTATTGTTGCCGGGTTTAATTACACTTTCGGAAAGAAAAAGCAGGGGAACAGCGAGACGCTTCAAAGGCTTTGCCAAAAATACGGAATCAAAACGGCGATTATTCAACCCGTGCTTTTGGGGCGCGAGCCTGTTTCAAGCACGAGAGTTCGAAACATGATAACATGCGGGAACGTTCAGGATGCACAGCTCCTTTTGGGAAGAGCTTATGCCCTTGACGGCATAATCGTTCAAAACAAGCGTATAGGAAGAACAATCGGCTATCCGACGGCGAATATTGAACCCGATTCCGCCCGCGTGATTCCCGCAGACGGAGTGTATGTGAGCATGGCGCGCGTCAACGGCGACATAATGCCTGCCTGCACGAACATCGGAACGAACCCGACTGTCGGCGGAACAAAACGCACGATAGAAACGCATATTTTTGACTATGACGAGGATATTTACGGACTTCCGATGTCGGTATGCTTCGTTAAAAAAATCCGCGATGTCAAAAAGTTTGAATCGCTGGACGCTCTTAAGGAGCAGATTCGGATTGATGCAGGAATTGCAAGGACATATTTCGGCTGCTGATGCACGGTATGCGGTTCTTAAAAATGCATTCCTGCGGTCGATTTAAGTTCTGAGCCTGATTAAAATGCGGTAACTGAAAGGGAAAACTATGATAACTGTGCTTCTGTCCGTTTTTTGCCTCATTGCGGGTTATCTTCTCGGCAGCATAATGAGTGCGGTGAAGATTGCACGAAGCAAAAGCACGGATATCCATGCCTGCGGAAGCGGCAATGCAGGTTCAACAAATGTATTGAGAACCTTCGGCTGGAAATGGGGGCTTATCTGTTTGGCGAGCGACAGTGCGAAGGGTGCGGCAAGCGTCGGCGTGGGTTACGCCGCTGCGGCAATTGCTCCGGCACTGTTTTCGAATTATGTCATGCCCGAAAATCTGAGCGGAATACTCGGCTGCATAGGGCTGTTGGGTGCGATACTCGGGCATTTGCTGCCTGTTTTTTATGAGTTCCGCGGAGGGAAATGCGTTGCGGTCGCGCTTGGCGGTCTGCTTGTGCTGTCCCCGGTTCAGCTGCTCATTGCTGTCGGTTGTGCGGTTATTCTTATTGCAATAACAAAAATGGTTTCCGTAGGCTCTGTTGTCGGCACGATAATCGCGACTGCCCTTGTGATTTACCGCAACCGGGGCAATATTCCGCTGATGCTCATTGCTGTTGTGATTGCCGCTGTTGTCATCACTGCTCACCTTCCGAATATCAGGCGAATTATGGAGGGCCGCGAGAGACGGCTCGAAAAAATCGAGTGGGAGAAACAGCGGACTGAAAAAGAAGAAACATGCGGCAGCCGTCAAAATGACCAAAACTCCGCAAACGAGTCCTGATAAGCTGCGCTTAATTGTGAACCCGAACGCCACACTGATTAAACTTTGTATGTTAAATCGATACTGAAATGCCGTTCCGAAAACGTAAGTCGGGCGGCTTTTTTATTTTGAATACGATGCGAATACATGGCAACGACGGCCTGCAAAACCATATTGAACTTGCAAAAAACGAACTTTTTTATTCCAAGGCGCGGCGGTACGTTTGAGTTGTGTTCACGCCGCAAATAATGTATCGGGGGGCCGATTCATGCAAATTATTGCACTCACGGGAAAAACATATTGAATATATTGCACGAACGTGATATAATTGTCATTCCGAAAAGGGCGATGAATCGGTACGGAGGAGAATCATTATGATAGATTACCATGTACACACGAATTATTCGGCAGATGCATCCGCAACAGTGACGGAGCAGCTTGAAGCCGCCGCCGAGCGCGGATTGAGTGAGATTTGCTTCACGGATCATGTTGATTTCGATAACGGCGATAAGTCAATGCAGCCATCGGATCTCGGTGCATTGCGAGAACAGCTTTTGCCTTACAACGGACTATATAAAGGAGTGCGCATACGCCGCGGAGCGGAAGTTGCTCTGAACGACGGGAACTGCGCCGAAAAAGCACGGCGGTACATTGCGCCGCATGACCTCGATTTTATTATCGGTTCAATACATGTTGTGGACGGATTTGATGTTTACTATCCGGAATACTACATCGGAAAAACAAAACAGGATGCATACCTTTCCTACCTTCAGACGATTCTCAAAGGTATTAAAACCTGCGATTACATGAACATACTCGGTCATTATGACTTCATTGCAAAGTATTCGCCGTATGAGGACAGGCGAATGACGCTTGATATTTCAAAAGAGCTTTTTGCGGAGATTTTTTCATATCTTGCAAAAAACGGAAAGGGAATTGAAATCAACACTTCGGCATGGTGGGATGATCCCTGCTGGGGTGAGGATGTATTAAAGCTT
>OMAE01000837.1_pt1 | contig 10860 bp, 9 predicted proteins | sample 1673701 | NCBI WGS metagenome assembly OMAE01 (sample SAMEA103958123, study PRJEB25191) | human gut metagenome | reverse complement strand
ATCTGACATTATTATTTCTAATGCTTGTTGTGAATATACACGATAAATATGCATGTATTTTCAGCATAAATTACAAAAAACTTGTGCGTTCTGCCGCTTGACGACCGGGGGGCGGCGGGGCTATAATCATATGTTCCTTTTATGGGAGGTAAATGCTATGGAAAAACAGAAAAAATCCCTGTTCGGGCCAATGGACCTGACCGAGGGGACATGCTGGAAAACGATTCTGATCTTTTCGCTGCCGGTGATCCTGTCGTATCTGCTGCAGCAGGTGTATTCCATCAGTGACGCGGCCATTGTGGGCCAGACGCTGACGGCCCAGGAGGTGGCGGGCGTCAACGACACCACGTCGCTGGTGTTCATCTTTCTGCAATTCGCCTTCGGTGTCAGCGCAGGCTTCTGCGTGGTGACGTCATGCCAGGTGGGCGCCCGGAACCAGGCAGGCGTGCGGCGGTCCCTGGCCACCCAGATCATCCTGTCGGCGGTGCTGACGGTGCTGCTGACGGCCCTGGCCCTGGCGCTGCTGAATCCCATGCTGGCGTGGATCAACGTGACGCCGGACAATGCCGAGGTGTATCGCGCCGCGTATACCTATTGCTTCATCATCTTCGCGGGCATCGGGGCCCAGCTGTTTTATAACTTCATCTGCGCGTTTCTGCGCAGCATGGGCGACTCCCTGACGCCGCTGCTGTTCCTGCTGTTTTCCACGGTGCTGAACGTGGGACTGGACCTGCTGTTCATCATGGTGTTCCGGTGGGGCGTGGCCGGTGCGGCCATTGCCACGGTGGCGGCTCAGCTCATCAGCACGGTGGCGTGCTTCATCTATGCCTTTGCCAGGTATCCTCAGCTGCGGCTGCACCGGGAGGACATGCGGATCACCCGGGGCGATATCCGCCGCCATGTGGTGCAGGGCGTGCCCCTGGGGCTGCAATTCTCGGTGCTGGCCATCGGCATTATCGTCATGCAGGGCGTGGTGGTACAGTTTGACATGCTGGACGGCGTTATGGTGTCCTCCTCCGCCCAGATGGGCTTCGGTGCGGCCAACAAGCTGTCCAGCCTGACGGCAACGCCTATGAATGCCCTGGGCACGGCTATGACCAGCTTCACCGCCCAGAACCTGGGCGCGGGCAACTATGACCGCATCCGCAGGGGCGCGCTGCAGGCTCTGGGGATGATGGCCATCATCGCCGTGGCGGCGGTGAGCTGCGGACTGCTGCTGACGCTGAACAATACATATCTGCATATCTTCCTGTCGGCGGACAAGATCACGGCAGATACCATCCGGTTTGGCAACACGTTCCTGTATGTGGATTATTCCATGTATCTGTTCCTGGGCTGCGTATTCATCACCCGCAACTGTGTCCAGGGCATCGGACGGTCCCAATTTGTGCTGGGGGCCGGCGCGGCGGAGCTGGTGGCCCGGATCGCCGTGTGCCTGGTGCTGCCTGCGGCTGTGGCAGGGGGCACCGTCAGCGCGGCGGCCAGCCCGGCGGCGTTTTACGCCCTGTGTGCTGCGGACCCGCTGGCGTGGATCGCCGCAGACATCATCATGGGCATCCCCGTGGTGCGGAACATCCTGCGGAAGGATTACCGGTATATGAATCTGTGAACAAACGCTCCCTGTGCCGGAAGGCACAGGGAGCGTTTGAGCTTGTCAAAAAAGGGCGGCGCCCTTTTTTGACAAATTGTAAAGCGTATTACGCCAGCGCCTGCAGCGCTGCCCTGGCAGCGGACTGCTCGGCCTCTTTTTTACTCCTGCCGGTGCCGGTACCGGCGGTTTCGCCGTTGAGCAGCACCGCGCAGGTAAACTGCCTGGCGTGGTCCGGGCCGGTGGCGCCGATCATCTCGTAGTGCAGCGTTTGGTTGCTGCGGCGCTGGACCAGCTCCTGAAGCTCCGTCTTATAGTCCCGGCGGCGCTCCTCCACGGCCTCCTCCTGCTCCTTGTCCAGCAGCACCCGGTGGATCAGGGCCCGGGCGGCTTCCATGCCGCCGTCCAGGTACACCGCCGCGAACACGGACTCCGTTGCGTCGGCCAGGATGGAGGGCCGCTGCCGGCCGCCGCCGGCCTCCTCGCCCTTGCCCAGCCGCAGCTCACTGCCCAGGCCCAGGCGCTGGGCCACCTCATACAGGCTCTCCTCGCACACCAGCGCCGCCCGCATCCGGGTCAGGTCTCCCTCCGGCAGGTCCGGGTGCTTGTGATACAGATAGTCCGCCGTGACCAGACCCAGCACGGCGTCCCCCAGAAACTCCAGCCGCTCGTTGCTGCTGACGCCGCAGCACCGGTGCTCGTTGGCGTAGGAGCTGTGGTACAGGGCCGCCTGAAGCTGCTCCTTGCAGCGGAAGGTGTAGCCCAGCTTTTTTTCCAGTACTTGCAGGGTATGCATGATGTTTTTTCTCCCTTCCGCAGCGGAAAAAGGAAACCCCGTTGCAACCAACGGGGCCTTCTTTTTCAGCTGCCTGATTGATTCAGTTCAGCTTATTATACAGATAGCGCACGCAGTCGCCCACGGTCTTCAGACCGGTGAGGTCCTCCTCGTCGATCTCGCCGACGTCGAATTCCTCCTCCATGGCCATGACCAGCTCCACCAGGTCCACGGAGTCGGCGCCCAGATCGTCCACAAAAGAACTATCCATGCCGATCTCGTCGGTATCAATGGCAAACTGCTCAGCGATCAGATCCTGCATGGTCTTGAAGATCTCGTCCATCGTCATGAGATGATCCCTCCTTTCGGGCTTTGTCTTGGAAAATAATACGGCAATTGGTCAGGTCTGTCAATACCCTTTTCGCAATTATTCCGCCTGGATCTGCATCAGGTGGACATTTTCCTGAATCTGTCCGATAATGCCGCTTTCCGCCACCTGTCTGGCCTGGCCGATGGCGTTGTCGATGGCCTCGGCGTTGGAGGCGCCGTGGGCCTTGATCACGGGCTTGGAGATGCCGATAAACGCCGTGCCGCCTACCTTATTGGGGTCCAGCTGGGCCTTGAAGGCCCGCAGCCCCGGCATGACCATGGCGGCGGCCAGCTTGGTCAGCAGATTCTTTTTGAAAATATCGCCCAGAGCATGGCCCGCGAAGGAGCCAACGCCCTCCATGGTCTTGAGCAGGATGTTTCCGGAGAAGCCGTCTGTGACGATAACGTCGCAGCCGCCCTTGATGGCCTCCTTGGCCTCGATGTTGCCGATGAAGTTCAGGTGCCCGTCGGCGCCTGCCTGCCGCAGCAGGGCCAGGGCCGCCTTTTGCAGGTCTGTGCCCTTGCTGTCCTCCGTGCCGATGTTCAGCAGGCCCACCCGGGGGCGCTCCAGCCCCAGGACCCGTCCGGCATAGAAGCTGCCCAGGTACGCGAATTGCAGCAGATACTCCGGCGTACACTCGGCGTTGGCCCCGCAGTCGATGAGCACGGCCCGGCCGCCGGTGGTGGGAATCACCGGAGCCATCGCCGCCCGGCGGATGCCCCGGATGCGCTTGGTAATCAGGGTGGCTCCGGCCAGCAGCGCGCCGGTGGACCCGGCGGAAACCAGGGCGTCGGCCTTACCGTCCCGCAGCAGGGTCAGGCCCACGCCCATGGACGTGTCCTTCTTGTGGCGAAACACCTTGGAGGGATCGTCGCACATGTCCACGGTCTCCGTGGTGTGGACGATCTCCATCCCATGGGGGATGGTATCATGGCCGCAGTCCCGCAGGGCCCGGAGAATGGCCTCCGTGTCGCCGGTGAGCAGCACCTCCACGCCCCAGTGCTCCATGCCCAGCAGGGCGCCCTTTACGATTTCCAGCGGGGCGTTGTCGCCGCCCATGGCGTCAATGATGATCTTCATAGCTCAGAACCTCCTGCTTCAGCTGCTCGATAATGGCCAGCGACCGCTGGGACAGCTGGGCGTTTTTGTTGCGCTTGCCCTTGACCCGGTGGTCCAGGGGCGGCATAATGCCGAAATTGATGTTCATAGGCTGGAACTGGCCCACGGACTCGTTGCTGACATACAGGCCCAGGGCGCCGATGGCCGTTTCCCGGGGAAAGTCGATGGGCGGCTGGCCCAGCAGCCGCCGGGCCGTCTCCACGCCTGCCAGAAACCCGGAGGCGCAGGACTCCACATACCCCTCCACGCCGGTCATCTGTCCGGCAAAGGCAATGCGGGGCATCGCCTTCAGCCGGTAATACCGGTCCAGCAGCCGGGGAGAGTCCAGATAGGTGTTCCGGTGCATGACGCCGTAGCGCAGGAATCTGGCATCATGGAGAGCGGGGATCATGGAGAACACCCGCTTCTGCTCCGGGAAGCGCAGGTGGGTCTGGAACCCTACCAGGTTATAGATGGTGCCGTCGGCGTTGTCCTTGCGCAGCTGCACCACGGCATAGGGCTCCTTCCCGGTGCGGGGGTCCTTGAGGCCCCGGGGCTTCAGGGGACCGTAGCGCAGGGTGTCCTCTCCCCGCCGGGCCATGACCTCCACGGGCATACAGCCCTCGAATACGTTTTTATCCTCAAAGCCGTGAACCTCCGCCTCCTGGGCGTGGATCAGCTCCTGCCAGAAGGCCAGGTACTCCTCCCGGTCCATGGGGCAGTTGATGTAGTCCGGCGTCCCCTTGTCGTACCGGGACGCGAAAAAGCCGCTGTCCATGTCCACGCTGTCGAAGCTCACCAAAGGCGCCGCCGCGTCGAAGAAATGCAGGGCGGAGTCCTGTCCGCCCAGCATGGACATAAGCCGGTCCGCCAGGGCGTCGGAGGTCAGGGGACCGGAGGCCACCACCACATCCCCCTCCGGCAGGTCCGTCACCTCACCGGGGACCACGGTGATCAGGGGGTGGCTTCTGACCCGCTCCGTTACCAGCCGGGAAAAGCCGTGACGATCCACCGCCAGGGCTCCGCCTGCGGGGACGGCGGTCTCGTCCGCACAGCGGATCAAAAGGCTTCCCAGCTGCCGCAGCTCCTCCTTCAGCAGGCCCACGGCGTTTTCCAGCCCCGCTGCCCGCAGGGAATTGGAGCAGCACAGCTCCGCAAAATCGGCGGTCTGGTGGGCGGGAGTCAATTTTTCCGGCTTCATCTCCCGCAGGGTCACGGAAATACCCCGCTGGGCCAGCTGCCAGGCGCACTCGCTGCCGGCCAGCCCCGCGCCGATGACTGTTACATGGTTCATGCTTCCTCCGTCTTTTTCTTGGTGGTCTTGGTGGTCTTGGTGGTTTTGGTAGTCTTAGTGGATTTGGTGGCTTTGGCCGTCCTGGCGGCAGGCTTCTTGGCGGCGGCTTTCTTAGCCGCTGCTTTCCTGGCGGGTGCTTTTTCCTCTGCCGGGGCTTCGTCTGCCTGACCGCCGTCTGCCGCGGGCTCCTCCGTCCTGGCCTTTTTCACATAGCCGCGCTTGTCCTCCGGCAGGAAGTTGGCACAGTCGGGATTGATGCAGAAGGGCTTGCGGAAGCCCTTGCCGGCCTTTTTGAACATGGTGTGGCCGCACACGGGACAGTCGTCCTTCACCGGCACGTCCCAGGTCATGAAATCGCAGCGGGCGCTTTCGTCGGCGGCGTTGAGCCGCTCACAGCAGTAATAGGTGTACTGCTTGCCGGTCTTTTTGCTGACGCCGGTGCGCTTCATGAGCCGCCCGCCGCACTTGGGGCAGCGGCCCGGCATCTCCACCACCAGGGGCTTGGTAAACGTACACTCCGGATATCCGGGGCAGGCCAGGAACCGGCCGAACCGGCCGGACTTGACTACCATATTGCGGCCGCACACGTCGCACTTCTCCTCGGTGACCTCGTCGGGAACCTTCAGATATACGCCCTCCATGTCCTTCTCCACCTGCTGGAGATTGCTCTCAAAACCGCCGTAAAACTGCCGCAGCAGCTGCTTCCAGGGGATCTTGCCGCTTTCCACCTCATCCAGCTCATCCTCCATCCGGGCGGTGAACTTCACGTCCACAATGTCCGGGAACCGCTGGCACATCAGGTCCGTCACCACCTGGCCCAGGGGCGTGATCCGCAGGGCCTTGCCCTCCTTCACCACATATTCCCGGTCCAGAATGGTGGACACGGTGGGCGCGTAGGTAGAGGGGCGGCCGATGCCGTTTTCCTCCATGGTGCGGATCAGGGTGGCGTCGGTGTAGCGGGCGGGGGGCTGGGTGAAGTGCTGGCCGGGCTCAAAGCCCTCCAGCGTCACCACCTCGCCGGGCTGCAGCTCCGGCAGGGCGGGCTCCTTTTCCTCCTTATCGTCGTCGCGGCTCTCCTCATACACGGCGGTATAGCCGGCAAATTTCAGGCTGCTGGCGCTGGCGCGGAAGGTGTGCTCTCCGGCGGCAATGTCCACGCTGACGCTGTCGTACACGGCGTTGGACATCTGGCTGGCCAGGAAGCGGCTCCAGATCAGCCGGTACAGGCGATACTGCTCGCCGGTCAGGTCGCCCTTCACCTGCTCCGGGGTCAGGGTGACGCTGCTGGGGCGAATGGCCTCGTGGGCGTCCTGGGCCCCGGCCTTGGCCTTGTACTGCTTGGGGCTCTCCGGGCGATAGGCCGCGCCGTAGCGGCTTTCAATGAAGCTGCGGGCCGCTGCCTGTGCCTCGTCGGAGATACGCAGGGAGTCGGTACGCATATAGGTGATCAGACCCACGGTGCCCTCGCCGGTGATGTCCACGCCCTCATACAGCTGCTGGGCGATGGCCATGGTCCGGCGGGGGGTCATGTTCAGCTTCCGGGAGGCCTCCTGCTGCATGGTGGAGGTGGTGAAGGGAGGCGACGGGGAGCGCCGCTTATCCGTCCGCTTTACGTTGGACACGGCAAAGGGCGTATCCTGGAGCTGGGCGCGGATCCCGTCCACCTCCTGCTGGGAGGTGGGCTCATATTTCTTGCCGCCTCGGCCATAATAGTGGGCCTTGAACCGGGCCCCCTGGTCATTTTGCAGCAGGGCGTCCAGGGTCCAGTACTCCTGGGGCACGAAATCGGCGATCTCCTTTTCCCGGTCCGCCACCAGGCGCATGGCCACGGACTGGACCCGCCCGGCGGACAGGCCCCGGCGGATCTTTTTCCACAGCAGGGGAGAGAGCTCATAGCCCACGATGCGGTCCAGGATACGCCGGGCCTGCTGAGCGTCCACCAGGTCCTGGTCAATGTCCCGGGGCTGGCGGATGCTCTCGGTGACCACCTTGCGGGTGATCTCGTTGAAGGTGACCCGGAAGGTCTTGTCCTCCGGCAGGTCCAGCAGCTGCTTCAGGTGCCAGCTGATGGCCTCTCCCTCGCGGTCCGGGTCGGTGGCCAGGTAAACGGCGTCGCTGTCCTTGGCCGCCTGCTTCAGGTCCCGGATGATGTCCTCCTTGCCCTTGATGGGCCGGTAATTGGGTTCAAAGTCGTTTTCCACGTCCACGCCCAGCTTGCTTTTGGGCAGGTCCCGCAGGTGTCCCATACAGGCCTTCACCTGATACGCGGGGCCCAGGTATTTGCCGATAGTCTTGGCCTTGGCCGGGGACTCCACGATCACCAGGTATTTTTCAGCCTTTTTTGCCATATTTATGATCCTTCCTTTTCCGAATGTAGCCTGACTGTGCGCACATAGCTGCGGGGGCCGGAGCGTTGGGCATAGCCGTCGATCTCCAGCACCGTCAGCGCCGACAGCACCCGCCTTACCGGCAGGCCCGCCTGTTCCGCCGCCTCATCCGTCAGCAGAGGCGTTTCTGTATCCAGCACCCGAATCAGCGCCAGCTGATCGTCGGTAAGCCCCTCCCGGTTGCGGTCCAGGTCCAGCACCGGCAGCTGCGGCTTTTGGGCCGGCTCCGGCGGCGTATCGGGCAGGGGAGAGGACTTGTCCTCCTCCGGCTTGGGGGCGTCTCCCGGCTCCGGCACGGTGACGTGGGCCGGATGCAGCCGGTGAGGAAACCGGCTGTGGTACACCGACAGAATGTCCCAGCCCGAGGCCGCCAGCCCCGCGCCGTCCCGGATCAGCCGGTTGCAGCCCACGCTGGCTGCCGCGTCGATGGGACCGGGCACGGCGAACACGTCCCGCCCCTGGTCCAGGGCGGCATGGGCAGTGATCAGGGCCCCGGACCGCACCGGGGCCTCCACCACCAGCGCCGCCAGACTCAGGCCGCTGATGATGCGGTTTCGCACGGGGAAATGCCCCGGCAGGGGCTCCGTTCCCGGGGGATATTCCGACAGCAGCACGCCGGTGGCGGCGATATCCTCATATAGTCTGCGGTTTTCCGCGGGATATACCACGTCCACGCCGCCGCCCAGCACGGCGGCGGTGAAGCCCCCGGCCTGCAAAGCGCCCCGCATGGCCGCACCATCGATGCCCTTGGCCATGCCGGACACCACCACGGCGCCCTGCCGGGCCAGCTCATAGCCCATGCGGTGGGCGCAGCGCAGCCCGTAGGGAGTGCAGGACCGGGTGCCCACCACGGCAATGGCCGCCTCCTCGTCAAACAGCGGCAGCGACCCCTTGCCGTACAGCAGCACCGGCGGGTCAAAGATGTCCCGCAGCCGGGCGGGGTAGGCGGCGTCCTGCATGGTCAGCAGGAACATGTCGCCCCGGGCGCAGTCCGCCAGGATGCGGTCCGCCCGCGATAAGCTCTTGTCCGCCAGAAGGGACGCCTGTCCCGGCGTCAGACCCTCTACCTGGGCCAGCTCCTCGGGGTCGGCGTAATACACATCCTCCGGGGACCCGTACCGCTCCAACAGCAGCAGCCTGCTGCGGTTGCTGAGCCCCGGCAGAGCCGTCAGCCAGACCCAGTATTTCAGTGCCGCCACGGCGGTCCCCCCCTTCATTTATCGCCAGCTTTCCCACAGCAGCACCGCCGCCGCGATGGCCGCGTTCAGCGACTCGCAGCGGGGAGACATGGGGATGAGCACGGTTTTGTCGCACAGGTCCAGCACCTCCCGGCTGAGGCCCCGTCCCTCGGAGCCGATGGCCAGGGCGCATCGGGAATAGTCCGCCTGCCGGGCGTCCAGGGCGTCCGGCCGCAGGGCCGCACCATACAGGGGGATGCCGCTGTGCCGCAGCAGGGCTCCCAGCTCCTCCGGCGTTACGCTCCATACCGGACGGCGGAACACCGCCCCCATGGAGGCCCGGACGGTTTTGGGGCCGAAGGGGTCCGCGCAGCCGCCGGTCAGCAGCAGGCCGTCGGCGTCAAAGGCGTCCAGGGTCCGCAGCACCGTTCCCACGTTGCCGGGGTCCTGGACCCCGGCCAGCACCACATATCGCCGGCCCGGAAGCGTTTCCGGCACCGGCAAAACGGGAATGGTGCAGATGAACAGCACCCCCTGGGGCGTTTTGGCAGGACTGATGGAGGACATGACCTCCGGCGGCACCAGCACCTGCCGGACATGATCCGGCAGCGGCCCGTCCCAGGGCAGAACGGATACCACGGTCCGCACGTCTGCGCCCCATTGGGCGGCCTCCCGCAGCAGCTTGGGGCTGTCGCACAGGCATTCGCCGGTCTGGCGGCGGTAGGCGGCGGACCCCGCCAGCTTGCGGATATGGGTCATCAGCGGGTTCTGGCGGCTGGTAATGGTCTCCATGCTTCACGGCTCCTTCTTGGCATCCGGACCTTCTATATTTAATAGGTAAGCCCGGTGTGTGATCAGGTGCATTGTAGCACACCTTTATCCAAAAAGCAACTACCTGAAAAAATCCCCGCCGTCCGGCCCGGAAACTCCCGGATTGACGGCGGCAGGGAAGTACGGTATACTGGGAAAAAATGATGGAGGAGCTGCTATGGAATATGTTGCCGTGATTGGCCTGCTGTTTGCCCCTGTGATCTGTCTGCTGTGCGCAGGCTGGTTTTTTGTCCGGTGGAAAAATGAGCACGAAAATCAAAAGCTGGCCCTGCGGGACCGGAAAACCTGCTTCGTCTGGCTCATCGCCGCCGCCGCATCCCTGGTGATCTTCGGCGTGCTGAAGCTCCTGTTTCCTATCACCGCCTGACATGGATGACTTTTTGCACCTGTCAAGAAGAATGATCTGATTTCATTGACGGGACCCATATCCAGGCCAGCGCGAACAAGGACTTGGCCGCCGCCACCAGATGGGTCAGGCTGAAATATGCTGCCATGAATCTGAAAAAGCTGGCAAATTGGAGCTGGAGGGACTCCATTTTCCGGATGATACGCGCTTATTTTTCCACAAATTGCAACAGAACCCCCGCTTTCACCGCGTGAAAGCAGGGGTTCTTTGACAGGCTGGCCGAAGAAGGCACTTCCTTGCGAAGTGCCTTCTTCGGGGAGATCCTTTTCCCGGATGAAACCTGTCATTTGGTGATGGCCCCAAAGGCAGAGACGCCCAGCAGGCTTAGGGCGCCCATGATGCATCCGGCCAGCAGTACGCCGCCCATACAGGCCAGCACACTCTTGCGGAAATCCATATCCAGGAGACTGGCGGCCAGGGTGCCGGTCCAGGCTCCGGTGCCGGGCAGGGGAATGCCCACAAACAGCAGCAGCGCCCAGAACAGGCCCCGTCCCGCCTTGGCCTGGAGCTTTTCACCGCCCTTTTTTCCCTTTTCCAGGCAGAAGGTGAAGAATTTCCCGATGACGGGCTTGTCCTGCCCCCACTCCAGAATGCGCCGGGCAAAAAAATAGATCAGCGGCACCGGCAACATATTGCCCACAATGGCGACGATATACGTCAGCCACAGCGGCAGACCGAAGCCCACGCCGTAGGGGATGGCCCCCCGCAGCTCGATGATGGGCACCATGGAGATAAAGAAGATCAGAAGATAATTTTTCAGCATTGGCTTCTCCTTATATTACAGGTCGATCTGCAGCTCCACCGGGCAATGGTCGGAGCCGAAGATCTCGTTGTGGATCTCGGCGGCGCGGATGCGGTCTGCAATGCGCCGGGAAACGATAAAATAGTCGATGCGCCAGCCCGCGTTCTTTTCCCGCGCGTGGAAGCGGTAGC
>OMAE01000831.1_pt1 | contig 10893 bp, 7 predicted proteins | sample 1673701 | NCBI WGS metagenome assembly OMAE01 (sample SAMEA103958123, study PRJEB25191) | human gut metagenome | reverse complement strand
ACACATCCTGAGAAAAAATGGTATTTCAGAACATTTTTCTCTCAGGATGTGTTACATATGATCAAACGAAATGAACAATTTTCCCCGCGTCCCGTGCCGCCAATGATACGCCGGGCGGTCACGAGCAGGGGGCATGGAGGGTTCATCAGCCGTTTACGGCGTCGGATGCAATGAGGGCCTCGGCCTCTTCTTCCGTAAGGCCCAGCTTCTCCATAAACACCTCTTTGCTGTGCTGGCCCAGCAGCGGGGCCGGTGTGAAGGTGTCGATCTTGTGGTTGGTGAGCTTGATCTGGTTGCCGGTGAGCTTCATACGGCCGGCCTTGGGGTGGTCCACCTCCACGAACATCTCGCGGGCGCCGGCGATATGGGGATCCTTCACCACCCGGTCGATGGTGTTGATGGGCGCGGCAGGAATCCCCTTGTCCAGCATGGCCTGCACCGCGTCGTCGATGGTCCAATCCTTCAGCCAGTCCTCGATAATGGGCTTGAGGTCGGCATGGTGCAGCACGCGGTCGTTGTTGGAGGTGAATCGGGGATCCGTCTTCAGCTCGGGCTTGCCCATCAGGTCGCACAGCAGACCATACAGCTTGTCGTTGCCTGCGCCGATGACCAGCATGCCGTCCTTGGCCTGGAAGGAGTCATAGGGATACAGGGCCTCATAGCGGTTGCCGATGCGCTGAGGGATCTTGCCGGTGGCCAGATAGATGATGTTGATAATCTCCAGAGAGGAAACCATGGAGTCCACCAGGGCCACGTCCACCTTCTCGCCCTCGCCGGTCTTCAGGCGGTTGATATAGGCCGCCAGGATGCCCACGCAGCAGCTGATGCCGCCCATGACATCGGCAATGGCGGTGCCGGTGCGGGTGGGGGCGCTGTCGGGCCAGCCGGTAGTGCTCATCAGGCCGCTGATGGCCTGACCCACAATGTCATAGCCTGCCCGCTCATGGTAGGGGCCGTAATGGCCGAAGCCGGAGACGGAGGCATAGATGATGGCAGGATTGATCTTGCGCAGTTCCTCATAGCCCAGGCCCAGGCGGTCCATAACGCCGGGACGGTAATTCTCCAGAACCACGTCGCTCTGGGCCACCAGCTTGCGGAACACCTCTTTACCGGCCTGGCTCTTGAGGTTCAGGACGATGCCGCGCTTGTTGCGGTTGAGGTTCATATAATAGGCGCTTTCGCCGTTGACAATGGGGAAGTTGCTGCGGGCGTCATCGCCCTTGCCGGGACGCTCGATCTTGATGACCTCGGCGCCCAGATCCGCCAGCATCATGCCGCAGTACGGGGCGGCAAGCACGCGGGACAGATCCAGCACCTTCATGCCGGACAGCAGACCTTTATGCTCCATAGTGTGTACTCCTTTTTTTGCGCAGGTGCGCCAGTCAGATTTGCTTGATTCAGATGCGGGCCACGCCGGACTTGCGGGCAGCCTCGGCCACGGCCTTGGCCACGGCGGGACCCACCCGGGGGTCAAAGGCAGCGGGGATGATATAGTCCTCGGACAGCTCGTCGCCCACCAGGCCCGCCAGGGCCTCGGCGGCGGCCATCTTCATCTCCTCGTTGATGTCGCTGGCGCGGACGTCGAACGCACCCCGGAAGATGCCGGGGAAGGCCAGAACGTTGTTGATCTGGTTGGGATAGTCGCTGCGGCCGGTGGAAACCACCCTGGCCCCGCCCGCCTTGGCGTCGTCGGGGAAGATCTCCGGCGTGGGGTTGGCGCAGGCAAAGATGATGGCGTCCTTGTTCATGGTCCTGACCATTTCGGTGGTGACGGTGCCGGGAGCGGACACGCCGATGAACACGTCTGCGCCCACCAGCATATCGGCCAGGGAACCGTCCTTGCGGCCCAGGTTCGTGACCTGCGCCATCTCCTCCTTGATCCAGTTCAGGCCCTGGCGGCCGGCATAGATGGCGCCCTTGCGGTCGCACATGGTGATATCCTTGAAGCCCGCGGACAGCAGCAGCTTGGTAATGGCAATGGCGGCAGCGCCGGCGCCGGAGGTAACGATCTTCACGTCCTCCTTCTTCTTGCCCACCACCTTCAGGGCGTTGGTCAGGCCCGCCAGGGTGATGACGGCGGTGCCGTGCTGGTCATCGTGGAAAATAGGAATGTCGCACTTTTCCTTCAGCTTGCGCTCGATCTCGAAGCAGCGGGGAGCAGCAATATCCTCCAGATTGATGCCGCCGAAGGAGCCGGAGATGTTGTACACAGTCTCCACAAACTCGTCCACGTCCTTGGTCTTGACGCAGAGAGGGAAGGCATCCACGCCGCCAAAGGACTTGAACAGCACGCACTTACCCTCCATCACGGGCATACCGGCCTCGGGGCCGATGTCGCCCAGGCCCAGAACGGCGCTGCCGTCGGTGATGACGGCGCACAGATTGTGGCGGCGGGTCAGCTCATAGCTCTTTTCGATGTCCTTCTGGATCTCCAGGCAGGGCTGGGCCACGCCGGGGGTATAGGCCAGGGACAGGTCGTCCTTGGTCTTGACGGGCACGGTGGCCACCACCTCGATCTTACCCTTCCACTCGCCGTGGAGTCTCAGGGATTCCTTTGCGTAATCCATAGTGTAATTCCTTTCTTATTGTTCGTCCATGGCATGGGGCAGAGTGGACCCGCCGTAGGGCATTACCAGCACGGAGGCGTCGGGGCCCAGCTTTTGGAAGGCGTAGTCCAGAGCACTCTGCACATCGGAATAGGGAGTGAGGAAAATGGACCGGACGAAATCGGGCTCCATTTCGCTGACCAGGCAGATCTCCGCATTCTGCAGGACCATGGCAATGGCGGCGGCCTTGTGGCCGCCCAGCTGAAAGTCCCGGCCGATGCGCTCCACCATGCTCTCGGGAGAGGGCATGGTGGTCATCCACTCCTGGAAGGTCGTGCCGCCCAGACCCTCCCGGCAGGAGCCCACCAGGATCACCACGCCGCCCTTGGCGACGGCATGCTTGGCGTTGTCCAGGGCCTTCTGGGTCTGGTAAAGGTTCAGGTCCTTGGGCGCGCCGCCCTGGGACACGATGACGATATCCGCACGGTGGTCGATGTCCTTGCGGTAGAGCCTGTCCAGATAGCGGCAGCCCTCCCGGTGGGCCAGGGTCACATCACCGGCCACGGCGCAGACGATCTGCTTGTGCTCATCCAGCACCACGTTGAGGATATAATCCACCCCGCACATGGCGGCGGCCTCCTCAATGTCCCGGCGCAGGGGGTTGCCCTCCAGATTTCCGGCGCAGGCGCTCTCCCGAACCATCATGGAGTGATTGGACTGGATCGCGCTGGGAGTGGAGACGCCGGGCATAATGGCCTTGGCGCCGCCGGAATATCCGGCAAAGTAGTGATATTCGATGTTGCCCAGGCAAATGCGCCGGTCCGCCTCGGCCACCACCCGGGTGATGTCCACCGGCGTACCGGCAGAGGTGACGCCCAGATGCACCACATCCGCGGGGTCGCTGTCCACGCAGCGGATCTGCGCCCAGGCCTGTTCACCGGCCAGATGGCGCATTTCCTCCGGGGTCTGGGCGCGGTGGCTGCCCAGTGCGAAAACCAGGGTGATATCCTCCGGCCTGGCCCCGCCGGCATACAGCTCGTCCAGCAGGGCAGGCATGACGGTATAGGTGGGCATGGGCCGGGTGATATCGCTGGTAATAATGGCGATCTTCTCGCCGGGGTGGATGACCTCCCGCAGCAGAGGAGCGCCAATGGGGGAGGAGAGGGCCCTGCGGACCTCTCGCTCCCCGGTAAGCGCATGGGGGACTGGGTTGGGAGTCAGAACACCCTGAAGATTCCGTTCAGGGACGGTAAAGCGCTGTACGCCGTTACCGAAACCAACTTCAAGTTCCATCCAGAGCCTCTCCTGTTGTTCAGCCCCAGATCTCTTCGTCCGTGGGCATGGTGGAGCCGGGACGAACCTTGGCCACACGGCTGACGTTGAACAGGTGGCGCCAGCTCAGGTTCTCGCTGATGGAGTTGTTGCCCCAGCTGCCGCAGCCCAGAGTGGTGGTGGCGGACAGGCTGTTGAAGAAGCTGCCGCCGTTGTTGGTGGAGCAGATCTGGTTGATCAGGAACCGGGATACCGGCAGGGTCTCGGCAGCGTAATCAATGTGGGCGTCGTTATAGGAGTGGATGCAGACGCTGTGGCCCTTGCCCTCCACGTTCAGGTTGGCGTTGGCGATGGCCACGGCCTCCTCCCAGGTGTTGTAGCGGTAGGCAGCGATGCAGGGGCACATCTTCTCCTTGGAGAAGGGCTCACCGGCGCCGGCCTTCTCCACCTTCACCAGCAGGACCACGGTGTCGGCGGGAACGGTCAGACCGGCCATCTTGGCGATGTGCTGCGCGCTCTGGCCCACGGCGTCCTTGTTCATCTTGCCGCCGGGGAAGATCACGTTGCGGACGGCGTCGATCTCCTCGGGCTTCTCCACATAGTAAGCGCCGTTCTTCTGGAAGGTCTTGACCATGTCGTCATACATGGCGGCAGGGGTGATGGCGGTCTGCTCGCCGGAGCAGATGATGCCGTTATCGAACTTGCGTCCGGCAACGATCATGGGAACGACCTTCTCCAGGTCCACGTCGTCGTCGATGATGCACTGGACGTTGCCGCCGCCCACGCCGTAGGCGGGCTTGCCGGAGGCATACGCGGCCTTGACCATACCGGCGCCGCCGGTGGAGATGCACACGTCGCACTGCTTCATGATCTCGCCGGAGATTTCGATGGTGGGCTCGGCCACGCACTGCAGCAGATCAGCGGGAGCACCCAGCTTCACGATGGCCTCCTGCATCAGCTCGCAGGCCCGGGTGGAGCACTTCTTGGACCGGGGGTGAGGCCCAACGATGATGGCATTGCGGCCCTTCAGGGCGAACATGGCGTTGCACATGGGGGTGACGATGGGGTTGGTGGTGGGGGTGATGGCGCCCACAACGCCCATGGGCTTGGCCACCTCGGTCAGGCCCAGCTCAGGCAGCTGGCGGATGATACCAACGCTCTTGCCGCCCTTCATGTCGCTCCAGATCACGCGGGCCTTGCCCTTGTTCTTGTTGACCTTGTCCTCATAAACGCCCATGCCGGTCTCGTCCACGGCCATGCGGGCCAAAGGCTCGGCGTTGTCAAAGATGGCCTTGGCCATGGCCTTGCACAGGGCATCCACCTGCTCCTGGGTGTAGTTCTCGATAACGGCCTGGGCAACGCGTGCCTTCTCAACCAGTTCGCTTACATACTTGGCAGCTTCCATTGTAATGTACCTCCATAAAATTTTTATATAAGTGCAATGATAAACGGGTATCGCCTATTTTGCCGGGAAAAACCGGGTCCTTTACAGGCCCAGGCGCTCGATGCGCAGCTCCTCCTCGCGGGTGAAGTTGCTCTTGGGCGTGTAGCCGGGCAGAGGCATCAGCTTCTCATGGATGGCGTCGATGAACCAGTGCTCATTGGGGAAGAACTGCTCCTCCATTTCGGGGCAGGGAGTGATCCAGTTGCGGGCGCCCAGCACCACGGCGGGAGCGTCCAGATCGTCGAAGGCCAGCTCGTTGATATGGGTGGCCATGTCGTTGATGATGCTGCCGCGGACGCAGGCGTCAGAGGCCAGGATGATCCTGCCGGTCTTTTTCACGGAGGCCAGGACCTTCTCATAGTTGAAGGGCACCACGCTGCGGGCGTCGATGACCTCAGCCTCCAGGCCGAACTGCTCCTTCAGAATGTCGGCAGCCTTCAGGGCCTTATACAGGGTGGGGCCGATGGTCAGGATGGTGATATCCTTGCCCTGGCGCTTGATGTCGGGCTCGCCGAAGGGGATCTCATAGGACTCGGTGGGCACGCCCTCCAGGTGGAACTCCTCGCCCTTGTCGTACATGGGCTGGCTCTCCATGAAGATCACGGGGTCGGTGCCGTTCAGGGCGGTGGTCATCATGCCCTTGGCGTCATAGGGGGTGATGGGGTACACAACCTTCAGGCCGGGCACATGGGCGGGCAGAGCGGTCCAGTCCTGAGAATGCTGAGCGCCGTACTTGCGGCCCACGGAAACCCGCAGGACCATAGGCAGCTTCAGCTGGCCGGCGGACATAGCCTGCCACTTGGCCATCTGGTTGAAGATCTCGTCGCCGGCGCGGCCCATGAAGTCGCAGTACATCAGCTCGGTGACGCTGCGGCCGCCGCACATGCCGTAACCAACGGCGCTGGCCACGATGCAGGACTCGGAGATGGGAGAGTTGAACAGACGGTTGAAGGGGATGGAATCGCTGAGGCCCTGATACACGCCGAAGGCGCCGCCCCATTCGCGAACATCCTCACCGTAGGAGACCAGGGTGGGATCCTCGTAATACTTGTCGATAATGGCCTCGAAGATGGCGTCGCGGATGGTATACTGCTTCAGCTTGGACACGGGCTTGCCGTCCACAACGGCGGCGCGCTCCTTCTTGGCGATCTTCTGGACCCGGGGGTTCTCGGACTTGGGCGTCAGCACGAAGGGAGTGCCCTGGGCCATGCTGACCTGGTGACCGTTGTTGAAGGTGAAGCGGGAGATGGCATCGGGATCCTTGATAAAGTCCAGACGGGGGGAGATCTCCAGATCCTTGGACAGCTTCATGACCTCGGTGATGCGGGCCTTGATGTCCTCGTTGATCTTGTCGATGTCGGCATCGGTGGCCACACCGGCCTCAATGAGCTGCTTGCGGAACAGCAGGATGCAGTCGTTCTGCTCCCAGGACTCGATCTCCTCCTTGGAGCGATAGGCGTTCTGGTCGGAGGTGGAGTGGCCGCCCAGACGATAGGTCAGCACGTCCAGCAGCACGGGACCCTTGTTCTCCTTGATAAGCTGCAGCTTGCGGCGATAGGCGTCGATAACGGCCAGGGGGTTCACGCCGTCCACGCGCTCGGCATTCATCTGGTTCTCGGTGATGCCGGCGCCCACCCGGGCCAGCTGGCCATAGGCCATGGTCTCGCCGTTGGTGCGGCCGCCCATGCCGTAGCCGTTGTCCATGAAGTTGAAGATCACAGGCAGGCCGCCCTTGTACTCGTCGGGCCACAGGGTCTTCAGCTGATCCATGGCGGAGAAGTTCAGCGCCTCCCACACGGGGCCGCAGCCCAGGGAGCCGTCGCCGCCGTTGGCGATGACCACGCCGGGCGCCTTCATATTCTTCTTATACAGAGCAGCGCCGGCGGCGATGCAGGGGGAGCCGCCCACGATGGCGTTGTTGGGATAAATGCCGAAGGGCAGGAAGAACAGGTGCATGGAGTTGCCCAGGCCCCGGGCAAAGCCGTTCTCGCGGCCGAACAGTTCGCAGGTCAGGCCGTACAGGAAGAAGACGATGGCCTGCTCCTTGACGCTCTTTTCGGGCAGGTGCTTCTTCACCACCTCATAGGGCTTGCCGTCGAAGGTGGTCTCCATGATGTGGAGCAGCTCCTCGTCGGACATCTTGGTGATGGCGGACAGGCCCTTGGCCAGCACCTCGCCGTGGCTGCGGTGGGTGCCGAAGATAAAGTCATTGCTGTCCAGCAGATAGCTCTGGCCCACGGCCGCAGACTCCTCGCCGGTGTACAGGTGGGCGGGGCCGGTGTAGGTATACTCCACGCCGTTGTAGGCCTTGGTCAGGCGGACGGACTTCAGCATGGACTCAAACTCGCGAATATACTCCATATCGCGATAGATACGCAGCATATCTTCCTTGGTGAAGCTGTCACCCTTCAGCTCGTCGGCCACGGTCTTCTGATACTTGCAGACGTCGATATCCTGGAAGTGGATCTCGCCGGGGGCACGCAGCTGTTTGGGATCATAGAATTGTGCTTTGGACATGGTGCAACACTCCTATATTTCTAAATAAAAGTATATCGGTTGGAACGGGTGAAATCAGAGCTTCACGGCGAAGGCCGCCTCGCGGATGATCTCGCTGACGGAGGGGTGGGGATACACGATCTCCCGGATGGCATCCACGGTCATCTCCTTCTCGATCATCACGGCACAGGCCAGGATGAACTCGGAGGAATAATTGCTCATGACGTGCGCGCCCACCAGGGTGCGGTATTTCTTGTCGAACACGAACTTGGCGATGCCCACAGGGCCCTCGTTCTCGGCCACATAGCGGCCGGCATAGGCCATGGGCAGCTTCACGGTAACGGCGTCGATGCCGGCGGCCTTGGCCTGCTCCTCGGTCATGCCCACGCAGGCCACCTCGGGGTTGGTGTACAGCACGCTGGGGATGGCCTTGTAGCGCATCCGGTCCTTCTTGCCCAGGATGGTGTTCACAGCCACCTCGCCCATGCGGTAGGCGGAATGGGCCAGCATGGAGGTGCCGTTGCAGTCACCCACGGCGTAGACGTTGACGGCGTTGGTGCGGCAGCACTCGTCCACCTTGATGGCGCCGCGCTCCACCACCAGGTTCAGGTTCTCCACGCCGCAGGTGTCCGCCACGGGCTTGCGGCCGATGGCCAGCAGCACCTTGTCGCACAGAACCTTCTCCTCCCTGCCGTCCTTCTCGTACACGACACCGTCGGCGTCGATGCGGACCACCTTGGACTTCAGGCAGAACTTCATGCCGTCCTTCTCATAGCCCTTCTGCAGCAGGGCGGAGATCTCGTCGTCGATGGGCCCGGCGATCTTGGGCATCATCTCGATGACGGTGGTCTCGCAGCCCACCACGCCGTAGTAGGCGGCCAGCTCCAGGCCGATAACGCCGCCGCCGATGACGGCCAGGCGCCGGGGCAGCTCCTTCAGTGCCAGAGCCTCGCGGTTGGTCATCACGAAGCCGGAGGCCAGGCCCTCCTTCACCCCGGGGATGGGGGGGACGAAGGCCCGGGAGCCGGTGGCAATGATAAGGTTCTTGCCGGTGTAGACCTTACCGTCGGCCTCCACCTGGATGCCCTCGTCGCCGCGGCCGCGGATCATGCCGGAGGCATTGACCACCTCCACGTGGCTGGCCTTCATGGCTGCGCCCACGCCGGAGACCAGGGTGTGGATGACCTTTTCCTTGCGGGCCACCACGGCGGGCTGGTCCACATGGGACCCCTGGCACACCACGCCGAACTTGCGGCCGTACTCGGTGGTATAGTGATAGATCTTTGCGGAATTCAGCAGGACCTTGCTGGGGATGCAGCCCTCGTTGAGGCAGGTGCCGCCCAGGGCGCGCTGCTCGATCAGCAGGGTCTTCAGACCGGCCTGACCGGCGCGCTCTGCGGCCACATAGCCGCCGGGGCCGCCGCCCAGGACAATAACGTCATAGCTCATGGTGATATTTCCTCCAAATCAAATCTGGCAGCGTGTGCCGCGTCCTTATTTCGCCAGCAGCAGGTCGAAGTTGGCAATGTTGTTGGCCAGGGCCTGCAGGAAGCGGGAAGCGGGAGCGCCGTCCAAAGCACGGTGGTCATAGGTCAGGGACAGGTTCATGGTGGGATAGAACTCAGGCTGGCCATTCTTCATCCGGATACGGGTCTCGATGTTGCACACGCCCAGGATACCCGTCTGAGGAGGATTGATGATGGGGGTGAAGGTGGTCACGCCGAAGGCGCCCAGGTTGGACACGGTGAAGGAAGCGCCGGTGAGCTTATCGGGAGAGATGGAGCCGCTGCGGCACTCGGCGGCCAGCTCCTTCATCTTCAGGCTGATCTCGGCCAGGCTCATCTCGTCAGCGTGCATGATGGTGGGCACCAGCAGGCCCCGGTCGGTATCCACGGCCACGCCGATATTGGCGTGCTTGAACAGCTTCATCTCATTGTCGCTGTAGTGGGCGTTCAGGGCGGGGAAATCCAGGATGGTCCGGGACACGGCGAAGATCACCATGTCGTTGAGGCTGATGCCGGGCAGACCGGCCTTTTCACCCTCGGCCTTGATGCGGGCCCGCAGCTTCTGCATGGCGGTGACGTCCGCGAAGCTGTTGTGGGTCAGCTGGGCCATGTTGGACAGGGAGTCGTGCATGTTCCGGGCGATGAGCTTGCGCAGGTGGGTGTTCTTGACGGTCTCAAACTCTGCCTCGGCGGCAGGAGCGGCGGCAGCGGCAGGAGCCGCGGCAGTCTCCGCTGCGGGAGCGGCGGCCTTGGTGCCCAGATCGGCGGTGGTAACGGCGCCGCTGAGACCGGTACCGGCCTCGCTGCCGGTGGCATAGGGACGGGCGGCGTCGGTGATGAAGGGCCCGGTCAGCGCCATAGCGGCGATGTCCCGCTCGATGATGCGGCCATTGGGGCCGGTGCCCTTGGCGTAACGGATGTCGATGCCCTTTTCCTCGGCCATTCTGCGGGCCCGGGGAGAAATGCGGATGGCTTCGCCATGGTTGACCATGGTGGGAGCAGCGGCAGCCGCGGCAGGGGCGGCCGCAGGAGCGGCAGCAGCCGCAGGGGCAGCCTCAGCAGCGGGAGCGGCCTTGCCGCCCAGGGAGAAGGGCTCGCCGGGCTTGCCCACCACGCAGACGATCTCCTTGACGGCGATCTCGTCGCCTTCCTCGCCGATGCACTTGAGGACGGTGCCGTCCTGCTCGCTCTCCACGTCGAAGGTGGCCTTGCCGGTCTCGATGGCAAACAGATAGTCGCCGGTCTTGACGGTGTCGCCTTCCTTGACATACCACTTGCTCAGGATGGCGCTGTCCTCGGACAGGCCCTTCTGGGGCATGCGGACGAACAGCACGTTGCCGGAGGGTGCAGTCTCGGCGGCAGGAGCCGCAGGGGCAGCAGCAGGAGCAGGAGCTGCCGCAGGGGCGGCAGCGGCGGGGGCATCGTCCGTCTGGAAGCTCTCGCCGGGCTGACCCACCACGCACACCAGCGCCTTCACGGGGACCTCGTCCCCCTCCTCACCGATGCACTTGAGGACGGTGCCGTCCTCCTCGCTCTCCACATCGAAGGTGGCCTTGCCGGTCTCGATGGCGAACACAATCATTCAGATCGGAAGAGCGTCGTGTAGGGAAAGAGTGTAGATCTCGGTGGT
>OMAE01000821.1_pt1 | contig 10953 bp, 11 predicted proteins | sample 1673701 | NCBI WGS metagenome assembly OMAE01 (sample SAMEA103958123, study PRJEB25191) | human gut metagenome | reverse complement strand
TGTCCGTGCGGGGATAGGTCAGCAGCTTCTTTTCGTAGAGGCTCTGGGCGTAGTCAAGGGTCTGCTTCGCCGTGTATCCGAACAGGCGGTTCGCTTCACGCTGCAAGGTGGTAAGATCATAGAGCTTCGGCGGCTGCTCCTTTTTCTGCTCCTTCGTGACGGAAGTACAGGTGACGGTCACACCCTTGCACATAGCCGCTGCCTGTTCCGCCTCCGCCGGATCGGTGAATTTCTCCGACACCGCTTCGGCTCCGTTCAGCGTCAAGCGCAGCAGATGATATTTTTCCTTGTGGAACAGCGTGATCTTCGCGTCACGCTCCGCCAGCATTGCCAGTGTGGGGGTCTGAACACGGCCCACATTCAGGGTACGGTGATAGAGAACGGAGAAAAGGCGCGTGGCGTTGATTCCCACCAGCCAATCCGCTTTCTGGCGGCAGAGGGCAGATTGATACAGGGCTTCATAGTCGGCGCCGGGGCGCAGATCAGAAAAACCCTCTCGGATAGCGCTGTCCTCCATCGAGGAAATCCAGAGGCGAAGAACCGGCTTGCGGCAGCCGGTCATTTCATACACCAGACGGAAGATCAGTTCCCCTTCACGCCCGGCATCACAGGCATTGACAATGGTATCCACGTCGGGTCGGTCCATCAGGGCGCGTAGATTTTCAAATGCGTCCTCCTTGCCCGGTGCCAGCACATAGCGGAACGGCTCCGGCAGAATGGGAAGATCGTCATAGCGCCATTTCTTGAAATTCTCGTCATAGCCGCCCGCATCCATCGGGGATACCAGATGTCCCACGCACCAGGATACGAGAAGGCCGCTGCCCTCATAAAAGCCATCGGCCCTGGATGAAGCACCCAGGGCCGATGCGATAGATTTTGCCACACTCGGTTTTTCTGCAATAATCAGTTTACTCATTCTTTTCCTCCGTTTCCTCGTCCTCGGTCAGATATTCTTCTTCATCCTCCAGGTCGAAATCATCCAGATCAGCGGGAACTTTCTTGCCCTGCTTCGGTTTCAGCACCAGGAAATAGACTGCCGCGCCGCCTCCGGCTGCAAGGATCAGCAGCACCGCCAGGATCGCCCCGGTATTGCTTTTCTTTTCGGGTTCCGGATTCTCCGGCTCGGTGGGCTCCGCAGCTTTCTGTTCTGTGCCAACACATTCACTAAGGTTTTTTACGCAGACCGGGCAAGCGGTATTGACCGCTCCGGCCTGGCACTTTTCCGTACAGGTGCAGACAATAGGTGTTTCCGCCTTTTCTCCATCCTCCGTGAGTGCCATGAGGTCGGCTTCATCCACCTGGTTCAGAAAATGCACGGTTTCCTCGCCCTCGTCGTCACGGTCGATAATGAGATAGAACACATTGCCGTTCTTCGTTTCCACTGTGATAAACTGTTTGCCACTGGTGGTAGGGCTGCCGATATCGTCGATCAGCGAAAGGTTCCCGTCCGGCGTCAGGGCGGCACCGTCATTCAGACCGCCGCCCAGCATCCCCAGCAGATTTTCCAGCGTTTCCGCGTCCAGAGAGAAAGGACCTTCCCCGGAGCCAGCCTCGCCGTCACTTACCGTCATGTAGCCGGAATAGACATAGCCGATTTTCTCTGGCAGGATGACCTTCAGCCAGTCGCCGTCCGTGCCGATCACCTTCACGGTCGTTCCGTTGGGAAGCTGGGTGAAGGCGGTGTAGTCCATTCCCGCACCCGTGCGGACATTCAGATTGCCGCCGCCCGTGGTGACGGTGCCGGTCTGCCCGGAGTCATTTTCGCCGGAACTGAACTGGATACCGTCCTCGGTGACGGATACCGTGACCTGGCTGCCGGCCAGAGCGGAAAGCAGATCAGAGACATCACCGGCCGTTTCCTGTTCAGCCACGGACTCCGTGCTTTCCTCGCCGCCGCTGGCAAAGGCGGTGACAGAAAAAGCGGCAGTGCTGAGCACCACCGCCAAAAGAGCCGATACCATTTTTGTCATAAAGTTATGCTTCATCCTCGTATCCCTCCGTTTCCTCATTCTCGGTGTTGCCCTCCTGCAGCATACCTTCCGGCAGGGAGATCATACCGCTGGCATAGGCTTTCAGGAAGGCAGTCAGTTCCTTGTTGTCCATCTTCACGGCTTTCACCATGCGGACGATTTCCAGATTTTCTTCCTCCGCAAGCTGAGCCTCCAGCGCACGAAGGCGTTTCTGCTGCTCCGTGATCTTTTCTTTGGTTTTCGCAATGTCATTGCGGATTTTCTGTGTCGTTGCCATAAATCAAATTACCTCCATATCGTTTTTTAGTTGTAGGGCGGTCGCCCGAAAGCGTAAAAGTGGGATTGCCAGTAGCTTGTATTGATATCTGCATACTGGATGGGGTCGCCGCAATGCAGCATTTTTCCACCGCCCACATAGATACCCACATGGGAAACGCCCGGCGTATCGTAAGTGCCGACGAAAAAGATCAAGTCGCCGGGTCTTGCGTTGGCAGAGGATACCGGGGTGGAAATATTGTAGAGCCCCTGGGCTCCCAGCCTGCCCGTATTGCAGACGCCGCTTTGCGTCAGCGCCCAGGATACGAAGCCGGAGCAATCAAAAGAAGTGTTCGGATTGCTGCCGCCCCAGACATAGGGATAGCCGATGTACTTCTCCGCCTCGGTAATGAGCACCGCAAAGGTTTCATCTTCCAGTGCGGAAGGCGGGATATCATAGGTGGTGGGCGGTTTGGTGTACTTATCTACATAGCCGGAGCCGGGGAACAAATCTTCCCGGTTTCCCAGCGTTGCCATATAGACCGCATACAGGGAAAGCATTTCCTCGTCCATGATGTAGACCGGCACATGGGAAAGATCGAAGTTTTCCAGCTTCACCTTGCAGATATAGTAGTTGTACGGTACTTCCACGTCATAGTCATTTCCCTCGCTGTCTGTCCGTGTCTCCGTCCGATAGCGCACCTCCACTTCCACGGTCTGCGTCAGGATGTACTGCTTTTCAAAGAGCATTTGCAGCTCCGCCTGAACCGCGTCGATGGTGAACACACCTTCATGGAACGCCGTGAGAATGGAGATCAGCACATAAGGGTCATGTTCGATCTCGTCCAGATCAAAACGGTATTCGTCATATCCGGGGTGCAGAGCCTCATAGTGGTCCAGCTCATATTGAAGCTCCTGCTCCAATTCGCAATAGGCCGCCTCCGCAGCCAGCATATCCGCATCCTCGGAGAGATAAGAGGAAGTAAATACACCGCCCACACCGGAACCTGCCATCATGGAACAGGAAGATACCCCGCCAAACAGCAAGGCAATACAGGCACCAATGCCGATCACCAACAGAACCGCCCGGCTATGATGCTTGATGTAGAGAAAGGTTTCCTTGAATGCGTCCTTTACTTTCTGTGCCGCACTTTTCGCCGAGGCCGCTGTGTTCTTTGCGGTTTTCTCTGCTTGTCGCAGTTCCTTTGCATAGTTCCGCTTGATCCGCTGTTTCTGCAGAAAGCGGGATACCGGGTTAGAAGCCGCCAATGCAGGATCATCATGCAGTGCCTTTTGGTAAAGGTAATCGGCGTTTGCCTTAAAAGAAGCCTGCTCTGCCTTCGCCGCATCACGCCAGGGCTTTGTGCGGTGATGGTGGACGGCGGCACGGACTTTGCCTTTTCCGTAGGCAAGCCCACGCTCCGTCAGCACCTCGCCCTTGTGTCCGGCCTCAACACCCACATTTTCCTGTTCCACCTCATGCACCTTCGCATGGGCAGCGTGGACGATCTCATGGACCGGCCGAGAAAGCGGATTGTGCCGCAGGCGTCCATTGGGGCGTTTCTCCACTTCTTCAAAGTGAAGCTGCGTTTTGCCTTTTCCGGCTGTCTCGTCAAAAACACGCTCGGTACGGAGAACTTTCTTTGTGGGGATAGCGGCTTTTGCCGCGTCCAGCCTGTCCGCCGCACGGTCGGAACGGTCGATGTACTTTCCAAGTACGGGATCGGCACGTTCTTCCTCGGTAAATTGCAGGCGGGAGGACGGGCGCTGCCTTGCGGCAGAACCATCCCGCACCGCCTGGGTGTCAGCCTTTTCCGCCTTTCGTGCGCTTTTCTTCTCATGGTGTTCCGCCGCACGCAGGGCAAGGTCAGCCGCAGCGCCAGCGGATTCTTCCGAAGAAGCGGACAGCTCCGTTTCCGGCTCCCGGCTGCTGATATGTTCCACCTCTCCCGTGGCAAGGTTTTCCGATACCGCACCGTCACGGGTCATTTTCTGCGTGATCTTATCGGTCGCTTTCAGTTCCCTCATAGGCAGTCACCTTCCTTTCCATAGGGGCAGAAGTCACCGCAGGTGCCATTCTCGATCATGGCGATATAGCGGAAAATGGGATAGGCCTGGGGCGGGCAGACCGCATTTCCCAATGTTTTCAGCCGCAGCGCCCGGTCATCCATGCGCTCGGTCATGCGGGGGATTCCTTCCGGTTCGGCGGCCCAGAGGATACGTCCGTCCATCCTTTCGGGAAGCCCATGAGCCATTCCACCCAATCCGGGTTCAGCGCCGCCGTTTCGGACACCGGCTGTTCCTGGGAGATGATCTGCGCCGACAGGTTCCCGTCCTTCTTCGCCGGATCGAAGGCCGACGGCTTCAAGGTCGAGCGGAAACCGTCCGACGCCACCGGGGTCAGATAGAATACCGCCGCCGACAGGCTGAGGCTCCAGATCGCCCCGTTTCGGTTCCTCTTGCGGAATATCCCATTGTCCGACAGGAACACATCCAGGCTTGCCGCGTCCCTGGCGGTGTTGTTGTCGGAGGCAAGGGGTGTGGGAAACATCAGCCGCGACGATAAAAGTTCGCTGGCGCTCATGCCATGCGCCGACGCCGCAAGCCGGAAATACGAATGGGAGAACAGCGTATCCCGCTTTTGCCAGGTCAAAGATCGTTTTGTCGAGCCCCATATTGATGAAGCCAGCAACATTTTCCCCAAGCACCCAACGGGGCCGCAGCTCGGTAATAACGCGGCACATTTCCGGCCACAGGTAGCGTTCATCCGCAAAGCCCTTCCGTTTTCCTGCGGTGGAGAAGGGCTGACAGGGAAAGCCGCCTGAGATAACGGTAACTGTTTCAAGTCCTGTTTTTTCAAAAAACGCCTCCTTCGTGAAAGTAGTAATATCCCGGAACCTGGGAACATCCGGCCATCGTGCGGAGAGGACGGAGTGCGGAAAATCCGCCCACTCACACTGGCAGACGGTTTCAAACCCGGCAGCCTCCGCCGCCAGGTCCAGACCGCCAATGCCGGAAAACAGGCTCACATGGGTCAGTTTACTCATGGTCCTTCGGCACACGGAACGGTTCGATCTCACTTTCCAGCTCCGCAAGGACCGCCTCCATATCCGCCGTGACCGCCTTGCTTCTGGCAATCAGACGGTTCATCACATCAAAGAAGGTTTCACCTTCCTGTTTTTCTTCCATATGCAAATAATGGGGATCATTCATGTTCGTTTTCTCCTTTCCCGGTTTCACCAAGTTTTGTCGTCATAATGCTGTAAAGTTCATTGTCCTTCGGGAAGTCATCCACAAAAGGCAGGATCACATTGCCGAAGAAGATCAGCCCCTCGCCGGGGCCTGCGTTGCTGATATGTGCTGCCTGTTGGTTGGAGATATTCAGGCGCTCGCAGAGGATTTTCCTGTCTCCGCTGGCCTGGTTCAGAAGGTACACAAAATCGCTGTTTTCAAAAATGTTCTCGATCTCCGGGGAGGAAAGCAGGTCCTTAATGTTCTGCGTGATCCCCGTGGGGATACCGCCCCATTTGCGAAAGCGTTTCCAAATCTCCACGCTCCAGGTACCGACCTCGCCGCGCAGCAGAAGGTGGAACTCGTCCACGAAGTACCAGGTGGATTTACCCTGATCCCGGTTTTGGGAAACACGGTTCCATACCTGGTCCTGGATCACCAGCATACCCAGGCTTTTGAGCTGCTTTCCCAGCTCCTTGATATCGAAGCAGACAATGCGGTTGTTGATATCCACATTGGTACGGTGGTTAAAAACATTCAGGCTGCCATGCACATACAGTTCCAGTGCCGCCGCGATCCGCTGCGCCTCCGGCTCCGGCTGCCGTTTGATCTCGTCATACAAATCTTCCAGCAGCGGCATATTCTCCGGGCGGGGGTCTGCGATATAGGGGCGGTACACGATCCGCACGGCACGGTCAATGACCGTCTTTTCCACTGGCTCCAGACCGTTCCGGCCGCCTGCCGCCAGTTCACAGAACGACAAGATAAAGTCAGATTTCAGCGCCAGCGGGTTATCATCCTCGCTGTAATTGAGGTTGATATCCATAGGGTTCACATACTGCGTGCTGGTAGGCGAGATTTTGATGACCTGGCCTTCCAGACGGTTCACCAGCGGAAAATATTCCGCCTCCGGGTCGCAGATCAGGATATCGTCCTTTGTGTTCAGGAACACACCCACGATGGAACGCTTTGCGGAAAAGCTCTTGCCGCTGCCGGGTGTGCCTAAGATCATGCCGTTGGGTGTTTTCAGCTTTTTGCGGTCAGCAAGGATCATGTTGCCGGAAGTGGCATTGAGCCCGTAGTAGAGGGCTTCACCGCCGTGGAAAATCTCCTGCGTGGTGAAAGGAACGAACACCGCCACCGCCGAAGTGGTAAGTCCGCGCTGTATCTTAATGCGGTTGACACCCAGGGGCAGAGCCGACACGAAGCCGTCCTCCTGCTGAAAGTCCAGCCGCACCAGGGAGCAGTTATATTTCTGCGCCACGCTTGCCGCACGGAGAAGGTCATTCTCCAGCTTTTGCTTGCTGTCCGCAAAGTTCACCACCAGGAAGGTCATCAGGAACATTCGCTCATTTCTGCTTTGCAGGTCACGGAGAATGTTCTTTGCCTCGCCTGCGTAGGTGGCAAGGTCAGTTGGAATGATATCCATATCGAAACCTTCCCGCACCGCCTTTTTCTGTGCGTCGATCTTCATACTGTCAATGTCAGTGATCTTCCGCTTGACCGTTTTGATTGCCTCGTTCTGATCCATGCTGCGGATATGGAGGCTGACAAGCAGCCCGTTGTCCGTATCCAGCAGTTCGGTGAGCATACGGTCATCCATTTCCGGTGCGCTGATCTGCAGAAAGGACACGGCACAGAATTTATCCGCCATCGTGAACTTCCTTGCTTCACCGAAGCGGAAAGAAGAAGGTGCGACAAAATCCTGGACCGACAGGCCGGAAGGGGCAAGCCAGCTCCATTCAAAGGCAAACCGTTCCCCGTCCGGGTGCAGGATGCCGTGGAGCATTTCCAGCCACTCCTTGCCGCCAAGCTCCTTTGCCAGAGCGCCCATGACCTTGAAATGGTTGAGGGCGTCCATGACGATCCGGGAAAATCGTGCCCGTGCGGTTTTGCTGTCCCGTGCCTCGATGGTGAGGGTCAGGTACTTTGTTTTGATAAGACCGTTGTTGCCCCGTTCAAGCTGCTTGCGGAGCATTTGCGTGTAAAGCTCACGGATATGGTCGAAGTGATCTCCCTGCGCCGCGATCTCGATACGCTTCACAAAATCCTCCCGGTTCATGCGGCGGCTCACAAGGGAGAGCTGCATCCCGATAGAAGCGTCATGGGCGTTATACATATCGCAGAGGGCTTCAAAGATCGCCGTCTGGTCGTCAGGCTTTGCAAGCTGATAATTCACATCCTCGAACTCGATACACTTCGACCAGGTGTGATCGTCCAGCTTGCACAGGCCGTCCGGGTACATCTGGCGGAACGGTAAGGTATCCTGTGCGGAATGTACCTTGCCGTCGCCTCTGGCGGTTTCCAGGATACGGCTGATCTCACGCTTTTCTGCGGCGGTCAGTTTTACCGCGGCTTTTGCCGCCTGCCGTGCCTGCGGCTCTGGCTTTCGCTTTCTGAACAATGGCTTTCACCTCCTTTTCCGCCTGGGCCTGCCGCTCCAGGGCTGCGTAGAAATTGTTTGTCTGGTAAGGCCGCTCTTTCGTCCGCAGGAACATACAGCGGATGACCTGTCCGGCCACCACCTCCAGGGGTTGACCTTGCCGCTCATACATGGCGAGCAGAAAGAACGGGAGCATGACGATAATCATGCAGAACGCGGCGGCGCTGTTGCTGGCCGTGCGTCTGAGCAAAAAGAAAAGCGGTACTCCGATGAGTGCCGCCGCTCCGAAACATATAAGCTGCCGTTTGGTAAGCCCAAACAGCACTTTGGATTTTACTTTCGTCAAATCCTTTGGAATGGTTACATACGCCAATTTATCAAGCCTCCTTAATGCGCTCCGAACAGGCTCTTAGAGAGGCTGCCGGTCTTGAACAGGGCGAAGCACAGCAGGACCGTGTAGCCCATGCAGGCCCATATCGCGCCTGAGATGTTTCCGTCCGTGGCGATACTCTGTACCAAAACAGAGTAGATTCCCACGCACACCATGATTAGAAATGCCTGGAACGCCAATGCAAACAGGGATTTCAAGTAGTTCTGTCCTGTATGGCTCCAATCCCGGTTTGTCATAGTGGCAAGCGGAATCGGTCCAACGGAAGTTGTCAAATACACCTCGATCATGCGGCCGTAGATGACAAGCATGATACAGATGGAAAGGGCGTTCATGGTAAGTCCCACGAAAAGGGACTGGAACCACAGCCCGAACAGTTCTCCCGTGCCCAGGGCTTCAAGCTGCGCCTCCATATCCGTGATGACGCTGCTGATATCAATGGAGGTATTCCCAATGATGACGCCTGCGCTGCTGTTCACAACGCTTTGCCCGACATCGAAGATACCCATGACGATATTCCATGTGTTCGTCACAATAAGAACGGCACAGAAAGTCTTGAAAATCCACTTGAAGAACATCCAGGTATCTACATCGTGCAGATTGTTTTTCTCAATTACAAGCTGGATTAGTTCGTAGCACATGACAAAGGTAATGATAACGCCCGCAATCGGCACAATGACGTTTTCCGATAGGCTGCGTATCATATTGAATATGCCCGCGTTCCACCCGGCGGGGGTTGTGCCGACTTGCGTTGCGATTTCTCCAACCTCTGTATTTACGCTGTCGAACAGCCCGGAGAGATTAGAGAGTATTCCGTCTGTCAAAATGCCGCGAAACCAATCTTCAATCATCTGCCATATCAAAAGCTAATCCCTCCTTTCCCGCGCCCTCCCGCGTGAAGCGGGAGAGCGCGGCGGGTAGTGTTAGTTTGTGGCATTATCCAAACAGGCCGGAGAGCAGCGGGACAAGGGTAAGGCCGATAAGGGCAACGCCGCCGCCCGCCATCAACTGTTTCATGCCCTGCGACTTCGCGCCGGGGTTATCGTTGCCGTACCCCTCCATGAGGTTAATGCCGCCCCAAATGCCAAGTCCTGCGCCAAGCGCGATTACCAAAGTCTGCAATACGTCAACTGCGCTGTTGAAAAAATCCATATAAACCTCGCTTTCTGCCGCTAAAACGGCTCAAAAAATGTTGTTGGAAATAAAAATGCCGCCGTTTTTATTCGGCGGCTGCGTCCTCGTCGGACAAATCTATTTCGTATATGTCAAAGGGTTCGTCGGGCTTTACGATTGCCGGACGGGTAGACATATACCGTTCCACGTCAAAAGCGTTTCTTTTGTCGAAGTCGGAAAGGTATTTGTAGTTCGGGTGTTTCGTGATGTCGTATTTGTCGCTTAAAAAGGGACGCACACCGCGTAGCTGCAAAATACATTTCCCACCGTCCATAACTGCTATTTCGTCCTGTGTCATCAGCTCCTTTCCTAATTTTTGATAATTCAGTCCATGAGAAACCTGCGTGCCGCGATTTTCGGAAGTGTTGAAACTGTCGATTGTTTCCCGTCCCAAGTTATCCGAAATCTCTTTTGCATTTTTCCCACGTCCTCCCAAAAACAAGGTGCTGTCGGCATTATCAAGTATGATTTCTGCCGCGTCCCTGTAAATGGCTTTTAGCTGGCTCTGCGATTGCAGAATGATAGAAGCGGACATTTCCCTACTGCGGATTGTAGCAATCAATTTATCGAAGCGGGGTATCTGTCCGATGTTCGCAAACTCGTCAAGCAAAAAGCGGACGTGAACAGGCAATTTGCCGTTGTATTCGTCGTCTGCTTTATCACAAAGCAAGTTGAAAAGCTGTGATTGCAAAATAGCGATAACAAAATTAAAAGTGTCGTCGGTATCGCTCATTATGAGGAAAAGCGCGGTTTTCCGGTCGCCCAATGTGTCAAGTTCCAATTCATCATAGGACATGAGTTCCCGGAGTTCCTCTATATCAAAAGGGGCAAGCCGCGCACCGCAAGAAATAAGGATTGACTTTGCCGTTTTGCCAGAAACAAAATGTCAAGGACTTTTTCATCAAATTCACAGATAAGTTACATATTGCGCACCTCCTCTCGCAGCATACGCTTGATTTTGTCCGCCATGGTCTCCTTGGTGTCCTCATTGAAGTGGACACGAACCACATAGGTGGTCTTGTCGATGGTCTTGCGGTAACAAGGCTGTGTGTGCTGTGCTGTGGTCTGGGTTGTGTTTGTGTTCATTCGCATTTCCTCCTGTAAATGAGAAAAGCCAGACAGGGTGTGTGTCGGCAACGAAGTCCGGCAACAGGCTTCAAAAAACCTGTAAAACACCTTATCTGGCTCTTTATACTATTCTTTATTTCTTTTTGATTTTCTTCGTTGCTTTGGTTGCCAGAAGAAGAAAAAGCCTTGCAAACAAAGGACTTTTGAAGATTCTGCCCGGCAACGGGGTCGGCAACGGGATAACAACCAGCCCTGCAACGGAGTGGTCAATTTCAGAATGGAAGCTCCATCTGGCTCAGTTCTTCCTCGGTCAGTTCTTGAAAACCGTCCAAAGAATCTGAGCCTGTTGCTGATAGCCCGTTGCCGAGCGGTGGGGTTCGTTCCCATCCTCGTTGTCTGCCATACTTGGCAAAGATGCGGGGATTAGAGAACGGTTTCCAGCCCTCAATGCTGTTGTTCATGATTTCGTTTATCTCTCGGATTTC
>OMAE01000819.1_pt1 | contig 10957 bp, 7 predicted proteins | sample 1673701 | NCBI WGS metagenome assembly OMAE01 (sample SAMEA103958123, study PRJEB25191) | human gut metagenome | reverse complement strand
CCTATGTGTAGGGGGTGTGGGTATTGAAAGTGAGATGGGGAGGAAATTTGCACAGCACCCTGTAGGGGCCGATGCCTTAGGGTGCGCTCAGAACATCTTCCCGTTATACTCCGCCGCGGCCTTTTCGCAGCCGTTTTTGACGATGCAGAGGGCCGCGTCGCCGGCGTGGGACATAGCCTCCTGATAGTCGGGCCATTCGGTCTTGGAGACGGTAGACAGCACCCAGTCGGCCAGATCGTAATCGGGGTGCGGCTTCGCGCCGACGCCGATCTTGACGCGCGGGAACTGGTCGGAGCCGAGGCAGGAGATGATGGATTTCAGGCCGTTGTGGCCGCCGGCAGAGCCGTTTTTACGGATGCGGAGCTTGCCGACGGGGAGCGAAATGTCGTCAAAGAGGACGAGCACCCGCTCCGGCGGGATCTTATAAAAGTGCGCGGCAGCCTCGATCGCGATGCCGGAGGCGTTCATAAAGGTCAGTGGCTTCATGAGCAGAAGACGCTGGCCGTCGAAGTCCGCCTGCGCGGTGAGGGCCTTGAAGCGCTCCTTGGAAACCTTGACCTGCAGGCGCGCAGCCAGCAGGTCAAGGGACATGAAGCCGGTATTGTGACGGGTCTTCTCATACTCAGGACCTGGATTGCCGAGTCCCGCAATCAGCCAGTCATAGGTTGGCTTTTGAAACAGCATAAAATCAGAACAGAACGGACATGGAGTTTTCTTCGTAGATTCTCTGGATGGCGTCGGCAAAGATCGGGGAAACGTCCAGATACTTGATCTTGCTGCACGCACCCTCAAGCGGCGGGATGGTATTCAGGAAGGTCAGCTCCTTGATGCAGCTGTTGGCAATGCGCTCGTTGGCCGGGCCGGAGAGCACGCCGTGGGTCGCGCAGGCGTAGACCTCGGTCGCGCCGCCGATCTCAACGATGGCCTTGGCCGCGTTGCACAGAGAACCGGCAGTGTCGACCATATCGTCAAAGAGGATGCACTTCTTGTCCTTGACGTCGCCGATGACGTTCATGACCTCACACTGGTTGGCCTTTTCGCGGCGCTTGTCGACGATGGCGAGGTTCATGCCCATCTTGTTGGCAAACGTGCGGCTGCGGGCGACGGAGCCGACGTCCGGAGAGACGACGACCATCTCCTCCGGATGCTCGAACTTGGACATGTAATATTTCACGAAGACGGGATTGGAGAGCAGGTTGTCAACGGGGATGTCAAAGAAGCCCTGGATCTGGGACGCGTGCAGATCCATGGTCAGCACGCGGTCGGCGCCTGCGGCCTCGATCATGTTGGCGACCAGCTTTGCGGAGATGGGGTCGCGGCCCTTGGCCTTGCGATCCTGACGGGCGTAGCCGAAGTACGGGATGACGGCGGTGATGCGGCCGGCCGAGGCACGGCGGCAGGCGTCGATCATGATGAGCAGCTCCATCAGGTTGTTGTTGACCGGCTTGCAGGTCGACTGCACCAGAAACACGTCGCTGCCGCGGACAGATTCATTGATCGTCAGGGAAACCTCGCCGTCGGCGAAGGTCGTTACGGTGCAGTCGCCCAGCGGCAGCCACAGCTTGCGGCACACGCCCTCGGCAAACGGACGGTTGGCGTTGGCACAGAATACCTTGACGTTCTTACCATGAGAAATCATATGAAATTACCCTCTCTCTTGTGTTGTTCGGTCTGTTCCTGTTCTGTGTGTTCTATATCATGGCGGCACCCGCCGCCGGGGATACGAGGCTTATTTTTTCTCCTTCAGCTTGTGCCGGTTGGCCCAGTCGCGCTTGTTCTGCTGGCGGGCGCGGGCGATGGCGAGCGCTGCGGGCGGCACGTCGTCGGTCACGGTGGACCCGGCGGCGATATATGCGCCCTGCCCGATGTGCACGGGCGCGATGAGATTGGCGTTGCAGCCGATAAACGCGTCGTCGTCAATGACGGTGCGGGATTTTTTCACGCGGTCATAGTTGACCGTGACCGTGCCGCAGCCGAAGTTGATGTTTTTGCCTACGTCGCTGTCGCCGATGTAGGTCAGGTGGGAGATCTTCGTGCCGTCGCCGATGGTGGAGTTCTTGACCTCCACAAAATCGCCGCAGCGCACGTGCGAGCCGATACGCGAACCCGGACGGACGTAGGCGAAGGGGCCGACGGTCGTGTCCGCGCCGATCTCGGAATCGTAGACCTGCGAGGCGTTGACGCGCGTATTCTCTCCGACCTTTACATTTTCCAGATAGCTGTTCGGGCCGATCATGCAGCCGTCGGCGATGGACGTCGTACCGCGCAGCACGGTCCCGGGCAGCAGCTCTGCCCCAGCCCCGACGAAAACAGTCGGCTCGACATAGGTGTTGTCATAGTCCCAGATCGACACGCCTGCGGCAGCCAGATCGTACAGAACGCCCCGGCTGAGCACGGGCTTCCACTCGGCCAGCTGCTGCATGGACGAAACGGCGTAAACGCCGTCGCGGTCGGTATAGGGAATACCGTGCTCCTTCATGAAGTTGGTGAAGATGAACGTATCGTCCAGCGCGTCCATCAGCGCCTGACGGCTCACGGAGCTTACGCCGCTTTCAACCGGTGCGCCGGAGAACGATTCCTCGTCGACGGCAAACGGGTCAATGACGGCGGGGCCAGTGACGACGATGACGTCCTCCTCCTGCTCGTCGGCCGTGGACAAAAAGACGTGGAGCTGGTCGGCAGTTTCCTCGAGCTTCGCGCAGCTCAGCTCACAGCCGTCCGGGAAGCAGTGCTTCGCCTCGGACAGGAACCGCTCGTGGCAGACCAAAAAGAAACGCCCGACCCCGCCCGCGGCCAGAGAACGCGTCAGCCACGACAGCAGCGGCGTCCCCATGATCGCCTGCAGCATCATCGGGCGGGAAAAACCTGTTTTCGCGGTATCGTCAGGCACAAAGACGACGGCAGACAAATCAGACAACAGACCCACGCTCCTTCACCGATAGACATTCTGCCTGTATTATAGCACAATTACAGCGCTGAGCGCTGTATGCACGGCGCAGCCGTGCAAAAAATCGGCATAGCCGATTTGTATTGTCGCTGTAACAGCAACACAAAGACTTTTGCAAAGCAAAAGTCTCGTGCCAATGGCACGTGAGCGCACACAGTGCGCCCTTTGTGGCTATTATAGCAGAGATTATGCTGTTTGTACAGAAAGCCGCGCGGAATTTTCACGGAAAAACAGAGAAAGTTTTCTGGAAAAACGGGCTATTCATTGCACAAATGAACAAACTATGATAGAATACCCACAGATTATCAGAAAAACAAAGAGGAGCAACTATGCTGACACTCAAGAATCTCAGCCTGACAGCGGCTGACGCGCAGGGACGCGCGGACATTGTCAAAAACGTCTCTCTGGACGTAGAAGACGGAAAATTCCTTGTCATTACCGGCCCGAACGGCGGCGGCAAGACGACGCTGGCCAAGCTCATCATGGGCCTTGCGACCCCCACCGGCGGCCAGATTTTTCTGGACGGCGAGGACATCACCGGCCTTTCCATCACCGACCGCGCAAAGCGCGGCATTTCGTATTCCTTTCAGCAGCCGCCCCGGTTCAAGGGCATGAAGGTCTCCGACCTTCTCACCATCGCGGCGGGCAAGGCGCTTTCCCATGACGAGGCCTGTTCCTATCTGACGCAGGTGGGTCTGTGCGCGCGCGACTATCTGAACCGCGACGTGGACACAAGCCTGTCCGGCGGCGAGGTCAAGCGCATCGAGATTGCGACCCTGCTGGCCAAAAATTCCCGGCTTATGATCTTTGACGAGCCGGAGGCAGGCATCGATCTGTGGTCGTTCGCCCGGCTGACGGAAACATTCCGCGAGCTGCACGAAAAGGGCGGCCGCACGATCCTCATCATTTCCCATCAGGAGCGCATCATCCGTCTGGCCGACGAGATCATCCTGATCGCGAACGGCGAGATCGCCGGACGCGGCACGGCGGACGAGCTTTATCCGAAGCTGCTGTCGCAGACCGTTGCGGGCTGCAATCTGCTGGAGGTGAACGGAATATGCTGAACGACATTCAGAAAAGCATTCTCAAGACCGTCTCGGATATGACAGGCATCCCGGACGGCGCGGTGAACATCCGTCTCGATGGACAGAAGGCGTTCCGCCAGAACTCCGAGCATATCCAGATCGTCTCCAAGACCGACAAGGACGGCATCGACATCAAAATCGCGCCCTTTACCAAGAGCGAAAACGTGCATATCCCTGTCGTACTGAGCAGAGCCGGGTTCCACGACATGGTCTATAACGACTTCTTTGTCGGCGAGGGTGCAGACGTGACCATCGTGGCCGGGTGCGGCATCCACAACTGCGGCGACTGCGACTCCGAGCATGACGGCATCCATACCTTCTACATCGGCAAAAACGCGAAGGTTCACTATATCGAAAAGCACTACGGCGAGGGCGAGGGTACGGGCAAGCGCATTCTGAACCCGCAGACCATCGTATATCTCGAAGAGGGCGCGTCCATCGTCATGGACACCAGCCAGATCGGCGGCGTGGACGATACGAAGCGCTATACAAAGTGCGAGGCCAACGGCGCGAATTCCGAGGTGCAGATCAACGAAAAACTCCTGACAGCAGGCGATCAGCACGCTGTCAGCGAAATGGACGTGATCCTGAACGGTGCGGGCGCGCGCACACGCGTTGTCTCCCGGTCTGTCGCGAAGGAGCAGTCCACGCAGGTCTTCTACCCGCGCGTACAGGGCAACGCCCCCTGCTTCGGCCATGTGTCGTGCGACTCGATCATCATGGGCGCGGCAAAGGTGCGCTCCATCCCCGAAATTTCCTGCAACCACGTCGACGCGACGCTTATGCATGAAGCCGCCATCGGCAAGATCGCGGGCGAACAGCTGCTGAAGCTCGAAACGCTCGGCCTGACGCCGGAGGAGGCAGAGGAGAAAATTCTCGAGGGCTTCCTGCGTTGACCTGCTTCGGTAAAATCCACAACAAATCTTCGTTAAATCTGTGCAAATTGTCTTGCCTTTCCAGATCTTATCCCATATACTGAGCCTGTAAGCGAATGAAAAGAGATACCCCGCCGCAGGAGCGGGAGGAGAGGAGTCAAGGAGATGAATCTGGAAAAATTACGCGCCCGGAAGGGCTTTATCTGCGACATGGACGGCGTGATCTACCTCGGCAGCCAGCTGCTGCCGGGCGTGCGGGAATTTGTAAGCTGGCTGAACGAAAACGACAAGCAGTTTCTGTTCCTGACGAACTCGTCCGAGCGTTCGCCCAAGGAGCTGCAGCAGAAGCTGCAGCGCATGGGACTGGATATCGGCGAGGAGCATTTCTACACCAGCGCGCTTGCGACCGCCGCGTTTCTCAAAAAGCAGGCGCCGGGCTGCACCGCGTTCGTGATCGGCGCGCCGGGGCTTCTGAACGCGCTGTATGACGTGGGCGTCACGATGAACGACGTGGACCCGGATTATGTGATCGTCGGCGAGACGGCAAGCTATAATTACGAGGTCATCACCAAGGCTGTCCGGCTGGTTCTGAACGGTGCGCGGCTGATCGCGACAAATTCCGACCTCACGGGGCCGACGGAGTTCGGCATTGCGCCCGCCTGCCGGTCGCTCGTCGCGCCCATTGAGCTGGCGACGGGCCGGAAGGCCTATTTTATGGGCAAGCCGAACCCGCTCATGATGCGCACGGGCCTGCATCTGCTGGGTGTCCACTCCGAAGAGGCCGCCATGGTCGGCGACCGGATGGACACCGACGTCATTGCGGGCATGGAATCCGGCCTTGCTACCGTCCTCGTCCTCTCCGGCTGCACGAGCCGCACCGACGTAAACGGCTATCCCTACCGCCCGACCTACATTCTGAACGGCGTGGGAGAGATCGTAACGGGATAAAAATGACTGCGCCCCGGTTTTCCAAACGGAAAGCCGGGGCGTTTTGCCTGCTCTGCGGTGCACTGGCGCGGGAGCGCCCAACGGCTTCCCCTCCGGGGAAGCTGGCTGCGGAGCGAAGCGGAGCAGACTGATGAGGGTGAGCAGCACTTGCACTTTATTTTGCAGTTTCTCAAAATCGCAGCTGCTCCCCAGCCCTCATCCGGCCCTTCGGGCCACCTTCCCCGGCGGGGAAGGCTTTGGTTTGTACGATCTTTGTACGGCTGTTACAGCTTTTCCAGCACTGCGGCCGGGACGGGGCAGTCGTCTGTGGTCAGGCCGGTCTGGAAGTCGAACTGGGCCGAGATCGACACCTGCGTGTCGACGACACCGACCTGTACGCTGCCGCCGGTCGTGACGCGCAGGGCTGTGATCGCGCCGTCCTGCACGTCCAGCTCCAGCGTGCCGGGCAGGTACTGCACGTCCAGCTTCTCCGCCTCCGGCGCGATGGCGCAGGCGGCCTGCTTTGTCTGCTCGGCGCTGAGGCTGAGCGTATAGCGCCAGCCGGTCTCCGTCTGCTCGCTTGCGGCGCTGTCCTCCAGACAGGCGCGGTAGGCCAGATCAATCAGATCCGCGCACTTGACCAGCGCCTGCTCACTCACGGCGGGAGAACCGTCCTTCGAAAGGACCGTTTCGCCGGAGAAATACAGCTCCAGCGCGCCCGTGCGGATGCAGCTGACGGTCTTGCCGTCCTTTACAGTCCGGGTGTAATCCAGCGACGTATCGAAGATCACGGGGCCGCAGTTGGCGCTGAGCCGGACGCGGGCGGCAAGCGGGTCGCGCCTGCCAAGCTCGGAGGCGGCAGACAGCACGCGCAGCAGATCCTCCGTCAGCTCCAGCTTGCCCTGATAGCCGCCGTTCGCGATCGCATCCGTGACCGCCGTGGGGACGGTGTGCGCCGTCTGCGCATCCTGCTGGACGGTAAGCTCGGCCCAGACGGTCATCGGCTGTGTCTGGCCGCTGTCGTCTTCCGCTTCACAGCTGCCGGAGGCTTCGATGGAGCGGATCTCCCCGTCTTCAACGTGCATACACAGGTCGATGCTCTCGACGGCGCTGAGCGAATCCGCAATCGTCGGCGTCAGCAGCGAAAGCGCCTGCTCTGCGTCGCTGCCGTAGGCGGTCACGGAATAGACCTCTTCACCACTTTCACGGGCGTAGGTCACATCGGTCGCGTTGTAGAGTTCCAGCAGATGCTCGCCGAGCGTGGAATAGTCCGGGAACAGACCGTTCGTACGGTACGCACTGCCGTTTTCCAGATAGATTGCGCCGTCATAATAATACAGCTGCACGCCGTTATCCTCGATGCAGAGGATGGTGTTCCCACCGGCCTGCGTGCGGAACAGGCGCACGTCCGTTCGCAGCGTCTCGTCGCCAAGCTCCATCTGCACGGACGCGGTCATGTCCAGCTCCTTCCTGCCGGAGAGGTTTTTCAGCAGCAGAAGCGCGTCCACGCTGCTCTTGAGACTGGCCCGGTAGATGAGGATCCCGGCGGCGATCAAAATCACGGCCACAAGCGCGATGATCCACCAGACGCGGCGCTTTTTCTTCTTTTTCTGCAGCTGCTCCGGTGAGACGGGCGCTTCCTGCGCGTCCGGGTCGATGGCGCCGATGACGGCGTCGTTGGCGTTCTGCTCATCCTGCATGGCCTTGCGCAGCGCCTGCATCTGGCGGCGGCGCTTTTTGCCGGTCTTATGGATCAGATGAATAATCAGCAGCACCAGCAGAGCCGCAAGCCCGGCCAGCACGATCCACACCCACCAGACGGGGAACGTGGACAGCGCCGCAAGCTGCACGGTCTGGCCGGAGGCCTCGAAGGACAGATAGCTGCCGATCTCGGTCGTGGGCACCTTCTGCCAGACGCCGTTTTCGTTTTCCAGATAGATATCCAGCTTGCCGGACTGCCCATCGGGCGCGCGGAAGCGGATGGTGTGCGTGTCCGCGCCGTCGTCCGGCAGGCGGAGCTGCCACTGCTCGACGACGGAGCGCGCCACGTGCGCGGCGGGCGCATGGCCGTCTGCGATATTCTCGCAGTATTTCCGGATGGCCTCCGGGATGCTGGCAGAGATCTCGCCGAAAGCGGCGGGCGTGATGGCCTGCGGCTGCGCCTGCAGGCGGTCGGCGCTCGTATACGCGCCCTCGGCCAGGAAGACGGGCCTGCCGTCGGCACGCTGCACATCGCTCGGGAGCGCGTCGATGCTGGCGTGGTACTGCGCGGTCACGGTGGTGTCAAACTGGATATTTTCAAGCGTCTGCACGTCCCACTCGCCGTACTGTCCGTCGACGGCGGGGATGTCCGGGTACACGCTGTCCGGCAGGGACTCGCCGTAATTTACTTCTACGGTCTTGAGCACCTCCCCGCCCGCGACGAACTGCACAGTGAAGGTGCGGAACGCATCGGGAAGCGCTTCGTTTTCCAGCAGCGTTTCATACGCGACCGGCTCCGCCTGTCCGGCAGCGCTTGCGCCGTCAAGCCCGGCCAGCGTGTCGGAGACGAAGAGATTATCCGCGAACGCACCTGCGCTGCTGCCGCTGATCGCGCCCGCATACTGGGAATACCCGGTGATGGACACGAGCGACACGCAGCCGGAGACGGTGCTGCCGCTGCCGGTCACGCTGTCCGTCACACCCGTGCCGGTGATGCCGCCGACATAACGTCCGCCGGAAAGCGCACACTTGGCCCAGCAGTTTTCAATCGCCGCGCTGCAAATGCCCGCGACGCCGCCGGCATAATCGCCGCTCTGGCTCTCCACGCTGCCGTAGGCCTCGCAGCCGTCGATCAGGCCGAGATCCATCCGGCCGCAGATCGCCGCCGCGCAGTCCTTCTTGGCTGTGACTGCGCCCGTGGAGACGCAGCGCTGCAAAACGGCGCGCAGCTCATACTGCTTGCGCTCGGTCGTGGACAGGCTCTGGCTGACGTCGCTTTCCGGGTCAGCGCCAGCCTCCATGCCCATCGCGCCCGCGATGCCGCCGACGTTGCGGTCGGCCTGCACCGCGCCGGTATTTTCGCAGCCGCGCAGAGCGCCCATGGTGATGCTGTCGGGATCTGTCTGCGAGCCGTCGGTCACAAGGTCGCGGTTTTCCAGACTGTCCATGGCGTCAAAGACGGTCGTGCTGATCTCATCCAGCTTGTCGCTGACGGCCTGCACGTCTTTTTGCAGCGTCTCGGACAGATTCGCCGCCTGTGAGCCGATGGCGCGCATCTGTGCGCCCATGCCGCTCAGCGCGCTTGCCAGCTCCGGCATGGAGGCATCCGCGTTCATCTGCAGCGACGCGCTGAGCGCGCCGGAGCCGTCCGTGCCGCCGGAGATTGAAATGTCAGACGGGTCAACGAATCCGCCCACGCCCGCGCCGATCCCGGCGTCCTTGTGGCCTTCAATTTCCAACGGGTGCGTATCGACGCTGACGCCGCCGTCCGCTCCCGCACCAATGACGGCGCCGATGCCGGCTGACGCGTCCCCGACGGTGAGGTCTGCCCCGCCGCTCACGCCGCCGTTTGCCAGCGCGCCCGCATCGATGGTCGCGGTCGCGCGGAGATTATTGGCTGCATTCGAGGCGCTGTCGAGATACGTTCCCATTCCGGCCAGCTGGGAGCCGAGGTCGCTTGCCGCGCTGCCCGCGTCGGCGGTCGCCTGATCGGTGAGCGTTTTGAGCTCCTGCAGCTGATCTTGCAGCTGCTGCTTTGTGCTCTCGGAGACGGTCACGGCGACATACGGCTCGACCTGCCCGGCGATGCCGCCGACGTCCTTGCGGCCGTAGATTGTGCCGGAGTTCGTATTATTGAGCAGATACCCGCTCGTCACGCCCGCAATGCCGCCGACGTTGTAGCCGACGTGCTCATAGCCGACCGTGCCGGTATTTTCGCAGACTGCGATCAGGCCAGTATTCCGGCCCGCGATGCCGCCTGTGGCGGTCGTGGTGAGGAAGGTCTGCGTGGTGGCAAGATTGGCAAGATCAAGCGTGGTGTCGATCTGGATATCGCTGAGGCTCAGCGCGGCGTCGACATTGCTGATGTTGACGCTGCCGGTATTCGTGCAGTGCCGGATGGTACCCGCATTCTGGCCCGCGATGCCGCCCGTGGCGGTCGTGCCCTGCACCTTGCCCTCGAACGAGCAGCTGACGATCTGGCCGGAGGCCTGATTGCGGCCCACGATGCCGCCGATCTGCGTGTCGCCCTGCACCATGCCGGTGAATGTGCAGCAGACGATCTTGCCGTAGTTCTCACCCGCAATGCCGCCGCAGGCGATCTTATCGCCGCCCGCAGCCACGGAGCCCGCAACATTCAGGTTTGCCACGCGTCCGCCGGGCAGGATCGTGCCGAACAGCCCGGCGGGGCTGGCATTTTCCGTGAGATTGAAATCGGAGATGGTATGTCCGCGTCCTTCAAACGTGCCGCCGAAGGAGGCTGCAGGCGTAAAGTCCACGCCGGAAAGCGAAATATCCGCGCGCAGGATGAAGGTTTTTCCCTGCGACCAGGTATCGAGCGAACAGCTTTTCGCGAACGCGGCAAACTCTTCAGCAGAGTCCAGATAGACGGTCTGCATACTGCCGGATGCCGCGGCTGCCGGGAGAACGGTCAGGCAAAGCGCCAGCACCAGCAGCACCGCACCCACGCGGGCCCGAAGCGTTCTGTTATTCATGCGCGTCATCCTCCTTTTCCGTCTGCGCCTGCGGCGCGTCCGCGGTTTCCGGCTCTGCCGTGCCGGAGAGCAGGCTGATATTGACGTCCCCCTCCACGACCGCGTGTACAATGCCGCTGATCTGGCCGTGAATTTCGCCGCGCACCATGCCATCGATGCGCACGCGGCCCGCAGACTGGTGTGAGGAGACGGCGGAGGGCATATCGAACGCTGTCTTGTCAATGACCTTCTCGCCCAGAAGCAGGATCTGCGGCAGAATAAACATGACGATGATGATCGTGAGGATCGTGCCGCGTCCAAGGCTGTCGCCGATACCGGCAATCGCGGCGTTGGAGGTCATCTGTCCAATGAGGATACCGGCGATGGCCATCATAAGGCCCGAGGTGATGATCGTCGGGAAGGACATGTTCATCGTTTCGATGATCGCGT
>OMAE01000816.1_pt1 | contig 10992 bp, 9 predicted proteins | sample 1673701 | NCBI WGS metagenome assembly OMAE01 (sample SAMEA103958123, study PRJEB25191) | human gut metagenome | reverse complement strand
GTATGAAGGAACGATTCAACAGTTCGATGGACTGAATTTCTACATTACGGAAAACATCAACAAGCCCGTCGCTTTATGGCAGGGTGACGACAAACTTCTGCTGTTTTCCGGCAGAACGTCGCAGGAAGAGGTAACTTCTCTCCTGCGCACAATCATTAGAGAGATGGGAGAATAAATGATGCATATGCTTCGCCGTATTTTCGCTGTGCTGCTTGTTCTTGCGGCACTTTTGAGCTGTGCATTCGCAGACGATTCCGTAGAACCGTGTGCGGATGTCACTTTCCTGTCCGCCACTTGTTCGCTCGGCATGGACAAAGTTGCCACTTTTACTCTGATGACGGATATCCTTGCCGGACGCATTGTTGTCACCAACGCATGGCTGGAACAGCAGTCGAACGGACGCTGGGTTTATGTGAAAACGCTGGCTGTTCCGGCGACAATCGCCACGAACACCATTTCGTACTCTGCGACTCTCTCCTATTCCAGCGCGATTACGACCAGAGGCACGTTCCGAATCGGCTTCACTGCGGATGCGGATGGCCATCAAATCACCCGCTATTCCAACAGCCGCCGTTTCATCTGATACTATTTCCAGATTCACCTGCACTTTTTCCGTTCTGGCATCCGCTCGCTTCATTTTGCGTAGCGCTATGCTGCATTCCACTCCCGTTAACCAGAACGAAAAATTCGCGGCGCATTCTTAACCCAAAATAGTACGACAAGCAAAAACTGCAAGTCCCTGCCCGCATCAAACAGCGCGGCAGGGCTTTTTAATTGCCTTTCGACTATCCACGCGGGAAAAACGATGTGATTTCCAATTTTCGTGCATGAAAACGCAGGAAATGCACAAAATGTTTTTCGGACACCGAAATCATGGGTAACACCGCACAGCCGCAGATGGCGGAAAAGACATCGCCAGACGCGCTGCCGAATTGTGCGGTGGTGCCCATGCACTTTCCCGAACAGATTTTGAAGGAGGCTGACCATCATGCGAGCAACCGGTATTGTTCGCCGCATCGACGAGCTGGGGCGTGTTGTCATTCCCAAGGAAATCCGCAGAACGCTGCGGATTCGCGAGGGCGACCCGCTGGAAATCTACACCGACCGCGACGGCGAGGTGATTCTCAAGAAGTATTCCCCGATTGGCGAAATGTCATCCTTTGCCAAGGACTACACGGAGAGCCTGTTCCGTTCGCTGGGGCATATTGCCGTGATTGTAGACCGCGATCAGGTGGTGGCGGCGAGCGGTCTGCCGCGCAAGGAACTGGGCGACAAGCCGATCTCCCGCGCGCTGGAGACGGCCATTGCCAGCCGACAGACCGTTGCCCTGAATCAGCAGAGCGGCGGAAGAATGGTGGCAGTGACGACGGAGGAAGATCAGAACCCGAACTACACGGCGCAGGTCATCAGCCCGATTATTGCCGACGGCGAAGCGATTGGCGCGGTGCTGCTCATGAGCCGCGACAACGGCGTCAAAATGGGCGACACCGAGCTGAAGGTGGCGGAAACGGCAGCGGGCATCGTCGGGCGGCAGATGGAACAGTAAAAAATCGGGAAGCGCGCGCTTCCCTTTTTTGCGTTTTTGCTTGATTCAGAGGGCATTCTGGCGTATAATGGAGTACGGTATTTTCATCACGGAAAGGATGCAGCCAATGGCAAGCAAATCCAAGTCGATTATCGGCGGCATGACCGTGCTGGGCATTGCAGGCATTATCTGCAAGCTCGTCGGCGTGCTGTTCTCCATCCCCTTGACGTACGTTATCGGGGCGCAGGGTCAGGGTATCTACAATGCGGTTTTCCCGACCTACAACCTTCTGCTGACAATCTCATCCGCCGGTCTGCCCGTCGCGGTCAGCCGAATGGTATCCTCCGCGCTGGCAAAGGATGACCCGCACAGCGCCAAGCACGTTTTCCGTGTCGCCCTGCTGCTGCTGACGACTTTGGGATGCCTTGCAGCCATCATCATGCTGGCGGGCAGCGGAATGCTGGCGGCGCGCGTGAATCAGCCGGACAGCAAAATCGGCTTTCAGGTGATTGCACCATGCGTGGCAGTTGTGTGCATGATGTCGGCGTTCCGCGGCTTTATACAGGGACAGCAGGACATGGTGCCGACCGCCATCAGCCAGCTGATTGAGCAGGTCGGCAAGGTGTTCCTGGCGCTGCCGATGGCGTATATCGGCAATCAAATGGGCGGCGTGGCGATGGGCGCGGCAGGCGCACTGCTTGGCACAACCATCGTCGAAGGGATTGCCCTGCTGTACATGATTCTGCTTTACTTCCGCCGCCGAAGCCGCTTCGACGCGATTCCACAGCTTGCGCCGGAGCAGAATGCTTCCACCAAGCGCATTGCCGAACAGTTGATGGTGATTGCCATCCCGATTACCATCGGCTCATGCATCGTGCCGCTTTCGCAGTTCATCGACTCGGCGATGCTGGTCAACCGCTGCGTCGTCTCCGGTCTGACGCATGATACCGCTGTGGAGACGTACGGCGTGTTCAGCGGCATGGTCATCCGCCTGATTAACATTCCCACGGCGCTGTCGCTGGCGGTCAGCATGTCGCTCGTTCCGGCAATTTCCTCCGCGTGGGCAGTGCAGGATATGGACGCGGTGCAGCGGCAGACGAATCTCGGCCTGCGCTTTGCGTTTCTGATCGGGCTGCCCTGCTCGGTCGGCATGAGCGTGCTCAGCGAGCAGATTTTCCGCTTCTTCTATCAGGGGTCGCTGAGCGAAGAGAACATCATGACCGGCAGCACGCTACTGATGGTTTCCAGCCTGACGGTGGTGCTGTTCACGGTCGTGCAGGCGACGAGCAGCATTCTGCAAGGCGTTCGGAAGCAGCGGATTCCCATGTACACGCTGGTTGCGGGCGTTGTGTGCAAAATTGCGCTGAACTACACGCTGGTGGGTATTCCGGGCTTCAACATCCACGGCGCGCCGATTTCGTCGCTGGTGTGCTACACGGTATCGCTCGTCCCGAACCTCTATTACGTCATGAAGTATACCGGCACGAAGTTCAATTGGCGCGACTGGCTGGTGCGTCCGGGCATTGCGACGCTGGCGATGGGCGCGGCCGTCTGTCTGATGACACGCATCCTGCCGTTCAGCCGTCTGCTGACGATTGTGGAGGTTACGGTCGGCATTGCGGTGTTCGTAGTCACGGCGATTTGGACGAAAGCACTCACCAAGGAGGACTTGAACACCTTCCGCCGGAAGCGGAAATAAGAAGTGAGGAAAGAAGCATGAAGCAGAACATCACCGTTGTGTCGCTGGGGCCGGGCGATCCGGAACTGCTGACGGCGCAGTCTCTGAACACGATGAAGAAAGCGAAGCGGCTGATTTTCCGCACGGCGCAGCACCCGGTTTACGCGGCGCTGACGGAAGCGGGCGTCCAAAGTACGTCGCTGGATGATTACTACGACCGCTATGAGGATTTCGACGAGATGCACCGTGACATGGCAAAGGCACTGTGGGCGGAAGCGGAACATCACGCGGTTGTCTTTGCCGTGCTGGATGCCGGAACAGATGGCGCGGTGCGGGAGCTTCGGGCACAGCAGCCGCAGGACGCGGTCTTGCGCATTCTGCCGGGCGTAACGCTGGCAGACGCGTGTATTGCGCAGCTGCCAGGGAATCTCGCCCCCATCGGTGCGCTGCGAACGATTCCCGCAGAGGATGCCGTGACCGCCGCCGCTGACCCGACAACACCGCTGCTGATTACGGAAATCTGGAATCGCTCGCTGGCATGTGACCTGAAACTGCGCCTGTGCGATGTTTACGGCGACGAGCTGCCGACGGTGCTGTTCCCATCCACCGTCAAGACGAACCGTAAGCCGCAAAACATCCAGCTTTGGGAGATGGACCGCCTACACACCTATGACCACACGGTCTGCCTGTATCTGCCCGCCGTTCCGCTTCAGCAGCGCACCCGGTACAGCTTTCAGGACTTGCAGCACATCATGCACCAGGTGCGCCGCCAGTGCCCGTGGGATCGCGAACAGACGCATCAGACCCTCCGCCGCTATCTCATTGAGGAAGCGTACGAGGCAGTCGGCGCGGTCGATGAGGGCGATATGGATCATCTGGCGGATGAGCTTGGCGACGTGCTGCTGCAGGTGGCGTTCCATGCAGATATTGCAGAGTCGGCGTATGAATTCACGATGCAGGACATTACGACCGCCATCGTCCACAAAATGCTCTACCGCCATGCGCACATCTTCGGCAATGTCCACTGCGACACGCCGGAGGAGGTCGCGGACAGCTGGGAAAAACTCAAGAAAGCCGAAAAGGGTCTTATGTCGCAGGGCAGTGTGCTGGCGGACGTGAGCAAGAGTCTTCCAGCGCTCATGCGGGCGGAGAAGGTGCAGAAGAAAGCGGCGCAGGTCGGCTTTGACTGGGATACGCCGCAGGATGCGCTGCCGAAGGTGCATGAGGAAGCAGACGAGGTGCTGACAGAACTGCAAAACGCGCGCGATCCCGGCGAAGAACTGGGCGATCTGCTGTTCAGCTGCGTCAATGTGGCACGGCTGAGCGGCATTGACCCGGAGCAGGCACTCAAAAATGCCACCGAAAAGTTCGTCAAACGCTTTTCTGCCATGGAAAATCTGATAAAATTGGACGAAAAATCGCTGAAGGACTTGACTTTATCGGAAATGGATGTATACTGGAATCGGGTGAAAGCCGCGCAAAATCGCGCTGTTGAGCCATCTTCCCCCGCAGATTGGAAGCGCTGACCGCGACGCTATGCCGCAGCAGCGTGCTGCCAAGGTTATCCCATTTCATCTATGCGTGAATCGCGCAAACAAGGAGGAATATATTCCATGAATAAGACCGAACTGGTTGCTGCCCTTGCTGAAAAGACCCAGCTCCCCAAGAAGAACGCCGAGCTGGCGCTGAATGCGGTTGTTGAAGTCATCACCGAAAGCCTGTCCAAGGGCGATAAGGTGCAGATTGTTGGTTTTGGCTCTTTCGAGGTGAAGGATCGTCCGGAACGCATTGCCCGCAATCCGCAGAAGCCCGAAGAGGAGATTACCATCCCGGCTTCCAAGGCGCCTGTTTTCAAGGCTGGCAAGTCCCTCAAGGACGCTGTCAATCAATAATCGTCCTTAATACGATTTTCTGATTCATTTTCGCATCAGACATCGTATAGAAGCCCGCAGGAGCAATCTTGCGGGCTTTTTTCTCAAATCAGAACCACGGAGGAAATTATGCGTCTTGACAAATATTTGAAAGTATCCCGCATTATCAAGCGCCGCACGGTGGCGAACGAGGCCTGTTCGGGCGGGCGTGTCACGCTCAACGGCAAAGTCGCCAAACCCGGCGCAGAGGTCAAGCCCGGTGATATCATGACGATCCGCTTCGGCGACCATTTGGGGCGCTACGAGATTCTTGCCGTGCCGGGTACGGTGCGCAAGGAGGGTGCGGCGGAAATCTACCGTGTGCTGGAAGAGGATGCAGCGATGGCGTCCGAACGCGGCGCGGAGGAATAAATCATGTGGGGCGCAATTATTTTGGGCGGCGGCAGCGGGCAGCGCATGGGCGCGAAGTGCAATAAGGTGTTGCTGCCAATCGCCGGCAAAAGCATGATTGTCCGCTCGGTGGAGGCGTTTGTGCCGCTGGTGGAGCAGGTGGTTGTTGTCAGCCGAGAAGAGGATATGCCCGCCATGGCGTCTGAATTGGCACAGAACGGGCTGGACGTTCCGATGGTATCAGGTGGCGCAACGCGTCAGGAATCGGTCTGGCGGGGCTTGCAGGCGCTCTCCGGGCAATGCGACGGCGTACTGGTGCATGACGGCGCGCGCTGTTTGGTGACGGCAGACGTTATCCAGCGCTGCATGGCATCGGTGGAAGAATGCGGAACGGGCGTCGCCGCGGTTCCTGTGACGGACACCATCAAGACCGTCAGCGACGCCAATATCGCGCTGGACACGCCGAATCGCGCTTCCCTGCGCGCTGTGCAGACCCCGCAGGGCTTCAAGGTCGATTTGCTCCGCCGGGCACACGAACAGGCGCAGCGCGACGGCTTCCTCGGCACGGATGATGCGTCGCTGGTGGAACGGCTGGGCGTTCCCGTGCAGCTGACGGAGGGCAGTCGACGCAATATCAAGCTGACGACTCCGGAGGATTTACTGATGGCAGAAGCATTTTTTGCAGAACAGGCGCTGCCGGCGCTTCGCGTTGGGCAAGGCTATGACGTACATCGGCTGGTGGAAGGCCGTCCGCTGATTCTCTGCGGCGTGACCGTTCCGCACACACTTGGGCTGCTGGGGCATTCGGATGCGGATGTGGCGCTGCACGCGCTGATGGATGCCATGCTGGGCGCAATGGCGCTGGGCGACATCGGCAAGCACTTCCCGGACACAGACGAAGCGTACCACGGCATTTCGTCGATGCTGCTGCTTCGGCACGTTGTTGCGCTGCTGAAGGCGCACCACGCGCGTGTAACGAATTGCGACGTGACCATTGTGGCGCAGAAGCCGAAGCTGCTCCCCTATATTCCGCAGATGCGGCAGAACGTGGCGGATGCGCTCGAACTGCCCCTTGCGCGCGTGAACATCAAGGCAACGACGACGGAAAAGCTCGGCTTTGAGGGCGAAGAAAAGGGCATGACGGCCCACGCCGTGTGCCTGATCGAATCCATCTGAATTTCCAATGAAATCAAGTGCAAAAGCTGACCCCATGGGGTCGTTTGGCATCACGCCCATGGAGCGCAATCGCTGGATGCTGGCGCTGGGCCCGTCCTTCTGGGCGGGCTGCTTTGCCGCGCCGCTTTTCCAGCCGGGCGCATGGCCGTGGGCGCTGGCTTTGGCGGGCGTGGGGCTGTTTTTGCTTGCGCGCTTTGGCGGGCGAAAGGGCTTTGCCGGAGCCATGCTGTGCGCGGCGGCGCTGGGGCTGCTGGAAAACTTGCAGCGGGCCGACCTGAACCCCTTTGAACAGGCGCAGGGGCTGCGGGATGTGATGGTGCTGTGGGACTGCACGCAGGCCGAAGCCGCCAAGCGTCTGGGCATGGCACAGCCCACCTTTGCCAACAAGCTGCGGCTGTTGCAGCTGACCGCAGACCAGCGGCAGTTCGTGCTGGACAACAACCTCACCGAGCGCCACGCCCGCGCGGTGCTGCGCCTGCCGGAGAACCGCCGCAGCGAGGCGCTCATTACCATCGCCAAGCGCCGCCTGAATGCCCGCCAGACTGACAGCTACATCGAGCAGCTGCTGAACAGCCCGCCCAAGCCCGGGCACCGCATCTCCATGGTGCGGGACGTGCGCATCTTTGTCAATACCATCGACCACGCCATCCGGCTGATGACCGACAACGGCGTGCCCGCCACCGCCCACCGGGAAGAGAAGGACGGCTACATCGAGTACACCGTCCGCATCCCCACCGCCGCCGCGGAGAAGTGAATTGTTCCATGTGGAACAGGGAAGAGGGGAAGAGGATGTAGCCGAGAGATGTTCTCTTTTGACACCAAAAGAGAACCAGAAAAGTGTGGCGCTCTGCGGGGCAACTTTCTGCCTGCCAGCAGCGTGCAAAGACGCTCCGCTGGGCCAGAGGCAGGGAGGGGTGTTCCGACTCCCCCCTCCCTACCTCTGGACTCCACCCACCCCGCAACGGGCCAAGGGCTGCTCGCCCTTGACAATCCTAAAGAAGAAGTCGAAGCACAAAAAAGCTAGCGCTGCGCCAGTCGGCGCTATCGCTTTAACGCTTTTTTCGCTTCTCCATTTATAGCCCCTCAGTCGCTGCGCGACAGCTCCCCCGAGGGGGAGCAAGCGCTCGCCCGCAGCGCCGCGCTTTCGCAGAAAGCGGCGCTGCAACTACCGTTTCCCGCCACGCCCCCTCCCGTGAAAAGGCAATTCTGGAAAATCCGCAGATTTTCCAGAATTGCAAATTAAAAATCATTCTTCCGCTGTTTATGCGCAAAGCGAACGCGGCGCGCATTCCAAATCGTCACGCCCCATCAAAGCTGTCCCCATCGGCGGGCAGGGCAGCGGCTTGCGCGTCTGCGCTGCCGGTGTCCGCTGCCCGGGGGACGCCCTTGTACACCAGCGTCTGCTCCAGCACTTCGGCGCAGACCGGTGCTGAAAGACTGCCGCCGGCGGTGGTCCAGCTGTGTGGCTCATCCAGACAGACCAGACACAAAAACTGCGGATCATCAATGGGCGCTACTGCCACAAAGCTGGCGATGCGGGCTTTCTCGTCGGCGCTGTCCAGCTTCTGGCTGGTGCCGCTTTTGCCGCCCACCCGGTAGCCCGCGATCTGTGCGTTGCGTCCGCCGCCGTACAGCACCACCGCCTCCATCATCTCCCGCATGGCGGCGGAGGTGGCGGGCTGGATCACCTGCCGCTTGCACACCGGGGCATTGTGCTGCAAAACGCTGCCGTCCGGCGCAAGGATGTCCGATACCAGATACGGCTGCATCAGACGCCCGCCGTTTACCACCGCGCAGACGGCAGCAGCCATTTCCAGATAGGAAATTTTGCTGCTCTGCCCGAAGGCACAGGACGCCAGCTCTACCGGCCCCATGCGGTCGGCGGTGTAGTACAGGCTCTTTTTCGGCTCGGCGGGCAGGTCGATGCCGGTGGGCTCCCGTAGGCCGAAAGCGGCAAAATAATCGCAGAAAGCCTGCTTGCCCAGCCGCGCCCCGATCTGGATGAAGCTCTGATTGCAGGAGTTTTCCAGCGCTTGGGTCACGGTCTGGCTGCCGTGGCGTTTGTGGTTGGCGCAGTGGAACCGCGTGCCCGCCACTGAGATGGAGTCTCCGCAGTAAAAGGTGGAGTGCCGGGTGATGGCACCGGCATCCAGCGCCGCCGCACAAGTGATGAGTTTGAACACACTGCCCGGCTCGTATAAGTCGCTCACCGCCTTGTTGCGCCACTGGGTCTGCTGCGCCAGCTGCAAAGCAGCGGCGCGTTCTTTACCGGAAAGAGCGTCCACGGCGGCGCGCGCGGCCTTGTTGGCAATCACCCGGGGCTGGTTGGGGTCGTAGGCCGGGGTGGTGGCCATGGCCAGTACTGCCCCGGTGTTCACCTCCATCACGATGCCCACGCTGCGGGCGGCCACATGATGCTCCTGCACCGCATAATTCAACGCATTTTCAAGGTAATGTTGAATATTTGCATCGATGGTCAGCCGCAGCCCGCTGCCCTCCACGGGCGTAAGTTCCGTCTCGTAGCTCTGCGCCAGCGTGTAGCCCCAAGCATTCACCGCAGTCAGCACCACCCCATTCTGCCCGGTAAGGGTGTCGTTATATTTCAGCTCCAGCCCGCTGACCCCGGCGTTGTCCACATTGGTAAACCCAAGCACCGAGGCCAGCAGCTCCCCCTGTGGGTACCAGCGTTTGGAATCCTGATTGATGCGCACGCCGGTAATGCCGTTCGCCGCGCAGAAATCCCGCACTGCATCGGCGGTTTCCCGCTCCACCCGGTAACGCAGAAGGCAATCGTTGGAGCGCCGGTCGCTGAACTTTTCCAGCAGTTTTGTTTCGTCCAATTCCAGTATCTCCGCAAGCCCTTTGGCAGCGAGGGCAAGCTTCTCCTCCGGCATCTCCCGGGGGCTGGCGCGCAGGGTCCAGCAGCTGCTGTTGGCGGCAAGCAGCGCACCATCGGCGCTGTATATCTTGCCCCGGTCGGCGGGCACAACGGTGTCTCGCAGCTGCTGTCCCAGCGCCCGCTGGGTGTACCAGCCGCCGGTGCATAATTGCAGCCAGAACAACCGCCCAATGAGCCCTGCAAAGCAGACGGCGCACAGCCCCACCGCAATGAGCCGTGCCCGCAGACGGAACGCCCGCTCCGGCAAAGTGCGCAGGGCGTCTGTGGGTTTTGAGCCGCACATGGCAGCACCCCCTTTGCGGGCAGTTTATGCGCCCGGCAGCAGCGTGTATGACTAACCGCCCCCGCATCCGCGTACAATAACAGAAACGGAGGTGACCGGGATTGCACAGAACTGCTGCCCGCAAAGGGCTGCTGCGGCCGCTGCCGCCCATGGACCTGCCCTTTCTGGTGCTGGTGCTCACGCTGGTAGCCTTTGGGCTGGTGATGCTGTGCAGCGCCAGCAGCGCGGTGGCACTGTACCGGCGGCAGGACGCCTTTGCCTATGTGCGGCCGCAGCTGCTGTACGCCGCCATGGGTCTGGCGGCGATGTGGATGGCCAGCCGGGTGGACTACCACATCTATCACAAACTGGCGTGGCCGCTGCTGGCGCTCTCGCTGGTGCTGCTGACGGCGGTGCTGTTCATGCCGGAGTATAACGGCTGTAAGCGCTGGCTGGTGCTGCCGGGGCTGGGCACATTACAGCCCAGCGAGATCGCCAAATTTGCGGTGGTGCTGGTATTTGCCCATATCATCGCCCTGAACCACGACCGCATGGGCAGCTTTGCGGTGGGGGTAGTACCCTTTGCGCTGGTGCTGGGGGTGGTGGCGGTACTCATGCTGCTGGAACCCCACCTTTCCGGCACGGTGCTGATCTTGAGTATCGGCGCGGTGCTCATGTTCGTGGGCGGCACCGGGCTGCGGTGGTTCATGCTGGCGGGGGCGGGCGGCGCTGCCGCCATTGGCACAGCCATCGTGCTCATGCCGGAGCTGGTGCCCTATGCCGCCGACCGGCTCAACTCTTGGCTCGACCCCTTTGCCGACCCGCTGGGCGATGGACACCAGACCATCCAGAGCCTATATGCCATCGGCTCCGGCGGGGCGGCAGGGCTGGGGCTGGGCAACAGCCGTCAGAAACATCTGTTCGTGCCCGAGCCGCAGAACGACTTCATCTTTTCCATCCTCTGCGAGGAACTGGGCTTTCTGGGCGCGTGTGCGGTCATTCTGCTGTTCAGTGCGCTGCTGTGGCGGGGCATCACGCTGGCGGCGCACGCGCCGGACCGCTTCGGGGCACTGCTGGTGGTGGGTTTTGTGGTGCAGGTGGCGCTGCAGGCGGTGCTGAATATTGCGGTAGTTACTAACACCATCCCAAACACCGGCATCAGCCTGCCCTTTTTCTCCTCCGGCGGCACCA
>OMAE01000806.1_pt1 | contig 11126 bp, 8 predicted proteins | sample 1673701 | NCBI WGS metagenome assembly OMAE01 (sample SAMEA103958123, study PRJEB25191) | human gut metagenome | reverse complement strand
ATGCCTTCCGAGTACGTTCCATCCACATGCGCAGCCGTTCCACAGGGTTGGCTATCAGACGTTTTCCGGGCAGATCGGGTTCCTGGACCATCATGCGTCCGAACAGCCGGTGCGTCATGATCGCGGCGGCCGCGCAGGCGGCTTCCACCACGCAGACGAGGACCGCTCCCTCGACGCCTCCGGCCCACGGTATCGTGGCCTGGCTGCCGGAACCCAGTTCAAGGGCGGTCAGTTCCATGACCGCGGTGCCCCAGGAGGCCGCACGGGCCAGTTGCAGGCCGAGCCACGGAATCAGCCATGAGACGGCAAGACTGGCCAGGCCGGCCAATGTGGCGAAACCCACGAACGGCGCCACCATCAGATTCGCCGGTATGGAGAACACCGGCAGTTCCGGTTCGATGAGCACCTGGATCGGCAGGGTGAACACTTGCGCCGCTATGGTCATGGACAGAGCCTCGGCCACGAACCGTGGCAGGACCGGTTCCATCCATGCGTTGAGGGTGTCGGCGAACAGCACGATGCCGAGCACCGCGGCGCAGGACAGGGCGAATCCGAAGCTTTGCGACATGTGCGGGCATGCCATCAGCATAGCCAATGTGGTCCAGCTCAACGACGCCATCGCCTGGCCTCGTCTGCCGATGAACAGGCATGCCGCGCCGGACAATCCCATCAAAAGCGCGCGGGATACCGAATCCGACGGAAACACGCATGCCGACAGCATGATGTACGACATGGCGACCAGCAGTGCGGTGAATCGTCGCGGCAGAAGGAAGAACGAGCAGACGGAACGCACCAATGCGGCGGTCACGGCCAGATGGCCGCCGCTGACCGCCATGAGATGCACGATTCCGGACCTTTGGAACGCGTCCTCCACCTGTGCGGCGTATGTGGAATCGATGTCGGTGCCATCGCCCTCGGCCGGCACGTAGTCCTGTCCGAGAACACCCAATGTCAGTCCGGGGACGAGCACTTTCCCTTGGTCGGAAAGACGTGCGGTTTGGACGAAGAACGCCTCCTGCATCATGCCGATGGCGCGCATCGGCAGGTTTGGCGGCCTGACGTGTTCGACTGTCGTGACGTCGGTCAGCCACAACGGCATGGCACCGTATCGCGCTTCGGAGATGCGACCCGCGATCTTGTAGGTGCCGTCCTGTTTGAGTTTGCCGCATTCAGGCCGGTCCGCGTATATACGCGCTCGTGCCGAACTGGTTTGCCGTACGCCGTCGATGGTGACCGATGTGATGCGCGCGTCGGCACGGCAGTCGTTCGACCGTCTGTCGGAGATGACGGTCGGCGAGGTGGCGCGCGCCGTGACGACGACGGAAGCGTCGCCTTCCGCGGCCGCCCGAGAAGCCGGGTCGCGCCATTGCAGCAAATCATAGGTCAACGCGCTTGCCGCGCAAACCATCGCAGCGATCGCGCAGACCGTGACGCTCACATGCCAGAGCGTTATCCGTCGTCGAACGGACGCCGGCAATCGTGGGAAGGGCAGTCCCGCCAGGACCGCCAGCGGTATCATGCAGGCGAGAACGGCCGGCAAAGCGCCGAGCATGCCGTCATGCGACATGCAATATGCGAAGCCGGCGTGCGCGGCCAGACTGGCCGCCCAACCGCATATTGCGGCCGGCAGCAGTCTCCAGTCTCGGCTCCCGCGCTCCCTGGTCAGCCAATCGCGTGTGCCCGTCATCTCACGCACACTTGGTCACGGAACTTCGCCAGAGTCTTCGAACCGATGCCCTTGACTTCCAGAAGCTGGTCGACGTTGTCGAACCGTCCTATCTGCGTTCGATAGTCGAGGATGCGCTGCGCGGTGACCGGTCCGACGCCTTTGAGGGTCTGCAATTCGCCTAGGTCTGCGGTGTTGAGGTCAAGCTGGTTCGATTGCTGCGCTCCATCTTGCCCGTCATGGCTGTCCGGTGTGGACGCGTCCTGCGTCGGCCCGTTTTCTTGCGGTGCCGGCGTTTGTTCCGTTTGCGGGGCCTGTTGCGGCTGCTGTTGGGCCTGTGAGCGTATCTGCGACCGTGAATGCTGCAGTTCGCTGTAGTGGATCGTCTGTTGGACGAGCATGGTCAGGCTCGCGCACAGCGCGCACGACAAAGTGAGGATCGCCATGAGCGCGTGGAACGGGCGGAACGCCAATCGTGGCCTGTCGCGTTTCGGCCGCTCCCCCTCGTCGGGTTTGTCCGTCGGCCGGACGCCGGCGAGCTCCGCCAATGTCGGTTTCGCGTCATGCGTCTTCCGCTGCGGCATCGGTCGTGCGGGTTCGTGTGATGCGGACGGTTCGTCCGATTGCGCCTCCATGGCCGTAAGGCTGTTGGGTCGGGACGGTTTTTCGGGCATGCCCAATCCCCGCAGCCGCTTCGTGGCGGCCGGCATGCCAGTGCCGCCGTCCGCCGTGTGGATGGCACGGATGGGGTGAGTGCCGCGAAATGCAAATATGCCCATGCATCCAACATTGGAGGATGCATGGGCATACTGTCCAGCCGAAACGGCTCCTGTGGTCGGAGAACGCGGGTTATCCACATTCCTGGCGTGTCGCCATGGTGCGGAAGAACCCGCGTCCTCTTATGCGGGCCGTCTCGTCAGAAGATCATTCCGCGGGAACGATGGAGACGATCTTCGGAGCCTTGACGATGACCTTGCGTGGCTCCTTGCCGCCCAGTCGGTCGGCGACGGCTTCGAGCGCCATCTTCTCCAGCTCCTTCGGATCGATGTCCGGGGAGACCTCGAGCTTGGCGCGCACTTTGCCCTTGATCTGCACGACCGCGGTGACGGAATCCTGTCCGACGTAACGTTCGTCGGCCTTCGGCCAGTCGGCGTGCGCCAGGGATTCGGTGTGGCCGAGCTTGCTCCACAGTTCCTCGCAGATGTGCGGGGTGATGGGGGAGAGGGTAGTGATGACCGTGGCCATGGCCGAGGAGAAGACATTGCGCTCTCCCTCGCTGTCGCCCATCTTCTCACGGTAGGCGTACATGGCGTTGACGAGTTCCATGATGGCGGAAATGGCCGTGTTGAACTGGTTTCTGAGGCCCATGTCCTCGCCGGCCTTTTTCACTGTGGCGTGCTCGCGGCCCCTGAGATCCCTGGCTTCCGGCGTCACGCAGTCTTCAGCCGTGGAGGAACAGCCCCTGACGGTCTTCAGAATGCTGCGGTTCTCGTGGAAGAGGCGCCAGATGCGCTGCAGGAAGCGGCTCGCGCCCTCGATGCCGGACTCAGTCCAGTCGAAATCGCGTTCCGGCGGAGCGGCGAAGAGGCAGAAGAGGCGTACCGTGTCGGCCCCGTAGCGGTCGATCATTTCCGTGGGGTTGACGATATTGCCCTTGGATTTGCTCATCTTGCTGCCGTCGAGCAGAACCATGCCCTGGGTGAGCAGACGCTTGAAAGGCTCGTCGAGATCTTTCGGGTAGAAGCCGAGATCGCGCAGGGCCTTGGTGAAGAAGCGGGAGTAGAGCAGGTGCAGAATGGCGTGTTCCACGCCGCCGATGTACTGATCCACGGGGAGCCAGTACCTGAGGGCGTCCATGTCAAAGGCCGCTTTGTCGTTCCTCGCCGAGGTATAGCGGGCGAAGTACCAGCTCGATTCCACGAAGGTGTCCATGGTGTCCGTTTCGCGGCGTGCGGGGCCGCCGCACTTCGGGCAGGTGCACTTATAGAACGATTCCGTCTTGGGAAGAGGCGACTTGCCGTCCGGCTCGGTCTTCACATGCAGGGGCAGGAGAATGGGCAGGTTTTCGGGCTTTTCCGGAACCACGCCGCATTTCTCGCAGTAGACCACGGGGATGGGAGCGCCCCAGTAGCGCTGGCGGGAAATGTTCCAGTCGCGCAGGCGGAACTGGGTTTTCTTTTTTCCCTTGCCGAGAGCTTCGAGCTTCCCGGTGATGAGCTCCTTGGCCTTCAGGCTGGGCGTGCCGTCGTATTCGCCGGAATTGACGAGAACGCCGGGCTCGGCGTGGGCTTCGGTCCATTCGTCCGTATTGTGGGCCTTCCCGTCAGGGCTGATGACCTGGATGATGGGGAGATGGTATTTGCGGGCGAAGTCGAAGTCGCGCTGATCGTGGGCCGCGACGCTCATGACCGCGCCCGTGCCGTAGGTGGAAATGACGAAGTTGCCGAGCCAGATGGGGATGCGTTTGCCAGTCAGGGGATGCAGGGCGTAGGCGCCTGTGAAAACGCCTTCCTTCTCGAGCGTGTCGGACTGGCGCTCAATGCGGTCCATGTTGCGCACGTGATCGATGAAGGCCGTGATGGAGGCCTCGTCCGGGCTGCCCTTGATGAGCCGGGCCGCGAGCGGATGTTCGGGGGCCATGACGATAAAGGAAGCGCCGAACAGGGTATCCGGACGGGTTGTAAAGACGTCGATGTGGTCGGCGCCGTCCACGGGCTTTTCAAGATCGAAGCGTACCTCTGCGCCTTCGGAGCGGCCGATCCAGTTGTGCTGCATGGCCAGGACGCGGTCGGGCCAGCCGCCCTTCAGGAGATCGAGATCCTTCAGGAGTTCGTCGGCGTAGGCCGTGATGCGCAGAAACCACTGCTCGAGATCCTTCTGCTCCACGGGCGTGTCGCAACGCCAGCATTTGCCGTCGATGACCTGTTCGTTGGCCAGAACGGTGTGGCAGGACGGGCACCAGTTCTGCGCGGACTTCTTGCGGTAGGCGAGGCCCTTTTCCAGAAGCTTCAGGAAGAAGAGCTGTTCCCAGCGGTAGTATTCGGGGCGGCAGGTGGCGGTTTCACGATCCCAGTCGTAGGAGAAGCCGAGGCGCTTCATCTGGGCGCGCATGTTGTCGATGTTGGCATAGGTCCAGTCGGCCGGGTGCGTGTTGTGCTTGATGGCCGCGTTTTCGGCGGGCAGGCCAAAGGCGTCCCATCCGATGGGATGCAGGACATTGAAGCCCTGCATGCGTTTGGCGCGGGCCAGCACGTCGCCGATGCTGTAGTTGCGTACGTGTCCCATGTGCAGGTTCCCCGAGGGATAGGGGAACATTTCCAGCACGTAGTACTTCGGTTTGTCGCTTGTGTTGCTGCAGGCGAAAGCTTTGGACTCAGCCCAGCGCTTCTGCCATTTGATTTCGATTTCCTGAGGGTTGTAGCGTTCCTGTGTCATTGTCTGCCTTCTGTCCGCCCTGGCGCGGAGCGTCCCCGAAAGGCGGCTCCGCGCTCAAATCAGTACAATAAAAAATATTCCTGCCTAAGATGCCTGTTCCTGCGACTTCGCCAGTGCGTCCAGAACACCGTTGACAAAGCTCACCGCGTTGTCGCCCGCAAAGGTGCGGGTCAGCTTCAGGGCCTCGTCAATGGCCGCTTTGGGCGGCGTGTCCGTCTGCGTGATCTCGTAGGCCGCGATGCGCAGGATGGTGAGTTCGATCCTGCCGATGCGCTTCATGTTCCAGTGGCGGGAATGGGCCTCAATGATTTTATCGAGCCCGGCGGTGTTCTTCCACACGCCCTTGGTGAGCTCCCAGTCGAATCCTTCGGGTTCGGGAAGCGGTTCGTCCGGATGGGATTCCTCTGGCTGGCGGGCGCCTTCCGCGGGCACGCCGGCGGGATCGGTCTTTGCGTCCGGGCGGCTGCGGAAGGCCTTTTCAAGGGCATTGATATCCGGGGCTTCCTGGAAGCAGAGGCTGTAGAGCACCTCAAAGGCGCGCTCGCGCGCCGCGTGGCGCGTGGCGCCGCGTCCTTTTCCCCCGGCCATTTAGAGCTGCTCCATGACGCGGAAGGTCTCGAGCATGGCGCTGGCCGCGTCGACACCCTTGTTGCCGTTCTTGACGCCGGCGCGTTCGATGGCCTGTTCCAGGTTGTCGCAGGTCAGGAGGCCGAAGCCGATGGGCGTTTCCGTGGACAGGGAGACCTGGGCGATGCCCTTGGCGGCCTCGCTGCAGACGTAATCGAAGTGCGGCGTGGAGCCGCGGATCACCGCGCCGAGGGCGACGATGCCGTCAAACTTGCGGCTCTCCGCTACCTTCTTGCATACGACGGGAAGCTCGAAAGCCCCGGGGACACGGATGATCACTGCGTGATCGGGATCCATGCCGTGGCGGGTGAGATAGTCCATGGCTCCGGAAATCAGACGGTCGACGATGAAATCATTAAAACGGGCGGCGATGATGGCGATGCGCAGCTTGCTGGCGTTCATCTGCCCTTCGATAGTGCGTGGCATGGTTCGTTTCTCCTAAAAGAAGCCGTTTCCCAGGAGGAAATCCCTGGTGATGCCGGCGGATGAGGCCGCCGCTCCCTTTTCGTCCCCGTTTGCGCCGTCCCGGCTGCCGGGGAGCTGACGGCGGACATACTTGCCGATGATGTCCGTCTCCATATTGACGCTGACTCCCGGCTTCCACAGGCGCATGGTCGTGCGCTCCTGCGTGTCCGGGATGATGTTGACTGTGAGAAAATTTTTTCCGCACTCGTTGATGGTCAGGCTGATGCCGTCAAGGGCCACGGACCCCTTGGGAACCACCTCCGGGCCGAAGGCCTCGGGAAAGCCGAGGCGGCAGACAAGGGAGTCGCCGCTCCTCGTGATGCTCTCTACCGTGGCGAGGCAGTCCACGTGGCCTGCGACGATGTGCCCGCCGAGCCGGTCGCCCACGGCAAGAGCCCGCTCGAGATTGACGAGGCTTCCCTCGTGAAGTTTGCCGAGCGTCGTCCTGTTCATGGTCTCGCGGGAGGCATAGAGCGAAAAGACGCTGCCTTCGTGATGTTCCACGGAAAGACATGTGCCATTCACGGCGATGGATTCCCCGTCCACAATGTCGGGAAAATCGAAGCGCGGGGCTATGGTGAGCCGGCACTGGCCGGCCTGCCGGGTGAGGCGCTCAATGACACCCTGTCCCTGAATGATGCCTGTGAACATCGTTTACTTCTCCCCGCCTCTGGGGAAGAGCCTGAGCTCGAGATCGTCCCCCAGCCTCCGCACGCTGGCGAGGCGCATGCCGATGGCGTCTTCCATGGTTTCGGGACTGCGCCCCGAAAAAAGGGACCTCGCCTTCTCATCGCCGAGAATCTTCGGGGCCATGTGCAGGAGGAAGAGATCGCAGAGCCCCTGCTCCACGAGGGAGAGGCCCATGGAACCGCCGCCTTCGCAGAGGACGTAGGGGCAGCCGAGTTCCCACAGGGCATTCAGCATGCCCTGAAGATCGAGGGCTCCGTTCTCCCCTTCCATGCCGATGACACGCACGCCGAGGTCGCGCAGGGCGTCGGCTCCTGGAGAGACGGACTCATCGCGGCCTGTGAAAAAGAGGGTCTGCTCGGGACGTTCCCTCAGCAGGTGAAAATTGTCTCCCGGGTCGGGCAGACACGAGGTGAGGACGCAGGCGAGCGGCTGTTTCGTGTCCTCATCCGCGGGTCTTGCCGTGAGTTCGGGGTCGTCTTCCCTGAACGTCCTGCCGCCCACGAGAACGGCTCCTCCGGCGAGTCCCACGCCGCGGCGCAGTCCGTGCACCGCAGACCTGGCTGTCTCTCCCGTGACCCAGCGGGACTGTCCGCATGATGTGGCGATGCGCCCGTCAAGGGTGGAGGCCAGCTTGAGGATGACAAAGGGACGTTTCTTCACGGTCCACGTGACGAAGTCCGCGGCGAGGTCCCGGCATTCCTCCTCAAGGACGTTCTCAATAACTTCCACGCCCGCCATGCGCAGACGCTCCGCCCCTCCCGCTGCCTTCGGGTTGGGATCGCGCATGCCGATAACCACGCGCTTCACTCCAGCCCGGATGAGGGCTTCGGAGCAGGGCCCCGTGCGTCCCGTGTGATTGCAGGGCTCGAGCGTCACGGCAATGGTGCAGCCCTTCGGGTCAATACCCTTCTCCTGGGCGTCCCTGAGGCACATGATTTCCGCGTGGGGCTGTCCGGCCTTATGGTGATAGCCGCGGGCCACGATGTTTCCGTCCCGGATGAGCACAGCGCCCACAGTGGGATTGGGGCAGGCCGTGAACCGGCCCTTCTCCGCTTCGGTGATGGCCTCGCGCATGGCCTCCCGGTAAAGGGCGGCCAGAGCGGCCGGAAGTTCTTCAGCACTCATCGCCGTGTCCTCCCTGACTGGCTCCGGCAGGATGGAATTTCGGATCCGGAACCGGCATGGGCGAGGGTTTTTCCATGGGCTCGGTCCTGATGCCGGCTTCCTCAAGCATCTCAGCGGCCAGATCGTCCGGATAGCTTTCGCAGTAAAAGATGTTTTTCACGCCGCAGTTGATGAGCATTTTGCAGCACTGCAGGCAGGGGTGCGTCGTACAGTAGACATCACACCCCAGTATGGACACGCCGTGCGTCGCGGCCTGGATGATGCTGTTCTGCTCGGCGTGGGTGCCGCGGCAGATTTCGTGACGCTGTCCCGAGGGGATGTGCAGTTTGTCCCTGAGGCAGCCGATGTCGAGGCAGTGGCGCACGCCCGAAGGGGCGCCGTTGTATCCGGTGGCCAGGATGCGCTTATCCTTGACGAGGACGCATCCGACCCTGCGGCGGATGCAGGTGGAGCGCTCGCTGACCATATAGGCGATGCGCATGAAATATTCCGGCCAGGGCAGGCGCTGTGGCATGGTAACCTCCGCTGCGGGATGGAATCTTCCGGACTGCGGGTACGTGAGGGGAGGCGGGCGGGTCAGTCCCGCGGCGCCTCCCCGTTTCCTGCAGTCTGTGTGATCCGGTTTTACGCTACCAGGTGAAGATCGGGAAGCTGCGGGCGAACTCCTCGACTTCCTTGCGGGTCTTTTCGATGACGGCCTCGTCCTTGATGTGATCAAGCACGTTGAGGATGAAGCCGGCCACGGTGCGCATGTCGTCTTCCTTCATGCCGCGCGTGGTGAGGGCGGCGGTTCCGAGACGGATGCCGCTCGTGACGAAAGGAGACCTGGTTTCGAAGGGCACCGTGTTCTTGTTCACGGTGATGCCGGCCTGATCGAGAGCGTGTTCGGCGTCCTTGCCGGTGAAGTCCTTGGCGCGCAGATCCATGAGCATGAGGTGGTTGTCCGTGCCGCCGCTCACGAGATCATAGCCGCCGTCCATGAGGCATTTGGCCAGCACGGCGGCGTTCTTCACGATCTGCTGCGTGTAGGTTTTGAAGGAAGGACGCAGGGCCTCGCCGAAGGCCACGGCCTTGGCAGCGATGACATGCATGAGCGGGCCGCCCTGGCAGCCGGGGAAGATCTGGCTGTTGATTTTTTTTGCCATGTCCTCGGAAGAGAGAATCATGCCGCCGCGGGGACCGCGCAGGGTCTTGTGCGTGGTGGTGGTCACGACATGGGCATAGGGCACGGGAGAGGGATGCACGCCCGTGGCCACGAGGCCGGCGATGTGGGCCATGTCCACGAAGAGTTTGGCGCCCACCTTGTCGGCGATTTCGCGGAAGCGCTTGAAGTCGATGACGCGCGGGTAGGCGGAAGCGCCGGCCATGATGACCTGCGGATGGCATTCCATGGCCTTCTGCTCCACCTCATCGTAATCGATGCGGCCGGTTTCCTTCGCGATGCCGTAGGACTCCACATGGAAGAAACGGCCGGAGAAGTTGACCGGGCTGCCGTGGGTGAGATGGCCGCCGTCGGAGAGATTCATGCCGAGCAGGGTGTCGCCAGGCTTCATGACGGAGAAATAGGCGGCCATGTTGGCCTGCGAGCCGGAGTGGGGCTGCACGTTGGCGTAGCCGCACCCGAAGAGCTTCTTCGCGCGGTCTATGGCCAGATTCTCGGCGATGTCCACGTATTCGCAGCCGCCGTAGTAGCGGTGTCCCGGATAGCCCTCAGCGTACTTGTGGGTCAGGCAGCTTCCCTGAGCCTGGCGCACGGCGGGGGAAACGAAGTTTTCGGAGGCGATGAGTTCCAGTTTGCTGATCTGACGGTCGCTTTCGAGCACAATGGCGCGGGCGAGTTCCGGATCTTCAAGGAGAATGTCGTCCATGGTATTCCTTTTTTATCCCGGGGCGCCTTACGCGTCCCACTTTTTGAAGATGATGCTGGCGTTGGTGCCGCCGAAACCGAAGTTATTGGACATCGCGTACCCGCACTCAATGTGCTTCGAGCCGTCGCTCGTGTAGTCGAGGTCGCATTCGGGGTCCGGATGGGTCAGGTTGATAGTGCCGGGGATGGTTTTCTCATGCAGGGCGAGGGCCGTGAAACAGGCCTCGATGCCGCCGGCGCCGCCGAGGAGGTGACCGGTCATGGACTTGGTGGCAGAAATATGGAGTTTCTTCGCGTGTTCCCCGAAGGTGAGCTTCATGCCCCTGGTTTCGCAGAGGTCATTGAGGTAGGTCGAGGTGGCGTGCGCGTTGACGTGTTCGATGGCCTCGGGCGGCAGGTCCGCGTCTTTGAGGGCGCGCTGCATGGCGAGAGCCATGCCGGAACCGTCCTCGTCGGGGGCCGTCATGTGGAATGCGTCGCAGGAAGCGCCGTAGCCCACGACCTCGGCGTAGATTTTCGCGCCGCGGGCCTGGGCGTCCTCGAGACGCTCAAGCATGAGGAAACCGCAGCCTTCGCCGCTGATGAAGCCGTTGCGCTCGGCGTCAAAGGGCCTTGAGGCGTGCGTGGGATCGTCGTTGTGATCGGTGCACAGGGCCTTCAGGGCGCAGAAACCGGAAATGCCCACAGGCGTGATGGCTGCTTCGACGCCGCCCGTGACACAGGCGCGGATGCGGCCGAGGAGCATTTCGGAATAGGCGGTGCCTATGGCCGTGGTGGCCGAGGCGCAGGCCGTGGTGGTGACCACATTGGGACCGCGCAGGCCGTATTTGATGGCGATGTGGCCGGGAGCCATGTTGGCGATGAAGGAGGGAATGAGGAAGGGAGAAATCTTGTTCGGACCCTGCTCGATGAGCTTCTTGCAGTTGAGCTCGATGGTGCGCAGTCCTCCGATGCCCACGCCGAGGATACAGCCTGTGTCTTCGCAGTTCTCGGGCGTCACCTTAAAGCCGGAATCCTCAAAGAGCATGTCGGCGCCCGCCACCGCAAACTGCGTGAAGCGGTCCATGTGCCGGATTTCCTTTTTGGATAAATACTTCGAGCCGTCGAAGTCCTTGACCTCACCGGCAATCTTGCATTTGTAATCGGTAACGTCGAAAAGCGTGATGGGGCCGATGCCGGATTCGCCGGCCACAAGGCGTTTCCATGTGGTCGCCATGTCCAGGCCAAGGGGGGTAACGCCGGATATGCCGG
>OMAE01000795.1_pt1 | contig 11199 bp, 7 predicted proteins | sample 1673701 | NCBI WGS metagenome assembly OMAE01 (sample SAMEA103958123, study PRJEB25191) | human gut metagenome | reverse complement strand
ATTCTGGGTGGTGATTTCGGTAATTCGGTCTATGCGTTATCGGTATGGCCGGTCAAAAGGGGATTTACAAGGGGCGAATATGACGAAGCGACAGTTCAGTAGAGCGGAAATCGAATACCTGCGTACATTGCCGTCGATCGACGCGGTGACGGACAGCAGAATCACGTATGCGAGGGAATTCCAAATCGACTGCATGAGGCGGTATCTGCAGGGGGAGAAGCCAACTGCGATCTTCATTTCCGCGGGATTGAGCCCATCGGTCATCGGGCACAAGCGCATCGAACGCAATATCGCACGCTGGAAGCGCGACGAGGACATCATGCGCAAGGCGGCCGAAGAGCCGGAACCGCATGATACGGCTGTGGACAGCCACAATGCGATGTCGGAAGTACCGTTGGGCAAGATCCAATCGCTGGTATGCCAGGTGATGGTGTTGAGCGATCGCGTCGATAAATTGGAGCGTTTGGTGGAGGGGCTGCGCAAGGGGGATAAAATCTGAAAAAAAGTTTTCAGATTTATTGGTTTTTCCGGCGGTTCGCGCGCATTTATCTGATACATTAAATGTGCAGACGGAGTCTTTGAAGTCCCCCTTCTACTGCCGTCTAGTTTTATAGCCCGCGCGAATTTATGATCGCTTTATCGCTTCACTTCAGGTCATCGCGCGGGCTTCTTTATACGTTGTCGGCGGTTTTCTGGTAACACTGATATCGAAATATCAGCCGACATGCCGGAAACGGTGGTGCCGGCCGCGGACCGGCGGTCGAATGAACTTGCGAGAGGTGGACGATGGCTGCATACATGGATCACAAGAACCTCGCCAACGAGGTGATCGACGATGCGCGCGCACGTGAGATCACGGACGGCGTGCATCGTGTGCTCGACCGCATCGCGGCAGCTGAGGAACAAGCCGGACGCGAAGCCGGCTCCGTGCGCCTGCTGGCCGCCACGAAGACGCGCGACATCGGCGAAATCATGGCTGCGATTGATGCCGGCGTGCGCATGATCGGCGAGAACCGTCCGCAGGAAGTGACGGCGAAGGCCGAAGGGCTGGCACGGCGATGCGCGGAACGCGGGTTTTCGCTGGGCGTCGCAGGCGCCGCGCCGGATGCTGCGGCGGAGCATATTCCATTCCACCTGATCGGCCAGCTGCAAAGCAATAAAATCGGCAAAGTGCTGCCGGTGGTCGACACTATCGAATCGGTCGATTCAATCGATTTGGCAGAAAAAATTTCACGTAGAGCCGTGGCTCGCGGTATTACTGTCGGCGTGTTGCTGGAAGTCAACGAATCCGGCGAGGAATCGAAATCCGGTTGCGATCCGGCGCACGCCATCCGCATCGCGCAGAAAATCGGCACGTTGGACGGCATCGAATTGCGGGGACTGATGACGATCGGCGCGCATGTGCACGACGAAACGGTGATTCGCCGCGGTTTCTCGCACCTGCGCAAGACCCGCGACCTCATCCTCGCATCCGGCGAACCGGGCACGGACCGTTGCCGGGAACTGTCGATGGGCATGACCGGCGACATGGAACTGGCCATCGCCGAAGGTTCCACCATCGTGCGCGTCGGCACTGCGATTTTCGGTGAGCGTGCGTTCATCTGAGCGCTTTCTTTGACTTTTTCTGTTTTTTTAAGGATTTGCGGGGCTCGTCCGCCTGGATTGCATTCGTCTGGCTTACATTCGTCTGACTTGCATTCCTCTGAAAAACGGCTTGTCTGAGCTGCGTTCCGCCGGTAGGTGGGGTGCTGCGCGGTTTGGTGCCAAAATTGCCGGTTTCGTGCCTGAAACCGTTGTCTTTCTAGGGGTAAGCCCTCCTATAGGGGGCAAGGGCTTTCGTATGGCGGGTGTGAACATGGGTGTGTTCGAAGGAGAAACCCATGTTTTGGTCTGCCTCTCGATTGATGAGTAAACCCGTCCGTCTGCTCGCCCGCAGGACGGATTCCTACGTGCATGCGCATGCGGTGCTGCGTTCGCCCATGCGGCTGTTCGGTGCCGTGGCGGGCGCCTCGGCTGATTCCTATGATGCCGGTGATGATAACGATGGCATCGGCAATGGCGCCGGAGTCGGATCTGATGCCGGTGCAGCTGCCGACAGTGGTCATGCCGGAACTGTTGCGTTCGCTGGAACGTTCGCTGGAACGCCGTCGTTTTACGAGGCGATTGACATTGCCGATGTGGTTCGCGCGCGCAGGCTGCGGCGGATTCGTTTCATATTGGTGCGGTGCGTGTCCGTGCTGCTGATCGTGGGCGCGGTGGTGGTCGCGTCGTTGCCGTTCGCCATGCAGGCGCATTCCGCGCGGCGCTTGGCCGAGACATCCGATTCGGCGGCTCGCACGGTTGCCGGATGGCCGTATCCGATGGCGATGGAGGAGTTGGAACGGGCGCGCGCATACAATCGGCGGCTTGCCGTGGAAGGACAGCCGGTATTGGGCGAGGCGGCCGATCCGTTCACTACCAGACCGGCTGGCACTGCCGGAGATGCTGATGTCGCCGACGATTCGGCGCCTCCCGGCGGTTCCGGGCTTTCCGCGGCGGACACGGACGCGAACTATCAGGGCCTGCTGGATTCCGGCGCAGGCATCATGGGCACGGTATTGGTGCCCAAAATCGGCGTGGAACTGCCGATTCGGCATGGCACGTCCGAACCGGTGCTCGCCGTCGGCGCAGGGCATCTGTACGGCACCAGCCTGCCGGTCGGCGGCACTGGCTCGCATACGGTGGTCACCGGGCATCGCGGCCTGGTCAAATCGTTGATGTTCACACGGCTCGACGAACTGCACGACGGCGATTTCATGTACATCAAAGTGATGGACGAGACGCTGGGATACGAAGTGGACCGAATCAGCGTGATCGAACCGGACGACGTCTCACGGTTGAAAATCGTGCCCGGCGAAGACCGGCTGACGTTGATGACCTGCACGCCATACGGCATCAACACGCATCGGCTGCTAGTCTCCGGGCATCGCGTCGCAATACCGCTGCCCGCGCCAGATCCGGCCGACGTGCGCGACGAACGTGCGACCGAACTGGGCGCGCTCGCCGTGACCATCGTTTGCACGATGGGCGGCATGCTGTTGTGCTGCATGGTCGTGCGGTCGATGCGGCCCCGACACCGAATCATGCGGCGCGCTTCCGCCTGGCCGCGTAAAGGATAAGGGGGAAGGCCGCGATTTTCGCGGGTCCGTACGTTCCCCGAACCCATCAATGGAGGGGACGGGTTTCAAAACGTTCATCCATAAGGTTCAAGGCATGGAGGCGCATAGGCAATTCGCCGCAGCGCCATGAGAGATGGACATGTCATGAAGTGGATGAAGGACCCGCTTGCCGGCTTCATAAGCCGGTGTGGCGTGCGGATGGGAAAATTCACCGCATTGCTTGTCACGATTGCGATGCTGGCCGGCACCACGGGAGCCGGCGCGACCGCGTTCGCCGACGAAACGGTGACGGATGGCGGCAACGTGGCCGCCGAATCCGTAGCGAGCCAGCCGGAATCGACACAACAATCCGATGCTGAAAACGCAGTCGGATCGGACGTTGCCGACATTGCCGGGCAAGATGTTGCCGGACAGTCCGCAACGGACGATGACGACGCACAATGCCTTACGGACGACGGTGAATCGCATCAGCCATCGAACGAACAAGCGCAATCGCAACTGCAGTCGCAATCGCAACCGGAACAACCGTCGGAGACGATGCCGGAACAGCGGCAGCCGTGCGATAAGACGGAACAGCCGAATGAGCAGAAGGAGCAGGAACGGCAGGCGGTTAGGCAGCCGACGGCTGAGAACGCTGACGTACCTGCAAATGGTGCTGCACCGGCTCAAGACGGCGATCGAAACGACCATGCCGGCGAAAATCGCACGGATGCTGTGGCGAATGGCGATGCGGGCGCGACAGCCGATGACGGCAAAACCGGCGATGCGGACGATGCTGACAACGATGGCAACACTGCTGAAGATGCCGACGATGCCGACAAGAACGGTAAGAATGACGCCGACAAGGATGCCGCGTCGGCTCAAAACGGCAACGATAACGACAAGAATGATGCTGCCAAAGACGATGCCGACGCCGACGAACACATCATGCGCGATCGCTTCACCTTCAATCGCAAAACCGTGATGCGTGCCGCGCGTAACGTCGCCGTGCCGCAGCCGGACCACACGAAAAGCATCACATACAACAACGGCGGCAAATACACGCTGAACCTCAACGTGGTGGGCAAGGATACCCGCGAAAGCCATGAGACCACGGAGAAAATCGAAGTGGTGCTCGTACTGGACACGTCCGGATCGATGAACTACTGCATGGACGGAAGCCAAAGAAGATGCAACAAATCGAATCCGAAGCGGTTGACGGCGCTGAAAGAAGCGGCGACCAGCTTCATCGACGCCACCGAGACCACCAACGACACCATCCAGGACGAAAACAGCAAAGTGCGAATCGCCATCGCTCAATTCGGGCAGACATCCGGCGTGGTGAGTTCCCTGACCAGCGATACCGCCGCTCTGAAATCATCGGTGAGCGGGCTGTCCGCCAATGGCGCGACCCCTGCGGACAAAGGCATGGCCGCCGCGCAGACGGCATTGCTGCAGGCAAGGCCAGGCGCGAAGAAAATCGTCATTTTCTTCGCGGACGGTGTGCCGACCACGCAAAACACTTTTAGCACGAGAGTCGCCAATGACGCCGTGACAACCGCGCTCGCCATGAAATCGGCCGGCACGCTCATCTACAGCATCGGCATCTTCGAAGGCGCCAATCCGGAGCAGCAATCGTTCGGTAACAGGGAGAACGACCAAGCCAACCAGTTCATGCACGCCGTATCCAGCAACTATCCGAACGCCACCGCGTACGACAAAGCCAATTGGGTTACGGGCGGCAACCTCGGCTACTACAAGGCCACCAACAGCGCTGACGACCTGACGAAGATCTTCGACGACATCCAGAAGGAAATCACCACGGGAAGCGCCTACAGCGGCGTCTCGATCGTCGACGAGCTGTCCGAATACGCGCAGGTCGATGGCGTTGTCTGGAACATGGCCGGCATGCGGAACTTCGGCGGAACGACCTACTACCGGGTGACCGGCGGCGTGACGCTCAACGTGACGAATCTGCCTTCGGGGGCTACGCCTCCAGTGCTGGAACGTGATTACACATTGTGGTACAGCGACGCCGGCAATGGCAAGATCCGCGTCGAATTCGCCGGCGATTACGAGCTGCTGCACAACGCGACCTACACGCTCTCGTACGGCATAGTGCCAACCGACAGCGCCTACGCGCGGGTCAATATGGTCGACGGCGGCATCAACTACGACGCGACCGGCGACGCGGGCACCGGCACGACTTCCGCAGGAAAGCCGGGCTTCCGATCGAACGCGTCGGCGCAGGTCTGTTACACCTTCGACAAGCAGTCCGCCTGCGTGGCCTACCAGCATCCCGTATTGCAGGTGCCGTCCGCCAACGTGGTCGTGACGAAACATTGGGAAGGCGGAATGCCGGCGAGTGGAGCCACATTGCGCATCGATTTCATGCAGGGCGGCGCATCGAAGCTGGGCAAAGACCTTTCCGAAGATGACGAGCTGCCTACCGGCGAATGGCAGTACGCATTCCGTGGCGTGATGGCAGGCGACTACACCGTCACGGAAGGCAACATCGCCGGCTATCACGCGAAAGGCAACGTCACCTCAGTGCCGATCAGCATCACCAGAGCCGACATGTGGAGCGCGTTCGACAAGGGACAGACCGCCACCTACGAAGCCTCGTTCACCAACGTGAAAGAGACGGTGGCCGTGCTGCCGCTGTCCGGCGCATCGGAAGGACGGACCTGGCTGGTCGTGGCCGGCGTCACGGCACTGGTGCTGCTGCTTGCGGGCATCGTCGGACTGGCTTTGATCGGGCGCGGACGGCCGTGACGGAACTGCCGGACGGCAATCGCAATTCTCTGATCGCAATCCGGCAATCGCAATTTTTCAATCACAACTAAAGAGCAACACAACTTACGAAACTTCCCATAAAACCAACCAATCGGCTGCGGTAACAAGGCCGACCAAACCAAGGAAGAGAGGTCTCTCATCATGAAGACGAGAAGGCTTTGTGCAGTAATCGCCGCGGCGGCAACGTTGCTGGGCGGTATGGCGTTCGGCACGGCCGGAGCGTATGCGGCCGGCAGCGCATCGATCGAAGTGCGGCATTCGCAGAAGGGGCACACCTACTCCGCGTACAAGTTCGCGTCATTGACGGTGGACGGCGACGCCGTGCAGGTCGACACCGACGCCGATTGGGTGACTGCGGTGACCGACGCGGTGGCCGCCGCCAACAACAACATGGACCCCGTTGTCAGCATGCCCTCCGAATATGACAGCAATCCGGCCGCGTTCGCCGCAACCAAGACCGGCGATAACGACGCCGCCTGGTTCCGCACATTCGCGGCCTCGTTGGCGGTTGGCGATGGCGTCGTCGCCGACAAAACCGTTGCAGGCAACGGCGGTACGGCTGCCATCGGTTCGCTTGAAGAAGGCTGGTATCTCATCACCGATGTGGACAAGGACGGCGGTCGGGGAACCAATGCCATCGTCGCCACCACGCTGAACGGCGTGGCCGCCACATTCAAAGTGAAGGGCGATCCGGCAACCGGCCAGGGCAAGATCAACGCTGTCGGCATGTTTGTGGCCAAGAACGAGAACGAGCCCGACCAGCCGGGCAAGACGGCCGATACGATTACCACCACTGAAGGCGTGAGCATTGGGCAGACCGTCGCCTACACCATCACGCTGGATATTCCGAACGCGGCCGAAGGCTACGACAAGTATCCGTACTTCGTGAAGGACGTGGCATCCAAGGGCCTGACGGTCAACAGGGACTTCAAGGCCGTTGTTCGAGCCGCGGATGGCACGGAAACGAATATGCCGTTCGCCTACGTGACCGTTCCGACCGTTGGGGCCGACGGCAAGACCACCACCGTGCTGGAATTCGACTTGGCCAACAAGAGCGGCCAGCTGGTCATCACCTACACCGCCGTGGTCAACAAGGACATCATCGACATGGGCAACAAGGTTACCAACAAGGCGGTCGTGTCCCGTGACACCGAGGTGTGGAATACGCCGGTCGAATTCGACTCCTATACCGGGGGCTTCTCCTTCCACAAGTACGGTGTCGGAAGCGATGCCAATGGTCTCGCAGGAGCGAAGTTCCACGTGTTCGAGGGAACCGAGGTTTCGCAGACCCCGCTCAAGTTCATCAAGATTGTGGATGGCGAATACCGCCTTGCCGAAGCGAACGAGAACGGCGCTGTCGCGGATGTGGAAACCACCACCGGCGACGTGAAAATCATGGGCTTGAAGTCCGGCAAGTACACGCTGAAGGAAACCGGATTCGCGAGCGGCTATGCGAAGAACTTTGTGCCGATCTTCACCGTCGAACTAGCTGTGAACCAGGAAACCGGCAAGTCGACCTTCAAGCTGGTCGGCGCCAACAACCTCGGTCTGGCAAGCAGGCTTGACGAGGGCATGTCCGACAAGGCAATCCAGGTCAAGAACGTGAAGAACGTCACGCAGCTGCCGCTCACCGGCGCCATGGGAACCGTGCTGTTCACCATCGCGGCCCTGGTAATGGCCGGAGCCGGACTGGCGCTCGTGCTGCGCTTCCGCGAATCCGATACGCCGATGGCGGTCTGAGCGGGCCAGCAGACAGGCAACGGGGCTTGTTCGGGCGGGTGAGTCGTTGAGCGATCAACGGTTCACCCGCTTTTGTTGTGACGAATACGGGTGATTTAGGGTTTAGTACCGCCTGAAATGGTTGGAAAAACGCCATTCGTACCGGTATGATGGAACACGAAGCGAACAACGAATCGGATTGCGGCCTTGCATCGCAAACACGTATCGCAAACACGTATCGCAAGCGCGCATCGCAAACCGAATCGCAAGCCGAACAGGGGAATGGCATGACGGAGGCCATTCGACTGCCGTGCGGTGGAAGGGAGCCGCCGCACGCCAAGCCGAAAGGGAACATCATGTGCAACGGTGGGGGAGCGTTCAGTCCGGAAGAAGTCGAATATCTGCGCTCGCTGCCGGTGGTGGCCGAAGCGACGTCGCGACGCATCACCTACACGGAATCGTTCAAACACAACTGCATGCGCCGGTACCATGCGGGCGAATCGCCGGTCGAACTGTTCCGCGAAGCCGGACTCGACCCATCGCTGATCGGCTATAAGCGCATCGAACGTTGTTTCGCGCGCTGGCGCAAGATTGCCTGCCGTATGGGCATGGACCGGCTGGTATTGGTTGATGGGAATGGTGGAGTGGTGCCATCGGCGTCGGCGGATGTGGCGCCGTCGGCGGAATCTGCGGAGGTTGCTCGATCTGCGGTATCGCAGCCGGTGCAGCCAACGCAAACGACGGAAACGCAAAGCAATGCGACGCTGCCCGCGCCGCGCAACGCAGCCGAAGTCCCGATTCTGTCGGGAGGTGACGTGCGCGACCTGCTCATCGCCCAGCAGGTGCGCCGCATCGACGAGCTGGAACGCGAGGTGGCGGCGTTGCGGGCGGAACTGCATCGCAAATAATCGCAAAAATCGTAAAAAATGCGAGCAATCGGCATCGTCCGCAAAGCGACGCATGTCGAGAACGGCGGGCGTGGCGAGCGGGTAGACTTGCGGGTATGAGAATCGCACGTTTTACGCATAATGATGTACCGCAGTACGCCTTCGTTCAGACCGACAAGAACGACGGCAAGGACTATCTCGTGGCCTTGAACGGCTATCCGCTGTCCGGCCAGGCCGTCGAACCGACCGGCGAGCGCTATCCGGTGGATGGTGACGGCATTCGTCTGCTGGCTCCGGTGATTCCGTCGAAGGTGTACGGTTTGGCGAAGAATTATGAGGCGCATGCGCAGTTCATGCATGAGGCCGGTCATTCCGATATCAAGCATGCGCCGGAGGATATGGTGATTTTCACCAAGCCGAGCACGTCGGTGATTGGTCCGGATGATCCGATTGTGATTCCGCTGTGTTCGAATGATATGAATTTCGAGCCGGAGTTGGCTGTGGTGATGGGTCGTATCGCCAAGAATGTGCCGGTGGAGCAGGCCATGGATTATGTGCTGGGTTTCACGTGCGTGAATGATGTGACGTTGCGTGATCTGCAGGGTCTTGATCCGACGTGGACGCGTGCGAAGGGTTTTGATACGGCGTGCCCGTTGGGTCCGTGGATTGTGACGCGTGACGATGTGGATTGGAAGGATGCGAAGATTTCCTTCACGCTCAACGGTGAGGATGTGCCGATGGCGTCGGGTACCACGGCGAATCTGATTCACGGCATTCCTGAGCAGATCGCGGCGATTACGAGTTTCACCACGCTGCTGCCGGGCGATGTGATTATGACGGGTACGCCGAACGCGTCGGGTCATCTGGATCCGGGTGACGAGGCGATCGTGCACGTCGAGGGCATCGGCGATCTGCGCAACGTGGTGGTGCGCGGCTGATTTTCGGCTTGCTGGCGGACTTTGGATTAGGCGGGTTTGCAACGTTTCGTGATTTCGTTACGTTGCTGCCCGCCTTTTTCGTATGTATTGCGATTGCCGGTGAGCGCTGGTGATTGTCGGTGACTGCCGTCCTGTGTCGAAAGACGGTTTTGAGAAACGCAAAAAGTTGAGTCTGTGGGACTCAAGTTTTGGGAATATAATGGCGATGAAGTCGGTTGAGCATATCAGACAACGACATATGCGTCCGAACGCCGGCCCGGTAGCGAAGGCCGGGCGGCCGGGCGCGAACCATGGAGGATGATATGGAACAGAAGTTCACGCAGATGGCGCAGGAAGCGCTTTCGGACGCCGTTCAGAACGCGGCGGCGCTGGGCAATCCGCAGGTAGACACCCTGCACCTGCTGGACGCGATGCTGCGTCAGGAAAACAGCATGGCCCGCGCGCTCATCGAAGCGGCAGGCGGCAACGCGCAAAACGTGAGCGCCGAAGTGCATCAGGCGATGCAATCGCTGCCGAGCGCCAGCGGATCGACCACAACGCAGCCGGACGTCAGCAGGCAGCTGTCGGCGGTGCTATCGCAAGCCGAAAAAGAAATGCAACGGAGGGGAGACGAGTACGTCACCGTCGACCTCATGCTGGTCGCAATCGCGGCCGCGAAACCTAATCAAAGCGCGGACATCTTGGAAAAGAACGGTCTTACCGCGGATAAGCTGCGTAACGCCCTGACCGCCGCGCGCGGCAGCGACCGCAAGGTGACCAGCGCCGACGCGGAAGGCTCGTATAAAGCTTTGGAGAAGTACTCCACCGATTTGACGGCCGCCGCGAAGGAAGGCAAGCTCGACCCGGTGATCGGCCGCGACCAGGAAATCCGCCGCGTCATCCAGATCCTGTCCCGCCGTACCAAGAACAATCCTGTGCTGATCGGCGAGCCTGGCGTCGGCAAAACCGCCGTCGTCGAAGGCCTGGCGCAGCGCATCGTCGCCGGCGACGTGCCGACCACCCTGCAGAACAAGAAGCTTATCTCGCTTGACCTGGGCTCCATGGTGGCTGGTTCCAAGTACCGTGGCGAATTCGAGGAACGTCTGAAGAGCGTGCTTGAGGAGATCAAGAAGGCCGACGGGCAGATCATCACCTTCATCGACGAGATTCACACCATCGTCGGCGCGGGTGCGGCCGAAGGATCGATGGACGCCGGCAATATGCTGAAGCCTATGCTGGCCCGTGGCGAGCTGCGCCTGATCGGCGCGACCACGCGCAATCCCGAGGATCTGCCGCCCGCCCTGCGTTCGCGCTGTATGGAGGTGTTTTTCCGTGCCTTGGAGCCCAGCGAGGTGGCGCAGATTGCCGATGGCGCGGCCAAACGTGCGGGCTATCAGATGCTGCCTGATATCGGCGCGCTTTGCGGGCGCTATGCTGCCTGTGGGCGCGACGCCGTCAATATGGTGCAGATGGCCGCTGGCCTGGCGCAGATGGAGCAGCGCACCCGGATTACCCAGGCAGATATGGAATGGGTGATCACCTCGGGGCACTATCCTGCCCGCCCGGATCAGCGCGCGGCGCAGGAAAACCGCGTGGGCGCGGTGCATGGGCTGGCGGTGTTTGGCAGTCATCAGGGCGCGGTGATGGAAATCGAAGCCGTGACCATGCCGGGCAGCGGGCATGTGACGGTGCGCGGCATTGTGGATGAGGAAGAAATGGGGAATAGCGCGCACTGCATGAAGC
>OMAE01000794.1_pt1 | contig 11199 bp, 8 predicted proteins | sample 1673701 | NCBI WGS metagenome assembly OMAE01 (sample SAMEA103958123, study PRJEB25191) | human gut metagenome | reverse complement strand
CTTGCCTTTCTCGGCTACGGCCTGCGTTCGAAAACCATGCTGCAGGCCTTCCGGGAGATCGAGGCGGATATTTCCGTCGCCGCAGTCGCGGACCCGCGCTGGGAGCAGATCAAAGAGGAAAATGCCGGAGATCCGCTGTTCGCTGAAGCGCGGTATTTTGAAAACGCGGACGCGCTGCTGGGGGGCTGCGAACCGGACGGCGTATTCATCGGCACGCGCTGCCCGCTGCATACGCCGCTGGCGGTCGAGGTCCTGAAGCGGGATATCCCGCTGTTTCTGGAAAAGCCCGTCTGCATCAGCGAAGCGCAGTACCGGACGCTGCGTGAGGCCGCAGAGGGAAAGCTGGACCGGGCCGTCGTGTCCTTCCCTCTGCGCGTGGCGGATATCACCGTCCGCCTGCGGCAGCTGGTCGAAAGCGGCGCGCTCGGGCGCGTCACCATGGTGCAGGCCGTCAACAATGTGCCCTACGGCAGCGTGTACTATCACAGCTGGTACCGCGACCCGAGCCTGACCGGCGGGCTGTTTTTGCAGAAAACGACGCATGATATCGACTATATCTGCCACGCCGCCGGGCTGACGCCGAAGCGTGTCTTCGCGCACACCGAGAAGCTCTATTATAAAGGAGACAGGCCCGCCGGGCTGCACTGCCCCGACTGTCCCGACTACCGCACCTGCGTGGAGAGCAGCTATGTCGTCGGCAAGCTGCGCGGCGAGGACGTGCAGGGCGATTGCTGCTGCTTCGCCGTGGATACCGGCAACGAGGACGTCGCCTCGGCCATGTTCCTGTGCGAAAGCGGCGCGATCATCAGCTATAATCAGAACTTTACCGTCAAGCGCACGGCGGCCAGACGCGGCTGCCGCATCATCGGAACAAAGGGCAGCGCCGAGTTTGACTTCTATACCGGCGTCATCCGCCATGACGACTATGCATTCGACCAGACCGCGACGATCCAGATCCGGCCCACCGGCGGCAATCACTTCGGCGGCGACCGGCGGCTGGCGCAGGATTTTATGAACCTGCTGGCGGGGGGAACGCCGTCGTCGGATCTTCTGGGTGGTCTGCGCAGCGCGGCGTGCTGTCTGGCGGCAAAACGCTCTGCTGAGACGAATTGTCTGACTGATATTCTGCTGTGAGGAATGCATATATGGAACTGATTCTGACGCTGGACGTCGGCACGACGTCCGTAAAAGCCTGCCTGTTTGACCGTCAGCTCCGGCAGACGGCGCTGACGAGCCGGGAATATGCTCTGCAAACGCGCGGTGTGTGCGCCGAGGCAGAGGCGCAGGTGTATCTGGACGCGGCGGCGCAGTGCATCCTGTCGCTGCCCGCCGAAGCGCGGGCGAGGGTCTGTGCCGTCGCGCTGACGACGCAGGGCGAAACGCTGCTCTGCGTGGACAGGCAGGGAAAGGCCCTGCGGCCCGCAATCGTCTGGCTGGACAGCCGGGCGGAGGCGCAGGCGGCGCGGCTTGCCGCCGCGCTTGACCGGCAGCGCTTTTACGAGTGCACCGGCCTGCCGGAGCTGAGCGGCGCGCTGCCGCTGGCGAAGCTGCTCTGGCTTCGGGAGCAGGAGCCGGAGAGCTGGGCGCGGACCGACAAATTCCTCCTGCTGGAGGATTATCTGATGCTTTGGCTCACGGGCCGGGCAGTCACGGAAAAATCGCTGCTGACCTCCACCGGGTATTTTGACCTGCAAAGCGACGATTACTGGGACGAGGCGCTCGCGCTGGCAGAGCTTGACCGGACGCGCCTGCCGCAGGCGCTTGCGTGCGGCAGCATTGTGGGGCCGGTTCTGCCGGAGGTGGCGGAAGCGCTGGGATTGCCTGCCTCCGCCTGCGTCGTGACCGGCGCGATGGATCAGACCGCCGCGGCGCTGGCCGCAGGCTGCACCCGCCCGGGCACGCTCTGCGAGACGACGGGCACGGCCATGGTCGCCGCCGCGTTTACGGCCCATCCGCAATTTTCCGAAGACCATCATGTGACCATCTACCGCCATGCCATGCCGGGCGCGTATTTGTATCTTCCCATCAGCAACACCATCGGCATGAGCCTGCGCTGGTTCCGCGACGAATTCTGCCGCGATCTGGACGGCGGCTATGCTGCGCTTGACCGGCTGGCGGAGCAGGTGCCGCCCGGCGCGCAGGGCGTGACATTCCTGCCGTATCTGGCCGGGTGCGTCGATCCCGACAATCTGCCGGAGGCCACCGGCGGCTTTTACGGGCTGCGGCTGTCCAGCACAAGAGCCGCCTGCGCCCGTGCGATTCTGGAGGCAGCGGCCTTCCAGCTGCGCGATTTTCTGAATATGCTGTCTGCGCTCGGCTGCACGGCGCAGACCGTGACCTCGCTCGGCGGGGGAGCGGGGAGCGCGCTTTGGATGCAGATCAAGGCGGATGCCTGCCGCCGCCCGTTCCACACGCTCTCCACGGTGCAGGCCACGTCGCGCGGCGCGGCCATGCTGGCCGCAGGCGCGCTTGGCTGGGCGCTGCATGACGCGGAGGAGCAAACCGTCTATCAGCCGCAGGCGGAAACCGCCGATGCGTATGAAGAAGCCTACGCGGCCTACCGGCGCGTCTATGAGGCGCTGTATTTGCAGAAAGGATGAGAGACATGACACAGAAAAAACCGAAACTCGGCGTTCTGGCTCTGATGCTGGAGGACTATCTGCCGCTGTTTCCTGGCATCGACCGGGCGCAGACGGCGTATGTAAACGAGGTTCTGGACGGCCTGCGGGACGCGGCGGAGTTCGTTTTCCCGCACGCAGCCATGAACCGGGCGCAGATCGAGTCGCTCGTGGCGCAATATAATCATGAGAAGCTGGATGGAATTCTGATCCTGCTGCTGACCTATTCGCAGGGGGCGTATCTGGTGCGTGCGCTGGAGGAGAACCACCTGCCGCTGGCCCTTGCCCTCATCCAGCCGGAGCAGACCGTCCGGCCGGACTTTATCGAGTGGGACTATACGGTCAATCAGGGCATCCATGGCAGTCAGGATCAGGCGAACGTCATGACGCGCATGGGCGTCAACTGCGTCTATTACGCCGGGAACCGCTGCGACGGCTCGTTTGTGCGGTTCGTCGCGGATTTTGGCCGCGCGGCCATGACCGTGCGCGACATGAAGCGGATGCGCATCGGCGTGATCGGCAAGCTGCCCGGCATGGGAGACGTCATTACCGACGATATGGCGATCTACCGCTTCCTGGGGCCGGAGCTGGTCTATGATTCCATCGGGACCGTCCGCCGCTTCTGCGCCGAAGTCGAAGAGGACGCGGTGCGGGCACAGATGGAAGCGGACCGGGCCGTTTTTGAGCTTGATCCTACGCTGGACGAGCCGACGCACGCAGAGGCGGCGCGGATGTATCTGGGCCTCAGGGCCTATCTGCAGTCCGGCGGCCTGTCCGGCTATACGCTGCACTACGGCGAATGCGGCGAGGATGGCCGTTTTACGCAGCTGCCGCTGCTTGCGGCATCAAACCTGCTGGCCGACGGCTATGGCTACGCCGCCGAGGGCGATTCGACTGCCGCCGTGCTGGTGGCGGCCATGCAGACGCTCTGCGGCGCGGCGGGCTTTACGGAAATGTACATGATGGACTTCAAACGCGAAGCGATCCTGATGTGCCATCAGGGCGAGGGCAACTGGCGGCTCTGCCGCGCCGACCGCCGCCCGTATCTGAAAAACAGAGTCCTGTCCGAGGGCGGGCTTTCCAATCCGCCCACGCCGATCTTCACGCCGGAGCCGGGCCGCGCGTGCATCCTGTCGCTGACGCATCTGACGGCGGACCGCTTCCGGCTGGTCTGCGCGCCGGGCGAGATCCTGCCGGACGCGGATCTGCTGCACGTGGATATGCCGTATCTGTTCTTCCGGCCGGACAGCGGCGTGCGCAGCTGCGTGACGGCATGGCTCGAACAGGGCGGCACACACCACGAGGCGCTCGTCCTGGGCGACCGGCTCGACCGCATCCGCCTGTTCTGCCGCCTTTGGAATGTTGAATTTGTACAGCTGTAAGAGCATAAGGGGGAACCGATATGATCAAAAATTTCAGCCGCAGTTTAGAGTCGCTTCTGGGCGCGGAGTATACCTCTGCCGTTTGCCGCGCACGCGCGGCGCTGACCGGAGAATCGGAGCAGGCGCTTGTGAAGCTCGCGCAGGAGCCGGTCGAATTTTATCCGGATCCGTTTGCCGCGCGTCAGGAGATTCTGATGGAGCAGGTCGGGCGGCAGCTCTGCCCGCCCGCGCAGGCCGTCTCGGCAGAGCCGGGCGCGCCGACCGATAGCTTTGCCGCCGCACAGCACTATGCCCCCGCGCCGCTCAGCGCGCTCGGCTGCTTCCGCCTTGGCGAGGACGGACGGCTGTATTTTGCCGGAAAGAGCGAGCACTATCACATTCCGCTCGGCCACGGCTTCCCGGGCTACGCGCTGCTGGACAGGGCGCACGCGCTTGGCATTCCCAATGCCACGCATAATAATACGCGCGGATATATCACGCGCCTGCTCGAACGCCGCCTGATCGCCGCAGCCAACGGCCGTCCCATGGACGAGCCGCTGCCGCAGACGCTTCTGCAGGCGCGGCAGCCCGGCGTTCTGAACCGCGTGCTCAATCTGGAAACGGGCTCTTTGGCAGTGGAGGCGGCGCTCAAGATGATGCTCAGCCGCTTTGACACGCTGGACGGCTCCGCGCCCGCGTATGCCGATCGCATCCCGGTGTTCCTCGTCATGGCGGATAACGACGGCGGCGTGACCGCCGGATACCACGGCACGACAGTTCTGGCGCAGATGCTGCGCGGCCTGTGGCCGTCGCTCGCAGAAAAATGCAAAAACGCACTGCGCGTCGAGGCCGTTGCGATCAACGATCCCGAAAGCTTCCGCAGCGCCATCGAGCGCTGGAACACGCCGCCCTATAAGACGGCGGGCTTCTGCCACGAGCTGATCATGATGAATTACAGCGGTACGCGTCTGGATCAGACGTATCTGACCGGGGCCTACCGCCTGTGCCGCGAAACGGACACGCCCGTGCTCTGCGACGAAATCCAGTCCAGCGCATGGTACGATACGCTCTTCCTGTTCCGCAAATACGGTCTGCAGCCGGACTTCGTCTCCATCGGCAAGGGCTTCCCCGGCGGCCTGTATCCGGCCAGCCGCCTGCTGGTCAGCGGCGCGTTCGACTGCCTGAGCCAGTTCGGCGCGCTCGTCACCAACGGACAGGAAGAGCTGGCAAGCCTTGCGTATCTCGTCACGATGGAATTTGTCAGCCATAACGGCGCGCATATCGAAGCGGTCGGCAAGACCTATCACGATGCACTGCGCCAGCTTGCCGCGCGCCATCCCGCGCTTTGCAGCGGCGCGGAGGGCGACGGGCATATGAGCGCCCTGTGCTTCCATCAGGTGCCGGACGCGGCGGCCTTCGCCGCGCGGATGAACCGCGAGTTCTGCGTCGACATCAGCGCCCAGACCTACAAGGCCAACTGCCGCCCCGTCGCGCTGACAAAGCTGCCGCTGCTGGTCACGGAGCCGATGGTGGGGAAGCTGATCGCGTGGATGGAGCAGTGCCTGTCCGAAATGGAGGGCTGAGCGTGGAGAAGACCATCAAATTCGGCGTCATCGGCTGCGGGCTGATGGGCCGGGAGTTTGCAAGCGCCTCCATGCGCTGGCTGCATCTGCAGACCGACCTGCCGCGCCCACAGATCATCGCCGCGTGCAGCCGGACGGACAAAAGCCTCGACTGGTTCCGGCGCGTGCCAGACACGCGGTATTTTTACCATGATTATCACGAGCTTCTGGAAAATCCGGAGGTCGAAGCCGTTTACTGCGCCGTGCCGCACGACCAGCACGCGCAGATCTATACCGATATCATCCGTTCCGGCAAGCATCTGCTGGCCGAAAAGCCGTTCGGGATCGATCTGCCCGCCTGCCAGCAGATCCTGAGCGCCATGCGGGAGCATCCGCAGGTCTTTGTCCGCTGTTCGAGCGAATTTCCGTATTACCCCGCCGCGCAGCAGCTCTTCCGCTGGTATCAGGAGGGCTTCTTCGGCCGCGTGATCGAGGCACGCTTCACCATCAAGCACGCGTCGGATATGGACCTGAGCAAGCCCATCAACTGGAAGCGGCAGCTGAAGACCAACGGCGCGTATGGCTGCATGGGCGACCTCGGCATCCACACCCAGCACCTGCCGTTCCGGCTCGGCTTCCGGGTCGATTCCGTGAGCGCGCAGCTGGCCAACCTCGTCCCGCAGCGGCCCTGCGGCGACGGCTTTGCGCCCTGCGAGACATATGACAACGCGATTTTGCTCTGCGGCGCGCACAATGCGGCGGGCGACCGGTTCCCGATGGTGATGGAAATGAAGCGCATGGCCCCCGGCTGCACCAATACGGTGGAATACGAGATCTACGGGCTGGACGGCTCTGCGAAATTTTCCACAGAGGACGCAAACGCCGTCTGGTACACGCGCAATCAGGGCCGGGAGCAGGCGTGGAGCCGCCTGATACTGGGGCAGAGGACGCTCTTCCCAGTCATCACCGGCGGCATTTTCGAGTTTGGCTTTTCCGACGCCATGCTGCAGATGTTCGCGGCGTTTATCGCCGAACTCTGCGGCGAACCGTGCGCGTTCGGCTGCTTCCGGCCGGACGAGGCGCTTTTGAGCCACCAGCTGCTCACCGGCGCGCTGCGGGCCTATGAAACGGGAAGCGTCGTCCGGCTTGACTGACGCGGAAGGAGGCGGTATGATGAACATATCTTCGGCCCCGCACGCGGCGGATGCCGAGCGCCGCATGATCTACGAGCCTGCGGACGCCTTGGGCTTTACGGCGTGGACGGACTGCTTCGACTATCAGAACGGGCGGCTTGGCCTGTCCTTTAAGGAGATCCGCCGGGCGCATGACGCGGCCTTTGTGCCGCCGAGACTGGAAATGGGCGAGGCCATCGGCGCGCCGGTGTCCTATTGCTCGGCGGAATGCGGCAGTGCGGATACCGTCTCGGAGCGCGTCTATATGGCCTCCGACGACGGCGGGGAACACTGGTACGAGACGGGCAGGTGCCCGCTGGCCGAAGGCTCGTTTCTGAACGCGGGCTTTGCCGACGGGCGGCTGGTCGGGCTGGACGTGGGCCGCGTCAACGCCGCGCGCACCGGCTGGTGCGACTATATTGCCGTCCGGGAAAGCACGGACGGCGGCAGCACCTGGACGGAAACGGCCCGTCTGCTGGAGGGCTGCGCCGTCTATCTCTGGCGGCTGCGCCGCCTGCGCGACGGCTCGCTTCTCGTGCTTGCCAGCTTCTACGGCACGCCGTGGGGCATTGGCTGCGAACGCGCAACGCGCAACACCATGCTTCCCGGCGAAACGTATCTCAATAAGATCCAGACCTTTTTCCTCCATAGTCCCGACGGCCGGAGCTTTTCGGGGCCGCACTATGTCCTTCCGGGCATCGGCGCGCATGAGTACGACGCGGCAGAGCTGTCTGACGGACGGCTTCTGTTCGTGGCGGGCGACGTGCAGGGCACGCCGGTCGGGCGGCAGCTCGTCCGCCGCTCGGCGCAGGGCTTCATCAACGGGCCGCTGCTGCCCATCGGCGCGGGCGCTCCGCCAGAGCCTGCGAAAAATCCGCAGGGCGGCTTCGTCCCGGAAAGCATCGTGTGCCTGCCGGGCGATGTTCTCGTCGGTGCGCGGCGAGGCAAGCCCTTCAGCTGCTCCGGCGATCTCGGCCAGACATGGACGGTGATCGAGGGCGCGGGAAACGGACTCTATCAGCCGTGCATCCGCCTGCTGCCGGACGGACGCGCTGCGGCCTTCGGCCACTGCGGCGCGGACAGCGCGGTCGGGCAGACGCGCATGGCGATCGCCGCCGATCTGTTCCGGCTGGACGGTGCGCCTCCCGCGGGGTGTGAGCTGTCTCTTGAACGCGTGCTTTCTGCGGACGGGAGCCATTACGGCAACGCATATACGGCGCGGCTGACCTGCAAGGGAAGTCCTGTCGCCGGGCGGCAGATGACGTTCCGCGTTGTACCGTTCTGGACGGAGGACGGAGCGGTCAATACCCTTGCGCAGGAGCAGGCGCCGATCAGGCTTTCCGCCGTGACAGACGCGGACGGCCTCGCCAATGTGGCCTTTCCCGCGTTTGACGCCGTCCGGGACATTCACTTTGCCTACACCATCGACGCCTTTGCCGAAGCCGCGCCCGGACAGGCATCCTGCGTCAGCGCAAGCCGCTGTGAGCTTGCCATGACGCCTTACCGCCGCTGCCGTCACCCGTACCCGGCCTATTTTGCCGAAAATACCCTCTATCTGTCACCGGAGTTGGAAAAAGCGTTCCCGGACTGCCGCCGCAGGCTTGCGGAGGAAGCGGGACGGGATGTTCCCGCAGTTCCGGACGCGCCGCTTCGGCAGGCACTTTTGGATGCGGGCGTATTGCGGCAGACGGAGGACGGCCTCCGGTGGATCGCGCGCGTACACGGCGCGCAGGCGCTCGAGGCGGTGCTCCCACAGCCGGATGGCGACTGGTATATCTGAAATTCCGCGTATGCGCGGAACGCAAATTATAAACAGGAGAGAGCTGCTATGAAACTTGTAGTATTGGACGGTTATACGGAAAATCCCGGCGATCTGAGCTGGGCAGAGCTGGCCGCGCTTGGCGAGCTGACGGTCTATGACCGCACGTCGTATACCGAGTCCCCGCTGATCGCGGAGCGCATCGGCGACGCGGAGATCGTGGTCATGAACAAAACGCCGATCTCCCGCGCGACGATCGACGCGTGCCCGAATATCCGGCTGATCGCGGTGCTTGCGACGGGCTATAACGTTGTGGATTACAACTACGCGCGGGAAAAGGGCATCCCGGTCGTGAACGTGCCGGCCTACGGCACAGCGTCGGTCAGCCAGTATTCCATCGCCCTTCTGCTGGAGATCTGCCACCATATCGGCCATCACAGCGCGTCTGTCCATGCGGGCAATTGGGCCTCGAATCCCGACTGGTGCTATTGGGACTATCCGCTCATCGAGCTGGAGGGCAAGACTATCGGCATCATCGGCTTTGGCCGCATCGGCCAGGCGGAGGGCCGCATCGCGCGGGCGATGGGCATGCACGTTCTGGCATATGACGTCTATCCGAACGACGCCGGGCGCGCCATCGGCGCGTATGTCGATCTGGACACGCTGCTTGCGCAGTCGGACGTGGTGTCGCTGCACTGCAATCTGACGCCGGAGAACACCGGACTCATCAATAAAGAGAACATCGCGAAAATGAAGGATGGCGCGATCCTCATCAACAACGCCCGCGGCCAGCTGATCGTGGAGCAGGACGTCGCCGACGCGCTGAACAGCGGCAAGCTGGCTGCCGCCGGGCTGGATGTAGTCTACACAGAGCCGATCCGCCCGGACAATCCGCTCCTGACCGCGAAAAACTGCATCATCACGCCGCATATCTCCTGGGCCCCGAAGGAGAGCCGCCAGCGGATCATGGACGCCACGGCAGAAAACATCCGTGCCTTCCTCGCCGGAACGCCGCAGAACGTCGTCAATCGCTGAAGCGCTGAAAAACCCGCTGCCGCCTGCTCCGCAGGGACAGCGGGTTTTATGCGGCGGGGATTTTCGCTGCGCCTGCGTGCCGTTTTGCGGCGTTGCAATATTAACAGAAATATGGTATGATGTTCCCACTTACCGGAAGGGGGAACTGCTTTGCTTTATCTGCTGCTTGCGCTGTTTACGGCGGCGATCGTCGCGGTCGATCAGCTGACAAAATATCTGGCTGCGGCCAATCTCGTGGGGAAGACCGTCACGCTCATCCCCGGCTGGCTCCAGCTGCACTACATCACGAACGACGGCATGGCGCTGAGCCTGCTGCGCGGCGCGCGGTGGCTGTTCGTGGTCATGACGGCGGTGTATCTCGCGGTCGTGATCTACGTGCTCGTGAAAAAATGGTTCAAAAAGACGCCGGAGCTGTGGTGCATCGCGGCCATCACCGGCGGCGCGATCGGCAATTTCATCGACCGCATCTCCACCGGCCTTGTCATTGACATGATCTGCATCCCGTGGTTCTCCACGTTCAACGTGGCGGATCTGTTCATTACGTTCGGCGCGCTGGTCCTTGTGGTCTATATTCTGACGAAGGACAAGGAGCTGCTGGCCGACAAGCCGAAGGAGCAGAAGAAACCGCATGACGCTGACGATTGACAGAGACGGCGAACGGCTCGACAGCGCGCTCAGCCGCCTCGTGACGGAGCTGACCCGCAGCCAGGCCCAGCGCCTGATCGAGCAGGGTGCGGTCACGCAGGCCGGAAGGCCCGTCAAAAAGAACGAAAAGCTCCCCGCCGGGACGGCGCTGGAGCTGGAAATTCCGGAGGTGCACGAAACGCCCATCGCGGCGCAGCCCATCCCGCTGGAGGTCTGCTATGAGGACGCGGACGTGATCGTCGTCAATAAGCCCAAGGGGCTTGTCGTCCACCCGGCCCCCGGTCACGCGGACGGCACGCTCGTCAACGCGCTGCTGGCCCACTGCGGCGACTCCCTGTCCGGCATCGGCGGGGAAAAGCGCCCCGGCATCGTCCACCGCATCGATAAGGACACGTCCGGCCTCATCATCGCGGCCAAGAATGACTTTGCGCACGCCGCGCTGGCCGCGCAGCTGAAGGATCACAGTCTGGCCCGGACGTATGTGTGCATCGTCTGCGGCAAGATCAAAGACGATTCCGGCACCATCGATGCGCCCATCGGCCGCCACCCGGCCGACCGCAAGAAAATGGCCGTCACGGAGAAAAATAGCCGCAGCGCCGTGACGCACTGGCGCGTGTTGGAGCGATTTTCCGGCTATACGCTCGTCGAGTGCAAGCTGGAAACGGGCCGGACGCACCAGATCCGCGTCCACATGGCCTATCGCGGACACCCGATCCTGGGCGATATGGTCTACGGCCATAAAAAGCCCGAGCTGGGGCAGGACAGTCAATGCCTGCACGCAAAGGAACTCCGCTTCGTGCACCCGCGCACAGGACAGCCCGTAACCGTCTCCTGCGAGCTGCCGGACTATTTTACCGCGCTTCTGGAAAAGCTGCACGCAAGGGCTTGACATTCCAGTCCCGTTCTGCTACCATGATGCCATCTTCGAAATGAGGTCATTTCCGATGTACGTTTCCGCCATGTTCGCGTTTATCTTTACCTTTACTGGCTTGCAGTAAGGGTAATTTGTGATGCGCAGAAACGAAGTCAGGTTCGCAACGCGGCACA
>OMAE01000791.1_pt1 | contig 11231 bp, 7 predicted proteins | sample 1673701 | NCBI WGS metagenome assembly OMAE01 (sample SAMEA103958123, study PRJEB25191) | human gut metagenome | reverse complement strand
GTCCCAATCGGACAGCCCTCGCATTGTGTTCTGTTGCTTAGATCACGTTGTATTCCTTCAGCAGCTTCTCGACCTCGGTGCCCTCGATCTTCTTGAGGGCCTCCTTCATGGCGAGCTTGCCGACCAGCGGCATCTCCATGTCGGTGATCTTGCGGCCATCGCGCAGCTTGACGGTGGCGTCCAGCAGGCAGCGGATGTCATACACGCTGCCCCAGACCTCGGGCACGCCGCGGTCCACATTGAGCAGGGTGTAGACAGCCTCCATGCCGGTGCGGATGGAGTACTCGGTCGTGAAGATCGTGTCGCGGGCGGTCTCGGCAAACTGGCCGAGGAACGCAAAGTTCACAGCACCCTCGGGTACGATGTCGGGGCGGTCGCCGGCGGCGCGCGGCATAAAGAACGCATCAATATACGGCATCATGCAGGGCACGGTGTTGGCGCTGTTGGTCGCCATATCCTCGATCTGATCCTCGGGCACGCCGATGTGGTAGAGCCACTCCATGCAGATCTCCTTGCCGGTGCACTCACGCATGGGCTTCTTGACGAAGTCGCCGGGCTTGTCGGTGAAGAGGGAGTAGACCCACACGAGGCAGTGGTCCTTGGGCTGAGAGCGGAACTGCGGCTGGCGGTTGATGGTCCAGCTCATGAGCCAGCTGGAATCCTTCACGGTCACGATGCCGCCGGTGACGACCTTGCCGGAGAACGGGTCGCGCTTGCAGATCTTGGTGATATAGGGGATGATACGCTGGTCGAGCGTTTCGACGGTGGCGCTCATCCAGTTGGTCTGCTCGGGATCGTAGCAGAACTTGTCGGGGTGGCCGAAGGCGGGGTCCTGCGCGGCGATCTTGCGCCACATATCCCAGCCGCCGCCCTCCTTGATCTCGGTGTTGTAGGGCGCGGGGGTGTTCTGGCTGCCCATGGCGGAGTTTTCCACGCAGCCGCCGTTGGTGATGAACACAAGGTCGTTCTCGGTGAGGTCGATGGCGCTCGCCGCGCCGTTTTCAAGAATGTCGATGCGCTTGGCGACCTTGCGGCCGCTCTTGCAGTCGAACTCCACGTTCGTCACCTGCACGCCGAAGTGGAACTGCACGCCGAAGCCCTCAAGGTACTTGACCATCGGCAGGATCATGGACTCATACTGGTTGTACTTCGTGAAGCGCAGCGCCGTGAAGTCGGGCAGTCCGCCGATGTGGTGGATATAGCGCTGGATATAGAGCTTCATCTCCAGCGCGCTGTGCCAGTTCTCAAAGGCGAACATCGTGCGCCAGTAGAGCCAGAAGTTGGAATTGAACACCTCGTCGTCGAAGAAGTCGGTGATGCGCTTGTCCTGCAGGTCCTCGTTGGGGGTGAAGAAGAGCTTCATGATCTCCATCGCGCCCTTGTCGGAGATGTCGAACTTGCCGTCGGTATGGGCGTCCTGGCCGCGGTCAACGGTGGCGCGGCACAGGGAGTAGTTGGGGTCCTCCTTGTTGAGCCAGTAGTACTCGTCCAGAACGCTGACACCCTCCGTTTCGATGGAGGGGATGGAACGGAACAGGTCCCACATGACCTCGAAATGGTTGTCCATCTCGCGGCCGCCGCGCATGACGTAGCCTAGGTTCTCGAACTTATAGCCGTCGCAGGCGCCGCCGGGGAGGCTGCCCTTTTCCAGAATGTGGATGTGCTCGCCCTTCATCTGGCCGTCGCGGACCAGATAGCAGGCGGCGGTCAGGGCTGCCAGACCGCTGCCCACGATATAGGCGGATTTGCTGTCTACGCCCTCGGGCTTTTTGGGACGGGCAAAGGCTTCATAGTTACCGCTGGAATAGTACATAAATAAACTCCTTTCAAGTATCCACTGTATGTTTTCCTTTGATGATGAAAGCATACATCTGAATGAATATTTGTTCAATAAGCAGAAAAACCCCGGTGATAAGTTTTTTATCACCGGGGCGGCAGGTGTTCAGTTTTTTATCATTTGGCCTCGTTTGATAAGGGCTTGTCGGTACGCAGACGCGCCAGCGCGGCGTCGACGCTGCCGTGGATGACCTGGTCCAGCCGTTCCACGATCAGGTGGGGATCGCCCTTCATGTCGGATCTGATCCAGTCCAGCATCAGGCCTACGAACATATACTTGTACAGCGTGGCGATGAAAGCCTTATCCTCCGACCGGACGGACATTCCCCGGGCCTGCTCCTCCACCACGCCCTCCAGCAGGTCGTAGGTCAGCTTGTAGAGATAGTTTTCCACCTGCTCCCGGCTGACGGAGCGATAGACGTTCAGAATGAAGGGCTTATTCTCCTGCACGGCCTCGAAGATCTGCAAAAGGCCCTGCTGCCACGTCTCGTAGGTCTTTTTGCCCGCCAGAGCGCGGCTGGCGTCCTCCTGACAGCTCCACTCCACCAGATCATAGATGTCCTTGAAGTGATAGTAAAACGTCATGCGGTTGATGCCGCAGTCATCGGTGATGTCACTGACGGTGATCTTGTGCAGGGGCTTTTCCAGCAGCAGCTTTTTCAGCGACGCCTCCAGCGCCCGCTTGGTGACTTGTGACATGGCATACGCTCCTTTTATGCGTCCAGCCGGACGGACCAGCCGCCCAGGGGGGAGAGGGGGGCCGTCTCTGTGGGGGACAGACCCTGCACCACGCCCTCGGTGGTGACAACGGATACGGACTTAAAGCAGATGGGGGCGAAGGGGGCGGTGTCCAGCAGCTGCTGCCACAGGGCCACCAGGTTCGCGTCAGCGCCATTGGATCGATAGGCCTGCAGCAGTCGGTCGGTAGTCTCATCGGACCAGCCGCCGTAGTTGAGGCTGCCCTCGGTGGACAACAGGGCCGTCAGGTCCCAGTCGGCGGTCAGGCGGCATTCGCCGTAATAGAGATCAAAGTCACCGCTTTCCAGCCGGGCGAGGAACGTGTCCCAGGGAACAGCCTCCACGGTGACGGTCAGGCGTGCGGTATTGAGGTACATGGCGATCTCCTGGGCAGCGGAGACCTTGAAGCTGCTCTCCTCGTTGACCAGAAGCGTCAGCGTCAGGGGTGTCTCATCCTCCGCCTGTTCGCCAAGGGCGGCGTTCAGCAGGCGGTTATAGGCCGCGGTGTCGTAAGGCGTTTCCAGCGCGGTATCGTAGCCTGCGTAGGCGGGGGAGGCAGGCAGCTGGGCCGCCGTGCCCTGCCCCAGCAGGCAGGAGGACACCAGCGTTTCGCGGTCGATGCCGGCGCTGAGGGCCCGGCGCAGGGCCGGGTCGGACAGAGCCTCCCGCCGGATGTTCATGCCCAAAAACTGCATAACGGGGGTGGCCGCTTCAGCGTAGTCGCCGGCGCCGGAGACGCCGGTGCTGTTGCTGCCGGTGAGATCCAGCGTCAGCAGCTGCACCTCACGGGAAGTGAAGGCGTACAGGGCGGAGTCCTGATCCTTGCAGTGCTGTAGGCGGATGGTGGACAGCGGCAGAACGCTGCTGTCCTGCCACCAGCGGTTGTTGGCCGTCAGATAGGCGCCCGTGTCATCCTTGGCAAACAGATAGGGACCGCTGCCTGTGGGGGCGGTGCGGTTCTCGGTGCCTGCTTTGATGATGGGAATGTCCAGGCGGCTGGGCAGTGTGGCCAGAGGGGCGGACAGGGCGACGACCACCGCGTCCTCCCGGACGTACACGGAGGTCACGTCCCGCAGCCGGGCGGCATAGCGCTCAGAGGTGCGGGCGCGCTCCAACGTGGCGGCCACGTCCGCCGCCGTGACGGCGGAGCCGTCAGAGAAGGCCGCATCGGCCTTGATGCGGATGGTCCAGGTGCGCTGGGCAGAATCATATGTCCAGCTGTCCGCCAGGACAGCCTGGGGCCGGAACTGCTCGTCCAGGGCGAACAGCCCCTGGTACATGAGGGACTCTACGGTCTGCTGCATGGTGTCCGTGGTGCGGACGGGATCCAGGGTGCCGCCTGCGATATAGGGCAGGGTAAAGGCGGTCAGCGGCTCCGGCTCCGGTTCTTCGTTTTCATTCTGGTAGAAGTCGGACAGCTCTCCCAGGGGATCCTCGGTGACCTCCCAGTCGGCGCAGCCGGCGGCCAGCAGCATGGTCAGCGCCAGCAGCAGGCACAGCAGTGTACGTTTCATAGCGTATCCTCCCGCAGAGCGATCAGCGCGGCCTGCTCGCCCCGGCGCAGGCCCATCTTCCGGTGGCTCCAGTACAGGTCCGGGCGGCAGGCGGTGCAGTGATCGCAGATGTCGATGTGCGCCACCCCGGCCTTTTGCAGCCACAGGGCGTTGACGGCCTTCAGGTCGATGTGCCACTTGCTGCCGTTCCATGCCATGAACGGCTCCGCCGCCGCACCCAGTGCGGCCCGCAGGGCCTCCGGTACGTCGCCGTCCGTCTCGAAGCAGCACGGCCCGATGGCCGGCCCGATGGCGGCGCGGAGGTCCGCCGGGTCGCAGCCGTAATCCTCGGTCATGACGCGTACCGTCTCCGCGGCGATGCCGGCGGCGGTGCCCCGCCAGCCGGCGTGGGCTGCGCCGATGACCCGGCGCACCGGGTCGTGGAGCAGCAGTACGTTGCAGTCGGCGGAGAACACGATCAGGGGGATGCCCGGCACGTCCGTCACCAGGGCGTCGGCGCTGTCGTAGTCCTGCGGCTGCCACAGGCCCTTGCCGCAGTCCATCGCCGTGACGCGGCGCACATCGCTGCGGTGCACCTGACGGCTGAGCACCGCCCGCTGCACATCCGTGTCCAGCGCGGTGCACAGGCGGCGGAAGTTCTCCTGCACGTTGGCAAGGTCATCGCCCCGGCGGTCATCCAGGTTCAGACTGTCCCAGGGTGCGGGGGAGACACCGCCCTTACGGGTGGAAAAGCCGTGGACGATGGCGCCGTTTTCCAACACATCAGAGGCCAGATAGACCAGATCGTTTTTTGTGTGGATGTGGAACATAGTGTCTCCTTCCGGAGGGGAACGGGGCGTCGGGGACGCCGCCCGTCATTTTACAATGCCTCGCAGAGTTTGCGTCCGCAGACGCAAATAAAATCAAATCTATTTTCGGCGGCGGCGTGTACGTCGCCGAAAATTCTTCTCGGCCTGCAAACGTGCGCGTGCGCGACTTTGACGCGCACGTCGTGCGCTGCAGCAGGCCGCAGCCCGCTCAAACGACAGCCCAGCGAAGCGGGTGTCGTTTGAAGTTACTCAGGAGTGGTACTCCTTGCAGGTGCACTTCTTCCATTTCAGCCCGCTGCCGCAGGGGCACAGGTCGTTGCGGCCGACCTTGACCACCTTGGTGGGGCGCTTCTTCACGGTGCCGTCGCCGCCCACGTTCTCGGTCATGCCGCTGGCCACGCGCTCGCGCTTGACTTCCTCGTTCTGGCGCAGGCGGACGGAGTAGAGACGGCGCACCGTCTCCTCCTTCATGGCGTCGATCATCTCCTCGAACATCTCCAGGGACTCCTTCTTGTAGGCGTCCACCGGGTTGGTCTGGGCGTAGGCCCGCAGACGGATTCCCTGGCGCAGGTCCTGCATGGCGTCGATATGGTCCATCCAGTATTCGTCCACCACCCGCAGCAGCACCACGCGCTCCAGCTCACGCATGACGGGCGGTGTGATCTCCTGCTCCTTCTTCTCGTAGAAGTCGGCGGCGGCCTTGGTGAACATATCGATGAAATCGTCCTCGGTAAGGGTGGGGAGCTGGCTCTCGTCGATCTTTACGGTGTACTTGGTGAAGTACACACCCTCCAAGCCGCGGAGAAGCTCCTTACACTGGACCATGTCCAGGTGCTCCTGACCCATGAAGGCGCTGCGGACCTGGTGGCCGATGGCGCTCTCCATCATGCCCATGATGATGCCCTTGACGTCCATGCCGTCCAGCACCTGCTTGCGCTGGCCGTAGATGATCTCGCGCTGCTTGTTCATCACGTCGTCGTACTCCAGCACGGACTTACGGGCCTGGAAGTTGCGGCTTTCCACCGTGGTCTGGGCCTGCTCGATGGCGCGGGAGAGCATCTTGTTCTCGATGGGGGTGTCCTCGTCGATGTTCATGCGCTCCATCATGCCGGTGACGCGGTCGCCGCCGAACAGGCGCATGAGGTCGTCCTCCAGGGAGATGTAGAACCGGGTCTCGCCGGGGTCGCCCTGACGGCCGGCACGGCCGCGGAGCTGGTTGTCGATACGGCGGGAGTCATGGCGCTCGGTGCCGATGATGAACAGGCCGCCGGCGGCGCGGACCTTGTCGGCTTCGCCGGCGATCTCTGCCTTGTGCTGGGCCAGCTTGTCGGCAAACAGCTTCCGGGCGTCCAGTATCTCCTGGTTGTCCGTTTCGGCGTAGCCGGTGGCCTCGGCAATGAGCTCGTCGGTGAGGCCGGCCTTGCGGAGGTCGTTCTTGGCCATGTACTCGGCGTTGCCGCCCAGCATGATATCGGTACCGCGTCCGGCCATGTTGGTGGCCACGGTGACGGCGCCGAACTGGCCCGCCTGGGCCACGATCTCAGCCTCGCGCTCATGGTTTTTGGCGTTCAGCAGGTTATGCTTGATGCCCTCGCGGGTCAGCATCTTGCCCAGCAGCTCGTTCTTCTCGATGGACACGGTGCCCACCAGCACCGGCTGGCCCTTGGCGTGGCACGCCTTTACCTGCTGGATGACGGCGCGGTACTTGCCGTTCTCGGTCTTGTACACGCTGTCCTCGTTGTCGATACGGGCGATGGGGCGGTTGGTGGGGATCTCGATGATGTCCAGCGCGTAAATGGTGGCGAATTCCTCCTCCTCCGTCAGCGCCGTACCGGTCATGCCGGACAGCTTGCGGTAGAGGCGGAAGTAATTTTGGAACGTGATGGTGGCAAGCGTCTTGCTCTCGCGCTGGACGGACAGGTGCTCCTTGGCCTCGATGGCCTGGTGCAGACCCTCGGAGTACCGGCGGCCGAACATCAGGCGGCCGGTGAACTCGTCCACGATGACCACCTCGCCGTCCTTGACCACATAGTCCACGTCGCGCTTCATGATGCCGTGGGCCTTGATGGCCTGGTTGATGTGGTGGGCGATGGTGCTGTTTTCCGGGTCGGACAGGTTGTCCAGATGGAAGAACTCCTCCGCCTTCTTCACGCCCCGGGCAGTGAGGGTGACGCTGCGGGCTTTCTCGTCCACCACATAGTCGGCGTCGATGTCGGTGGCTTCCTCCTCTTTGTCATCGCTCTCCACCACCACAAACTTCTTCAGCCGGGCGGCGAACATCTCGGCCATGTCGTACAGCTGGGTGGACTTCTCGCCCATACCGGAGATGATCAGGGGGGTACGGGCCTCATCGATCAGAATGGAGTCCACCTCGTCCACGATGGCGAAAGCGTGGCCCCGCTGGACCTGCTCGTTGGCGTACAGGGCCATATTGTCACGCAGGTAGTCGAAGCCCATCTCGTTATTGGTACCGTAGGTGATGTCCGCCTGATAGGCCTTCTGGCGTTCCTCCTTTTTCATGTCGTGGATGATCAGGCCCACGGTAAGGCCCATGAAGCGGTGGACCTTGCCCATCCACTCGGAGTCACGCTTGGCCAGGTAGTCGTTGACGGTGACGATGTGAACGCCCTCACCGGTCAGCGCGTTCAGATAGGCAGGCAGGGTGGCCACCAGCGTTTTGCCCTCGCCGGTCTTCATCTCGGCGATGCGGCCCTGGTGCAGCACGATGCCGCCCACCAGCTGGACGGGATAGGGGCGCATACCCAGCACGCGGTCCGCGGCCTCCCGCACGGCGGCAAAGGCCTCCGGCAGGATGTCGTCCAGCGTCTCACCGTTGGCCAGACGCTCCTTGAACTCCGGGGTCTTGGCCTGAAGCTCGGCGTCGGTCAGCTGCCTGTACTCGTCCTCCAGGGCGGTGATCTTGTCCACGATGGGGTAGATGCTCTTCAGCTCCCGCTGGCTGTAGGTGCCGAAGACCTTGGTAAACAGTCCCATATATTCTGTATCCTTTCTAAGTAAAAAGATAATCGTACATAATTATACCAGTAGAGTATACCACACTCTTTTGTCTAATGCAAAAAGATTTTCTGTGAACAGTTATCGGTCAGTCGTGCCGCTTTGCGGTTGTGCAGCGCGGAAAAGTGTGGTATACTGACGGTACTATCAAAGAGAAGGAGTTTTCGCCATGAAGCTGCGTTTTTACGGCGCTGACCGGTGCGTTACCGGCAGCTGCCATTGCCTGGAGGTCAACGGCAAGCATATCCTGGTGGACTGCGGCCTGCAGCAGGGCCGGGACGAGATCGACAACACCGCGCTGCCCTTTCACCCCGGCAGCATTGATGTGGTGCTGGTGACCCACGCCCATATCGACCACTCCGGTCGCATCCCCATGCTCATCAAAAACGGCTTTCAGGGTAAGATCATTACCACCCGCCTGACCGCCGATCTGCTGGACATTATGCTCCAGGACTCCGCCCATATCCAGGAGCAGGACGCGGAGTACCAGAACCGCAAGAACAAGCGCGCCGGACGTCCGGAGGTAGAGCCGATCTACACCGTGGCCGATGCCCTGCGGGTGCGGGAGTTTATCCAGACCTGCGAATACGGCCAGGAGGTCCCGGTGGTGGAGGGCGTCACCGCCCGGTTCATCGATGCTGGCCACCTGCTGGGCAGCGCCAGCATCAAGCTCACCTGCCATGAGGGTGATGAAACGCGCACCGTGGTGTTCTCCGGCGATATCGGCAATGTGGATCAGCCCATCATCCGCGATCCCCAGTTCTTCGACAGTGCGGACTATGTGCTCACCGAGTCTACCTACGGCGACCGCAACCACACCGAGGTGTGGAGCTATACCGGCCAGCTGGCGGAGATCATCGACGAGACGCTGGGCAAGGGCGGCAACGTGGTCATCCCCTCCTTCGCCGTGGGCCGCACCCAGGAGCTGCTGTACTTTATCCGCGAGATCAAGGACAAAAATCTGGTCACGTCCGTCAAGGACTTCCCGGTGTATGTGGACAGCCCGCTGGCCAAGAAGGCCACCACGATTTTCTGCGGCGATCTGCGGGGCTATCTGGACGAGGACGCTCTGGCGTTGGTGCAGGACGGCACCCATATGTTCAGCTTCCCCGGCCTGCACCTGACCGAGACGGTGGACGAGTCCAAGCTGCTGAACGTGGACAAGACCCCCAAGGTCATTATCTCCGCTTCCGGTATGTGCGACGCGGGCCGTATCCGCCACCATCTGAAGTATAACCTCTGGCGCGCCGACAGCGCCGTGGTGTTCGTGGGCTTCCAGTCCCCGGGCACCCTGGGCCGCAACCTGCTGGACGGGGCCGACAGCGTCAAGCTCTTCGGCGAGGATGTGGCCGTCCGGGCCAAGATCGTCAACTTCCCCGGCCTCAGCTCTCACGCCGATCACGACCACCTGGTGGACTGGATCAAGCACTTTGATCCGGCGAAGACTACCCATGTGTTCGTGGTCCACGGCGACCGCGAGGTGGCACCCGTCTACGCCGAGACGGTAAAGGGGCTGGGCTTTGCAGCCCACGCGCCCCAGTATACCGAGGAGTACGATCTGATCGCCGACAAGCAGCTTGCCCCCGGCTACCTGCCGGAGCGCAAGACCCGGGCCTACGAGGGGGCGCCCAAGGCCACGGCGGCGTACCAGAAGCTGGTCCAGCTGGGCGATATGCTCATCGGCCTCATCCGCCGCAGCAAGGGCCGGGACAACAAGACGCTGGCCGCCTTTGCCGATGCCATCGGCAAGGTCATCAGCAAGTTCGAGTTCTGAGCCGTGCCGGAGAAGAACAAGACCTACCGCGCCCGCATCGAGGGGTATACCTCCGAGGGACTGGGCGTGGCCCGCATCGACGGGCAGGCGGTGTTCGTCCACCGGGCGCTGCGGGGCGAGGACTGTGATGTGCTCATCCTGAAGGCGCTGAAAAACGCCGCCTTCGGCAAGGCGGTGCGGGTATACGCGCCCTCGCCCCACCGGGTGGAGCCGGACTGCCCGTACTATGGGCGGTGTGGCGGCTGCGACTTCCGTCACATGGACAGAGAAGAGGAGCTGGAGGCCAAGCGCCAGCGGGTGCAGGACGCCCTGCGCCGCATCGGCGGCAGTGATGTGACAGTGGAGGGTATCCTCTCCGGTGCGCCGCTGCACTACCGCAACAAGAGCCAGTACCCCGTGTCCGCCGATGGGCAGGTGGGGTTCTACAAGGCCCGCAGCCATCAGGTGGTCCCGGTGGACTGCTGCCGGATACAGAAGCCCCAGGCCGACGCGGCGGCGGAGGCCCTGCGGCGGTACATCCGGGAGTGCGGCGTGCCCTGTTACGATGAAAGGATCCGGCGGGGTCTGGTGCGGCACCTGTATGTCCGCACGAACAGCGCGGGGCAGTCATTGGTCTGCGTGCTGGTCAACGGGAGGAAGCTGCCCCGCGAGGACGCGCTGGTGTCGCTTATGCGGCAGGCGCTGCCAAATGCCGTGGGCGTGGTGCTGGGCGTGAACACCCAGCCCACCGGGGCTGTACTGGGCAGTGAATACCGCACCCTGTGGGGCGCGGACGTGCTGGAGGATACCCTGTGCGGCCTGTCCTTCCGGCTGAGCGTGCCGTCTTTCTATCAGGTGAACCATGACATGGCGGAGGTGCTGTACGATACCGCTGTGGACTTCGCGGGACTGACCGGGCACGAGACGGTGCTGGACCTGTACTGCGGCGCGGGCACCATCACCCAGGTGATGGCCCGGCGGGCGGCGAGGGTCATCGGCGCGGAGATCGTGCCGGAGGCCATTGCCGACGCCAGGGAGAATGCCCGCCGCAACGGGATAGAGAATGTGGAATTCTTCTGCGGCGACGCGGCGGCGGCCGCGGCGGACTTCGCCGCCCGGGGCCTGCGCCCGGACGTGATATGCGTGGACCCGCCCCGCAAGGGGCTCAGCCCGGAGGTGGTCGAAGCTGCGGCATCGATGGCGCCGCAGCGTATCGTCTACGTCTCCTGTGATCCGGCGACCCTGGCCCGGGATGTGAAGCTGTTTGCACAGGAGGGGTATTGCGCCGTCCGCGCCGCGGCGGTGGATATGTTCCCCGGTACGGCGAATGTGGAGACGGTCGCGCGGCTGGAACGCTGTGTATAACAAAAGAAAACCCGCCCGTGGGGTCTTCCCGCGGGCGAGTTTTTCGTTAGAATACAAAGATCCACCGGCAAAACCGGTGGAAAACCCATTGACAATATGGAAAAAAATTGGTATAATAACTTGCTTTATATTGGGAAAGTGGCGGCATAGCCCCACTTTCATCTATGTGCAGTATACCATCTCCGCCGGCAAAGCACAAGG
>OMAE01000788.1_pt1 | contig 11254 bp, 9 predicted proteins | sample 1673701 | NCBI WGS metagenome assembly OMAE01 (sample SAMEA103958123, study PRJEB25191) | human gut metagenome | reverse complement strand
AATTCAAGCTACTGGCAATCCCATTTCCTTGCTTACGGGCGCGTACCTGCGCCCTGATCTCTCAGAAAGGAGCAAAAAAATGAACCCTAAGATTACAAAGCTCAAGGCTGAACGGGCGAAAAACGATGAAAAGATCGCCGCCCTCCAGTCCCGCAACCGGGAGCTTGACGAGAGCATCGTCGAGCTGGAGAATACTGACATCATCGGCCTTGCCCGCGCCACCGGCATGAGCATGGAGGAGCTGGCACAGTTCCTCACACAGCTCAAAAGGGGCGGCGCGCCCTTTATCACACCCAATACCAAGGAGGATACGGACTATGTGCATGAAGAAGAATAACAACCGGCTGCTGCGCGGAGTTGCCGCCGTCCTTTGCCTTGCCCTGATGTTCCTCACCATGTCCGGCATGGCCATGGCGACGGATACGGAGGACGCCCCGGCAGGCGGCGCGCCGGAAAGCACGCCGGAGATCGTGGAGGCCGAGCTTCCCGTCACACCCGAAGGAACACCGGAGTCCCCTCCGGCTGAGCAAGGGCCGGACACACAGGAACCGGCTCCCGCGCCGCCTGAAACGACGGAAACGCCGCAGCCGGAGGCGGAATACGCGCTGGACGCAGATGTTTCGGCAGGCTGGCATAACGCGCCGGTGACGGTAACAGTCCGCATCAGGGACAAAAACAACGCGGGCTGGCAGAGGGTAGAGGCGGCGCTGCGGGAAACCGCCGAAAGAACAGATCTGACGGAGCAGCTTGCCCACGACGGCCTCGCCCGCTACACGGTGCCGGACAACGGTATCGTGTTTTTCTTTGTCACCGACCCCTACGGCACGGAACATACGCTGACGCTGGAGCTGCGCTGCATAGACCTTGAAGCGCCGGTCCTTCGCGCAGGCGTCAGCGGTACGCTGCTGCGTGTGGAGGCCGCCGACGCACTCTCCGGCATAGCCGGGGTCTATGTGAACGATGAGCTTTATACCACCCTGCAAAACGGCGAGTTCAGCGTCCGCATTGACAAAAACACGCGGGATTCCCACTTTTACATCATGGGCGTGGACAATGCAGGCAACCGCACAAGCTATGTGGTGATCGCCAACCCCTTCTATGAAAAGGAAACGCCTGCGCCCAGCCCCACGCCGGAGCAGCACAGCACCCATTGTCCCGCAGACTGCGATTGCAGGAAGCAGCCCTCCGGCAACACTGGCAGCAGCGGAAATACCGGCAGCAACGGCAGCAATACCGGTGCAGGAAAGCCCTCCAACGCCTCCGGCAGCACGGGAAAGCCCGCTGCGGTACAGACGCCCGCGGCCGCCGAGCCGGCAAAAACACAGGAGCCCGCCGGTACCGCCGCGCCTGTCGCCATTGAGAAAGGGACGGGCTTTTCCCAAAACGGCAGCGCCGTCACCCGCGACCTGCTCTACGACAAGCACACCAACAAGCAGTTCATCGCGGTGGAAACCCGCAACGGTCATACCCTCTATCTGGTGATTGACTACGATAAGCCGCTGGACGAGGACGGCGAACGGTATGAAACCTACTTCCTCAACCTTGTGGACGAGAGCGACCTGCTTGCACTCATCGACGAGGATTCCGCCCCCGTCTGCTCCTGCAAGGACAAGTGCGAGGCAGGTGCGGTCAACACCGCCTGCGCAGTCTGCAAGACCAATATGACGGAGTGCATGGGCAAGGAAAAGGCTACGGAAAAGACGCCGGAGCCCGACCCGACGCCGGATACGAGCGACAGCCCCGACAAGGACGGCGGCGAAAAGAAGTCCGGCAGCGGTCTTGTTGTGATTGTGCTGCTGCTCCTGATGGCGGGCGGCGGCGCGCTGTATTGGTTCAAGCTCCGTAAGAAAAAGCCCGACACAAAGGGACCTGTGGACTTGGACGATTACGACTACGGCGATGAGGACGAGGAATACGAAAACGAGGACGATGCGGACGAGCCGGAGGAAACGGAGGACGCGGATGCATGACCCTTTTCACCAAAAACCCGCTGGAGCGGCTGATGATGCAGCGCCCCTATCCGGGAAAGGAGGAAACGCCGCGCACCCCTGCCCCGGAGGGGCATTTCTGCTGCGGCTGTTCCCGCTACGGCACCGTCTGCCTCCGTCCCTGCTACCGTGACACCGATCTGCGGGAGAAGCTGCGGGCAAAAGCGCCGGAGCGTTAGGATCCCGACCCTTGCCGCCTTCTCCCACCGATGCTACAATGTACCCATGAAAGACCAAATGCAGCGGAAAAGGATGTGATACGGATGCTGAGCTTTGAACGGGTGCTGGAGGCATTCAGGGAGCACCTTACAGAAGATACCGGCGTGGAGGTGGTGCCGGCCCGGCACGGCTATACCTATCTCACATGGGATGACAGGCGTGAAAATTGGGACACCGCTGAGATTTGCCTCACGCCGGAGGCGCTGCTGGACAGGCTGACCGGCGCGGTGGAAAGCTATGAACAGTGCCGCCTTTTGGATGGAACACGGGACCCAACCGACGCCGAGCGCAAAGCCTTTGCCGAGGCTGCCGAGCGATACCGGAAGCGGTGCCTTGAACGGCCCTGACCCACATACGATTAGAAAAACAGACACGAAAAGCAGTCCTTCGGGGCTGCTTTTTGCTATGCAGAAAAGGAGAAAAATGAATATGACACACCATAAATTAGTGATCGCGGAAAAGCCCTCCGTCGCCCAGTCCATCGCCGCCGTGCTGGGCGCAAAGCAGCGACACGACGGCTATCTTTCAGGAAACGGCTACCTTGTAAGCTGGTGCTTCGGGCATCTGGCGGAGCTGGCGGGCGCGGATGTGTACGATGAAAAGTACGCCAAGTGGCGGTATGACGACCTGCCCATCCTCCCCGCAAACTGGCGCTTCACGCTGAAAGCGGACAAAGCCAAACAGTTCGAGCTGCTGCGAGACCTCATGGGCCGGGAGGACGTGACCGAGGTCATCAACGCCTGCGACGCAGGGCGCGAGGGGGAGCTTATCTTCCGCACCGTCTACTACATGGCGGGCTGCACAAAGACCATGAAGCGGCTGTGGATCTCCTCCATGGAGGACGCCGCCATCAAAAAGGGCTTTGCGGAGCTGCGTCCGGGGCGTGAATATGACGGGCTGCACCAGTCCGCCCTCTGCCGCGCCCGCGCGGACTGGCTGGTGGGCATCAACGCCACAAGGCTCTTTTCGGTGCTGTACCACCGCACCCTCAACGTGGGGCGCGTGCTGTCCCCGACGTTGGCGCTCATCGTCCAGCGGGAGGCGGAGATCGGGGCGTTCCGCCCGAAAGCCTTTTACACGGTAAATCTTCGCTGCGGCGATTTTGCCGCCGTGTCCGAAAAGTTCAAAGAGAAAGCGGAGGCGGACGCTCTTGCCGCCGCCTGCGCCGGTCAGCCGGTCACGGCCAAGGCGGTGCAGCGCACGGAGAAAACGGAGAACGCGCCCCGGCTCTACGACCTGACCGCGCTCCAGCGGGAGGCCAACCGCAGCCTCGGCTACACCGCCCAGCAGACCCTCGACTACTTGCAGGCGCTCTATGAAAAGAAGCTCTGCACCTATCCCCGCACGGACAGCCGCTTCCTCACAGACGATCTGGAAGCCTCCGTGCCGGAGCTTGTGGCCGTTGCCGCCGCCATCTGCGAAGCAGCCGCGCCGGGGCGTGTGAATACAGGGCAGGTATGCGACAGCAAAAAAGTCAGCGACCACCACGCCATCCTCCCCACCGCAGGCGCGGGCAAGGCGGACGTGTCGGTGCTGCCGCTGGGTGAGCGCGAGCTTTTGCGCCTTGTGGCGGGGCAGCTTCTCCAGGCGGTCAGCGATGCACACCGCTATGCGGAAACCACAGTTACGCTGGAGTGCGGCGGTACCGAGTTCACCGCCAAGGGCAGAACCGTCCTTGATACCGGCTGGAAGCGGTATCTCGCGCAGGAAAAGCGGGACGCCGCACTGCCGGAGCTGTCGGAGGGGCAGGTATTGGATTGCACCGAAGCCGCCGTAAAGGAGGGCAAGACTGCGCCGCCCAAGCACTTCACCGAAGATACCCTTCTGTCCGCTATGGAGAACGCGGGCAAGGACGATACACCGGAGGACGCCGAGCGAAAGGGCTTGGGAACGCCCGCCACCCGCGCCGCCATCATCGAAAAGCTGGTAGCCACGGGCTTTGTGGAGCGCAAGCGGGCGAAGAAGGCCGTCAGCCTTGTGCCTGCCCATACCGGCGTTTCCCTCATCACCGTGCTGCCGGAGCAGCTCCAGTCCCCGCTTCTCACCGCCGAATGGGAATACCGCTTGCAGCAGGTGGAGCGCGGCGAGCTGTCCCCGGACGAGTTCATGACCGGCATTGCGGATATGCTCACGGAGCTGGTAAAAACCTATCAGGTCATCTCCGGCGCGGAGGTGCTGTTCCCCTCCGGCCGGGAGGTCATTGGCAAATGCCCCCGCTGCGGCAGCGACGTGACCGAGAGCAAAAAGGGCTTCTTCTGCGAGAAAAACGACTGCCGCTTCGGGCTGTGGCGGGACAACAGGTTCTTTGCCGCCAAGCGCGCCGCGCTGACAAAAAAGGTAGCCGCCGCACTGCTGGCAGAGGGGCGTGTGAAGCTCACGGACCTTTATTCCGAAAAGACCGGCGGCACCTACGACGCCACTGCTGTGCTGGAGGATACCGGCGAGAGCGTCCGCTTCCGTTTGGAATTTGACAAGGGGGCGAGGACATGAAGCTCTCCAAGCTGGAGCAGGAAAGTATCATCCTCTACAACGAGGAAGAATCCACCGCCAGCATCTACACCCACGACCCCAAGCTGAAGCGCAAGCTCAAGCGCCTTGCGGAGAAATACCCGGACAAGGTGTACCCGGATAAGGCCGTCCATGCCGGAGCGGTCAGCTACGCCGTGCCGAAAAGCTGCGTCAGCGTCCGGGAGCCGTTCAGCGACGAGCGGCGCAGGGCCGCCAGCGAACGCGCCAAAAACGCCGGATATACGCCGCCCGCAAGGAGTATCTGCTCCGAAAACGAATGAGAACCGAGCGCCCGCACAGGAAAGCCTACCCCTGCGCGGGCGCTGCCATTTTAGGGGTAAACAGCCCATGAAATGAAAGGAAGTGCCTATGACACGAAAATCTCCGTATCCGACAAGAGCGGATTATCCGGCATTGATTGAAAATGCCAAGCCTGCGCTGCGCGAGCTGTTGGGCGCGGCCTCGTATGAACGGAGGATCGCCGTTCTCAACGAATGTTCTCTCGATGTGGTCAATACCGTCTGCACGATCATGGTGCTGGGGCGGCACAGCCTCTATCTTCGCCGCAAAAAGCCCTTCAACGCGCCGGACGCGGTTTTTGTCCGGTGGGCGGCGGACCTATGGACGCTGCGTGAGCAGGACAAGGCAGGCGACATCCGCTATCTCTGCGGAAAAACGGATTTACGGGAATATCTTTCGCGGGGGCTTCAGCTCCTGCGTATCGACCTGATGAAAGGAGGAACCTATGCCAGAGAAGCCCGGTAAAAACAGAGAACAGCTCAAGGAGATCACCGACCGCATCGAGGCGGGTATCCGCGACATCTTTGAATCCGGCGATATGGAAAAGTACCGCAATTACCTGCGAACCATGAGCCGGTTTCACAATTATTCCCTCAACAATCAGGCGCTCATCCACTTGCAGCGCCCGGACGCCACACTTGTGGCGGGCTACAACCGCTGGCGGGACAAGTTCTCCCGCCATGTGCTGCGGGGCGAGAAGGGCATCACCATCATCGCGCCCACGCCGTATAAGAAGAAAATCGAGCAGGAAAAGCTCGACCCGGACACCAAGCTGCCCATTTTGGACGCGGACGGCAAGGTTATCACCGAGGAAAAGGAGATCGAGATACCCATGTTCCGTCCGGTCAAGGTGTTCGACTACGCCCAGACGGACGGAAAGCCCCTGCCGGAGCGCGTGGCCAGTCCCGTCGCCAACCTGACCGGCAGCGTGGAGAATTATGAGGCGTTCATGGAGGCGCTGCGCCGTTCCTCTCCCGTGCCGGTGGAGTTCAAGCCGCTGTCTGCGGATATGGACGGCTATTTCAGCCCCAAATCCCAGAGCATCACGCTGCGGGAGGGCATGAGCGAGGTGCAGACGGTATCCGCCGCCGTCCATGAGATCGCCCACGCCAAGCTCCACAACTACGGCTTGCAGCAGGCGGCGGAGCGCAAGGCCAAAAGCCGCAATACCGAGGAGGTGGAGGCCGAAAGCATCTCCTTCATGGTCTGCGCCTACTTCGGCATTGAAACCGGCGCGAACAGCTTCGGCTATGTGGCAACGTGGTCAAAAAACGCCGAGCTGCCGGAGTTCCGCGCCAGTCTGGATACCATCAGCAAGACCGCAAACGGCATCATCACCGACGTGGAAAAGCATTTTGCGGAGGTTTGCAAGGAGCGCGGCATCGAGCTTCCCAAGGACACGGAATATGAGCTTGTCACCATCCCGCCCTCACGCGCCGACGCGCTGGCCTTTGCCGCCGACTATGCGGCGTTCCTGCGCCGGGATCTGAATGTTCCCGACAGCGCGGACAGACCCACGGCGGAGGCGGTGGCGGACCGGCTGCTTGCCGGTGAGGACGCAGAGCTGCGGAAGGAGCTGGAGGATTTCGTCAAGCTGGCAGACGAGATCGGCATCGACGACGGCTCCCATGGGCTGCTGGAACGCTTCAACGGCCTGTTCCGTCAGGAATGGCGGGCAAAGGAGAAACCGCAGCCGGAGGTCGAAACGGAAAAGCCGAATGTTGAGGACGAGCTGCCGCCGCTGCCGGAGCTGGAGCAGGGCTATCCCATGCCGGATACCGGCATCGGCTTTTTGGAAATGTATCAGTACGGCTACACGGACGGCAACGCCATGCTGCCGCTGACCAAGGAGCGCGCCATGGAGCTGTTCATGCAGGACGTTCCCGTGTTCCTGCTCTATGCCGACAGCACCGAGGCCATGGCGCTGGACGCTGAGGATATTTCCTCCCACACCGGCGTGTTCGGCGTGGAGCGTGAGGAATGGGACGCGGTGCGCGGCGTTGTGACGCTGCGCGAACAGGCGGACACGGAAAAGCTGTTTCTGGAAAACCCGCAGGACGCTTTCCTCATCTATCAGATCCGGCGTGGCGGTGAATTGGACGCTTACCGCTTCATGAACTATGACTACTTGCAGAGCAAGGGCGTCACACCGGAGCGCGGCGGCTACGACGCGATCTACACCGGCGGGCTTGCCGACTATGGGGACAACAAAACCAATCTGGATATGATTTATCAGCGGTTCAACGTGGATCATCCTGCGGATTTTAAGGGACACAGCCTGTCGGTCAGCGACATCGTTGCCTTGAAGCAAAACGGCGTAGTATCCTGTCATTACGTTGACAGCATCGGCTTCCGGGAGCTGCCGAACTTCCTGAAGCCGGAGAATTATCTCAAAAACGTGGAGATGCTGCTGGAGGACGACTACGGCATGATCGACGGCATCATCAACAACGGCCCCAAGCAGCCCACCGTGGCCGATTTGGAGGCGCAGGTCAAGGCGGGCTTTTCCATTTCCCTGACGGAGCTGGCTGCGGCCTCCCACCGCGAACAGAAGAAGCCCTCCGTTCTGGAAAAGCTCAGGGAAAGGACGCCGGAGCAGTCGAAGAATAAAACAGCGCCCAAACGGAGCGCGGAAAGAGAGCTTTGATATGAACGACAAGCATTTCACCCACGATGAAGTCAGCCTTATGAGCATCTACAACGCGGCAGGCACCCGCGAGGGCCTGATCGCAGCCCTCACAGAAATGCGGGGGTATCTGGACGCGGAGGAGGCCGAGCTGCGGGAGCTGACGGACAGCGCCCTCGCAAAGCTGCGCGACATTACCGACGCGGAGTACGCCGCCCTTGACCTGACGCCGGATTTTGACCTCTGAGCAAAGCTGACTGTTTTACGGTCAAGAGCCGGAAAAATCGCAGATTCGCCGCTGGGAGCGCGCCGGATGAGGAATGTATCATCCGGCGCGTTTCTGTTTGAAAATCGCCGTTTTTCCCAAGTCATGAGCCGGAGAAAATACCCCAAAATCGCGCCTGCTTCGCGCAGGAGACGCAGAAAGGCCATTTATGAGAACAGGACTGACAAAAGCGCAGAAAACAACGGAAATCACCTTTGACGAGAAAGAACCCCTTATCCATATCCGCACCCACAATACTGACCTCAAGAACCGCCTTGCCGCCTACGCCGCACATCACCCCGCAGAGTGCCGCCAACTGGACGCAGACCCCGACACGGGCTGTATGGAGTTCACCATCCGCAAGGGGCGCTTGTCCTTCCGCCTGACCGTACCGCACAGTGAGAAACGGAAGCAGGCGGCGAGCGCGGCGGCGAAAAGAAACGGCTTCACCAGAAAACCATGAAGGGAGGATTTTGCTTATGCCAAACAAACTGCAAGCCTACGCGGAGCAGGCGGAGCGCACCGCGCGGCAGATCACCGGCAGCCATCTGGCGTGGACGGCGTTCCTGACCACCGCCGCAAGGCTGTATAAGTACCCCTACAACGAGCAGCTCATGATCTATATGCAGCGCCCGGAGGCCACCGCCTGCGCGGAGTACGACTTCTGGAACGAGAAGATGGGGCGCTATGTCCGGCGCGGCAGCACGGGCATCGCCCTCATCGACGCTACCGGCTACAAGCCGCGGCTCAAATACGTCTTTGACGTTTCCGACACCGGCGGCAAGGAAAACGCCCGCCGCGTCAACTTGTGGGAGCTGAAAGACGCGCATACCGACAGCGTGAGCGCCATGCTGGAGCGTAATTACAGCGTTTCCGGCAAAAACGGCCTTGCGGAGCAGTTCGAGAGCGTCGCTTCCCAGCTTGCTGCGGAATACTGGCGCGACCATTCCCGCGACATCCTCGGCATCGTTGCGGATTCCTATCTGGAGGAGTATGATGATTACAACATCGAGGTGGCGTTCAAAAACGCCGCGGTGGTCAGCATCACCTACTCCCTCATGTCCCGCTGCGGGATGCAGCCGGAGGATCACTTTGAACACGAGGATTTTTTCAGCATCTTTGATTTCAACACCCCGCGCACGGTGGCAGCCCTCGGCACGGCGGTCAGCGAGATCAACGAACAGGTTTTGCGGCAGATCGAAGTCACCATACGAAATTATGAGCGCGAACACAGCGCGGAAAGGACGGCAGAGCATGAAGAACAACCTGACTTACACCCGGAACGGGGATTACATGATTCCCGACCTGAAGATCGAGGTGCCGGAGCAGCCCCTCGGCAAGTACGGGCGGATGCGCCAGAAGTACCTGAAGGAGCATCGGCCCATCCTCTGGAACCAGATGATTCTGGAGGAAACCCTGTTCCCGCACCTGCTGGAGATCGAGCAGGCGGCGCAGAGCCGCTTAGAGCAGATGATGCCGAAGCTGGCGGCGGAGGCCGGAGCGACGGAGAGCCTGAAAGCCCGCGACCCAATGAAATGGGTGGGCCTGATGAACACCTGCAAGGCGCAGGCGGAGGAAGTGATTCTCGCGGAGCTGATCTACGCATAACAGAACACCCCGCACGGGGCGGTCAGCTATCCTTTTTCCCCACCGAAGCGGAACAGATTACAGCCATAGAAGAAGCGGAGAGCGCACAGACGCCCTTCGCTTTTTCCGCTTCTCAGGAGCAGTTTGACCATGTGCTGCGGCTGGGCGGCAATTCGGACAACACCCGCATGGTCATTGCCGCCGCGTTCCAGAAGCAGAAGTCCACGGAGGACATTGCCGCGCTGCTGCAAAGCACCTTTCACGGCGGCAACGGCTTTAAGACGCCGGAGGGCGAGTTTTCCGTGTGGTACGCCGTAGACGGCATCCACATCGCCCCCGGCAGGAGCGCGGAGTATGTGCGCAGCGCGCAGGTAATTGCATGGCAGGATGCCGCCGCGCACATTTCCCAGCTTATGGACAGCGGCGCGTATGCCTCCAATGTGGAGCTTGCCGAGGCAGGGCAGCATGAGCGGATGCAGCTTGCCCAAGCCCTCTGGTATCTGAAACACGACCTCAGCGACGAGGCGCGGGAACAGGGCTATCTCTCCTGTATGGATACGCTGCGGGGCGGCGGATTTCCTGATGAAACGGCGCGGCTGGCAGAGCAACTGACAAACACAGATTTCCGCGACACGCTCTCCGGCGAATTCGCGCAGTTTTACGCCGCCCATGAACAGGACAGAAGCCTGCTGCGCTTCCATTACCACAAGCTGGAGAACATCTGGCAGAGCCTGCGGGACCTGTCCTTGCCCCGCAGGGCGTATTCCTCCGAAATGGCCGCAGTGCCGGAGCTGGCACGCTTCATCACAGAGGACGAGATCGACCACGCGCTGGATCGCGGCAGCGGTGTCGAGGGCGGCAAGGGCAGAATCTACGAATACTTCACCGCCGACCACACCGGCAAGGAAAAGGCAGCTTTCCTCAAAGATGAGTACGGCATAGGCGGGCACTCCCATGCCGTTTCCGGTGCATCCCATAGTGATGAAAGCCACGACAGCCGCGGCATTGTCCTGAAAAAAGCAGGCTGTGCCAATGTGGAGCTGAGCTGGACGAAGGTGGCAGCAAGGATTGACAGCCTCATTCAGAAGAACCGCTTCCTCTCTCCAAGGGAAAAGGAGCGCTACGCCCAGCTTCAGCGGGAAAAGGACGCGGAACGCGAATTGCCGGCGCAGGCACAGAATGAATATAACGCCATCAAGGAAGCCCACCCGGACGACATCGTGCTGTTTCAGGTGGGCGATTTCTTCGAGATGTACGGCGAGGACGCGAAGCAGGCGGCGACGCTGCTTGCCCTCAACCTCACTACAAGGGCGATCCCCGGCGCTGGCCGTGTTGCTATGTGCGGCGTTCCGGCGCACAATCTGGAGAACTATGTGGAGGAACTGCGGGACAAATACGATGTAACCATTGCCGCAGCGCCGGACTTTAGAGGTGAGCGCCGCGTCTATACCCTGCGCTCCGTTGACCATGAGGCGGAAGCCGCCATTGACGCATACGAAGCCGAGTTTGGCGCAGACGGTACGAGGGTATTCCGCGATCCTGCCGCAGAGCAGCCACAGCCCACGGTGGCAGAGCTGTTTGAGGGGTATAAGCTGACCGTAGGCAACGCGCTTGTCGCGGACGACGCTTTCCTCAACGCCTGCCGCAACTCTGACAGGGAGAACGCCTATCTGGAGGGTGCGGCGGCCATCCGGCGCATTGTCACGGAATCCGGCGATTTGCAGCTCACACGGCTCTATTTCGATATGCCCGCGTTCCACA
>OMAE01000787.1_pt1 | contig 11259 bp, 13 predicted proteins | sample 1673701 | NCBI WGS metagenome assembly OMAE01 (sample SAMEA103958123, study PRJEB25191) | human gut metagenome | reverse complement strand
AAGCCCGGCAAGGCGCGGGATGAGATTCTGCGCGTTCTGCGTGAAAAGGGAATCCGCTGACGGGGGACGTTACGGTTCGATACGAAAAACGGAACCGCCCCATGCGGAGCGGTTCCGGAATGATCAGCGCCGGCGATCCAGCGTTTCGGCGTGGTTGTCGTAGCTGCATTCGAAACCACAGCGGTCACAGCGGTATACGTAGTGGTCTCGATTGTTGCCCTTCAGGGCGATCACCAGTTTCTCGAGGGAATTGGTGAGGAAGGGGTTATAGACCTCCCGCCAGCCGGAAATGTCCCTGCATCGCGGGCACCGTTTCGGGATGAACATGGCTTACTTATTGAAGTACCGTTCCAGCAGTCCTTTGAACGCGCGGCCATGTCTCGCTTCGTCCTTTGCCATTTCGTGCACGGTGTCGTGGATGGCGTCGAGATTGTACTTCTTCGCGAGCTTGGCGAGCTCAAACTTGCCGGCGGTCGCGCCGTTCTCGGCGTCAACGCGCATTTCGAGATTCTTCTTCGTGGAAGTGGTCACGACCTCGCCGAGGAGCTCGGCGAACTTCGCGGCGTGCTCGGCCTCTTCCAGACCGGCCTTTTCCCAGTACATGCCGATCTCCGGATAGCCCTCGCGGTGCGCAACGCGCGCCATGGCCAGATACATGCCGACCTCGCTGCACTCGCCCTCAAAGTTGGCGCGCAGACCGGCGATGATCTCTTCCTGCACCTCGGCGGGAACGTCCGCGCCGAACACCTTGCCGACGCCGACGACGTGCTCCGCCGCCCAGGTCTTCTCCTCCGCCTGCAGCGTGAACTTGCTGCCGGGGACATGGCACACCGGGCACTCCGCCGGAGGCGTATCGCCTTCATGAACATAACCGCAAACCGGGCAAACCCACTTTTTCATAATAAGATCCTCCATCAAATCAATTTTTCTCTTTGTTGTTTTTATTATCGTCCGCTGCGCAGCAGCGGCAGATGCCGTAAAATGTCAGCGCCCAGGAGCGCACCTCGCCGGGCATTTCGCCGGTGACGAGCGTTTCGGGCAGTACCGCGTCCACATCGTCCACGCGGCCGCACTTCTCGCAGATGAAATGCGCGTGGGGGTGCGTCCGGCCGTCGAACCGCTCCTGTCCCGCAACCGTGGCGACGCTCATCGCCTTGCCCTCCTCGCGGAAGAGCGCGAGATTGCGGTACACCGTGCCGAGCGAGAGATCGGGGATGTCCGGCTTGAGCCGCCGGTAGATTTCCTCCACGCTCGGGTGATCGTACGACGCGAGCAGTATCTCGCGGATCGCGTCGCGCTTTTTGCTTTGCCGCCGGGTGCTTTCCATGGGGTACTCCTTCGCTGTGGGACTTCATAATCAATAGTGATTATTGTTACTGTTAATATAACAGCATATCCCCGGATTGTCAATAGGGTTTTGAAAAAAATTTTGCCCGCCGGTCTCCCGGCGGGCGATCTGTTCAATTCGACGCGGACGGCAGCTCTGTCCAGTACTGCGCGCCCCAGTGCTCAAAGTCCCATTGCTCCATATAGGCGTTGCATTCGTAGTCGATATAATAGAGCGTTTCGCCGCGCGGGACGAAGTTGGTGGGGTAGTAGTCGATGTTCAGCCCCGCGGGGTACAAAACGGCGCACATGGCGCGCACCCGCGCCGTCCAGCGCCCGTCCATCCGGCCGCTCTCACGCAGCTCCGCGACGGTCGGCCCCGCGATATATTCCTTCAAGAGGCGTTCCTGCGCCTCGTCCACCGCCAGCAGTCGCGGCAGGGGGATGCCGAGAGCGCGCAGCGTTTCATAGTCGTGCAGCTCGGACCGCAGCTTGTCGCCGAAGGTGTAGTACTCACACGGCTCGTGGTGGATCTGCTTGAGAACGTACTCCCGCTCCCCGTCCGTGACGAGATAGGAATAACCGCCCTTGCCCTTTCCGAGAAGCCGGAGCACAGTATATTCCGTATCGTTTACCGTCATTGTGTCAGGCATCGTTCTGTTCCAACGGCTCCTTACAGCGGAGCTTTCTCAGGTTTTCCAAAACAAACGGGCTGTTTGCGGCGATGCGCCCCAGCGTCTGGCATCCATCCATCTGCCCGCAGTCCGCGCAGGTATCCAGCCCCTTCTCCCGCACGCAGTTATGTACGGGGCAGAGCTTGTCGCAAAACGGCGTTTTTGCGCCCTCCACGCGGCAGCCGGTGCAGTGGATCATGTCCGGCGTGATCGCTACGGCGTTGAGCTTCGTCCACAGGGCGGCGGTTTTTTCACGCAGGGCATCGTTATTTGTGATCGTTGCGATCCTGGCGTCACAGGTTTCGCAGTCCAGCCCGCAGCATGCAATGAGCTCGTTTTTAGGTTCAAGATTTGCTTCCATATTCGCATCCCTTTCTTTAACGCGCCGCCTTTGCTGCTGATGCCGGCGAGCTGCGCCCGTCCACGGCAGAACGTGCTTTGCTCTGCTTTTCTTCAAAATACCATCTTCCTGCATTTCAGCAGCGCAGCGACCTGTCGTTCGGCAGCCTGCGAGCCGAAAAATCGCGGCTGCGCCGCGATGCGGCTTTACAGCGCTCGGACGTACATTTCCTCCGTTGTGCCGAACGCGGGCTGCTTTCTGCCGCCGAAGGTGAAGCCCTGCGCTTCGTAAAACCGGATCGCGCGCACGTTGTCCGTGAACACCCAGAGCAGGAGCTTTGTGTATCCGGCAGCCTTTACGTCCGCGAGAACGCGCTCCATCATCCGGCTGCCGCAGCCGCGGCGCCAGTTTTCCGGCAGCGAATGGATGCACCGCAGCTCGGCAGCGCCCGGCATACCCTCTTCCCGCGCCGCGTCCCACCATGCGACGCAGTGGGGCTTGCCGTCCAGCTCCAGAATATAGCCGTTTCCCTGCTGCTCGGCGAGAAGCCGCGCGTACATTTTCTCGGCGCGCTCGATGCTCGTACATTGGGTAAGGAGCTCCGCCGGGACAATGCCCGCGAACGCAGCCTTCCAGCTTTCGGTCTGGACGTGCGCGAGACACGCCTCGTCTCCGCTCTCTGCCCGCCGGATATGGATCGTAAAATCGTTCTGTATCATTTTTCCGCCTTTTTTCGCATCTCGATCCGAACCTTGCGCCGCTCCGGGCCGGTGTTGGAGTACGTCGCGGAGGTGACGGCTTTCATCCGTCTCCCGCCGCCTTTCCGATAAGCGCCGCCGCGACCGTTTCCGCTTTCATAAACGTGTTCTGCGGAGCCATCGTCCGTGACTCTCCGTCTAAAACAGATCAAAGGATCTATACCGCTTAATATGTATCTATTGTATCTATAATGTTGCAGCATGCGCCTGTCGATCGCAGATCACCGGGTTTTTCCTTCTTCGGTTTTGTTCTGCGGCGCGGTGAGGTAGGGGTCGGGTTTCAGGAGGCGTTTCCAGTAGCCGTCGAGCAGATACAGCGGCCCAAGGCTTGCGTGGCAGAGCAGGCGGTCCTTGGCGGAAAGCGTCGTGACCGGCGCTTCGGAATACTTATAAAACATGCTGTCGTGCCCGACGCACAGGCCGAGCGCGATGTTCAGCTCCGTCTTTTCCCCGTTGAGCACGAGCGCCTGCAAGACGGGATTGCAGATGTTCTGCCCGACCTCGAGACAGCGCTCCGGGATGCCGAGCTCCGTTTTATTCACCGTGCCGCATTTGCACGCGATGCCCGTGACCTCATACCCCTGCGCGCGCAGGACGCGCGCGAGCGCGTTCGCCTCATGGATCAGCCCCGCGCAGGTGGCGATGCCGATCTTCTTCACGCCGAGAAGCTGCGCGAAGTGCATCGTTTCCTCGATGCGGCTTTTCGTGCCGTAGCCGTCACGCTCGTTGACCGCCGCGGCGACGGAAAAGGCGTTTTCCTCGCCCTTTAAAATTTCCAGTGAGCGCTCGAGCAGCGCCTCGTCCAGATGCTCCGTCCGGCAGAACGGCGGGAACTGCCCGCCCTTGCCGCGGCAGGCGGCGCTGCCGCAGTCGATGCAGGATCGATTTTCGTTGTCCATATCGGCGGCCTCCTTACTTTGCCTCGGCCCGGCGCTTTTCAAGCTCGGCGCACACCTCGGCGTATTTGTCCTCATCGAGAATGTAGTGTTTTTTATAGAGCTCATAGCTTGCGTACATGAGCACGAACGGCAGCACCGTCAAGCACAGCAGCAGCCCGCGGGACTGCCCCGGCTGGATGGAGGAGACGATCGTATCGATCTGCGCGAGCTTTTCGGCTTCGGCGATCTCGCCGAGCGAGGCCGCGCGCTCGAGCGCGGAGATCCGGTTGGTGTAGCCCGTGACGCCGAAGATGAGATACGTCGCGGACGTGACCGCCACGACGATCGCGGAGGCGAGCTTTGTGAAGAACGGGCGCAGGGAGGTGATGATCGCCTCGTCGCGCTCGCCGCGGAGGTATTCGTTATACTCCACGGTGTTGATGAGCGAGATCATCATAATGAGATAGAAGCCGTACTGACCGAGGTTTGCTACCATGTAGCCCACGGTGAGGATCCAGAACTTCACCATACCGCCGGAGAGCGCCAGCCCGGAGACGATCATAACGGCGTAGCCGATGACCGAGAGCAGCATGAGCTTATCCATCATCTGCTTGCGGCGGAAGCGCTTGGCGAGCATCGGATAGAAGATCATAAGAAGCGCGGTCGCCGCGAGACCGACGGTGTTGAAGAGCGAGTACAGCCCGCCCTCATACCCGAAGGCGAAGTACACATACGTCGAGCCGAGACCGCCCATAACGACGTCGTTTCCGATCTGCTGCAGCAGGAACACGAGCGAGATCCAGAGGATCTGCGGATTGCCGGTGATGGTATTCCAGATCTTTTTGAAGCTGACGGGCGGGACTTCCTTCGTATGGTAATCCCGGCGCTCTCGCACGCCGAAGATCGTCGCGCACAGGAAGAGCGGCGCAAGGATGCAGATGACGAGCGCGACACGGCCATAGGCCGTTGCGGTGCTGCCGCCGAGCGTGCCGCTGCCGGTGGTGAGCATGGGGATGAGGATCGAGGCGATCACGCCGCCGATGCCGGCGAAGAGGTTCGTCCGGGACGTGAGCGAATTGCGCACATGCGGATCGGAGCTGAGCGCCGACACCATGCCCCAGTAGGAGATGTCGTGCATCGTGTAGGTGATCGAATAGAGGAAATAGATCACGCCGAAAAACGCGATGAAGCTCCAGCCCTGCAGGCTCGTGTTGAACGCGAGATACACAACGACGGACGTGGAGAGGATGCCGATCACGAGCCACGGCTTGAACTTGCCGTAGCGCGAGCGGGTGCGCTCGATGATGTTGCCCATGACGGGGTCGTTGAGCGCGTCGAACACACGCGCACCGACCATGATCGCCGTCACCGCGCCGAGCTGCGCGGCGGTGAGATGGCGCGTAAACAGGATATATGTGAAAATGAAGTTGGTGAACAGGTTATAGATCATATCCCGTCCGACCGTGCCGAGGGGGAACATCCAGAGATTGCGTTTATCCGATGTCACGTTTTTCATGTCTCTTCCTCTTTCTCCCGTACCGTGCGGTATTCCGGCGTGTTCAGCGCTCGTTATCGCGGATCTTGCCGAGCGCGCCGCCGGGGTGGCGGCGGACATACTGCGCGGGCGTCTGCGCGACGTCCGCCTGCAATATGGCGGAGAGCGCCTGCAGCACGAACATCTCCGCGAGCACGGAGTTGCGCGGCGCGCGGTTGAGCGGGCCGCCCTCTTCGTCTACATGCGCGAGCAGCAGCGCGTCGCTCTCCTTTGCGAGCCAGCTTTCCGCATTGCCGGTGATGCCGATGACGCGGCAGCCGTTGTTCTTCACGGCGAGCACCGTGGCCTTGAGCTCCACCGTCTCGCCGGAGTTGGAGATGGCAATGACAACGTCGCCTTCCTCCAGCTGGCCGCAGGAGCCGTGCACCGCCTCCGTGCCGTGGAGGAAGTAGGACGGTGTGCCGGTGGAAGAGAGGAGCGAGGCTCCGTACCCCGCCACATGGCCGGGCTTTCCGATGCCGGTCACATGGACGCGGTGTCCCGCGGCGCGGCATTCCTCAATGAGCGCGACCGCGTCTTCGTATGCCTCCGGCGTCTGCTGCGCGAGAAACGCGCAGAATTCCTTTTCCGCGGACGCGGTCAGATGCGCGAGCGCGGTTTTTCCTTCGTTTTTCATTTGCTTTTCTCCTCCAACTGTGCCAAAAGATCGTAATCCATATCCTCATAGCCGCGCTCACGCAGCAGCGCCGTTACCTCCGCAAGCGTCGGGAGGCTCGGGATCGCGCCGGGACGCGAAACGGTGATGGCCGCGGCGTGGCTCGCAAACGCCAGCGCCTGCCGCGCCGGAAGCCCCGCACACCAGAGCGTGCTGAACGACGCAACGAATGAATCGCCCGCCGCCGTGGTGTCCGCCACAACGGGCATTTTTACGCTCTGCACGCGCGCGACGCCGTCTTTGTTCACCGCAACGGAGCCATTCCCGCCAAGCGTCACAATGAGATTCTCCACGCCCTTTTCGCGGAAAATATCCGCCACGGCGCGCAGATCGTCCTCGTTCGCGCCGGCATCGTCCACGCGGATGGGATGCCCCGCCATCGCGGCGGCCTCGTGTTCGTTCGGGGAGAAGAACGTGGCGCAGCGGAAGAGCTCCGGCGAAACGGGCGCGGCGGGAGCGGGGTTCACCATGACCGGCACGCCGGCCTCGTGCGCCCAGCGCGCCACGGCCTCGTTGATGAACATCGGCAGCTCGAACTGCAGCATGACGAGATCGTAATTCTTTACCTCGTCCCTGATCCAGGAAATCTCCTCCACGGTCATCGCGCCGTTCGCGCCGGGGCAGACGACGATGCGGTTGTGCGCGCCGGTTTCGGTGATCTCGAGTGTGATGGCGGAAACGCCGGTCGGATTTTCGGCGTCCACAACAACGCGGGACACATCCACACCGGAGGCGGCCGCCGCCGCGACGGTCTCGCGGCCATAGGCATCGTTACCGACACGGCCGACCATCGTGACGTTCGCGCCGAGGCGCGCGCACTGCACAGCCTGGTTCGCGCCCTTTCCGCCCGGTGCTGTGCGGAAATTGAGACCGATCACAGTCTCGCCGGAGTTCGGCGCTTTTTTCGTAGAGGCGATCAGGTCCATGACGAAGATGCCGACAACAAGTATGCGGGGCTTGCGGATCATAGCGACACTCCCTTTTGTAGTTTATTTCTGTCCGTAGTAGGCGTTCGCGCCGTGCTTACGGAAATAGTGCTTGTCCTGAATGCACTGCGCCGCGGGGGCGGCGGAGGGGTCAAAGAGCCGCGTGAGCAGCGCCATATGCGCGCATTCGTCGAGCACGAGCGCGTTTTCCACGGCCTTTTCCGGCGTCTTGCCCCAGGTGAACGGGCCGTGGCTCTTCACGAGCACCGCCGGAACTGCCAGCGGATCAATGCCCCGAGCGCGGAACGTCTCGGCGATGACGAGGCCGGTGTTGCGCTCGTAGGCTTCCTCGATCTCCTCCGCCGTAAGCTCCCGGGCACAGGGGACGGCGCCGTAGAAGTAGTCGGCGTGGGTCGTGCCGTAACAGGGGAGATCCAGCCCCGCCTGCGCCGCGGCGACGGCGTAGCGCGAATGGGTGTGCACCGCGCCGCCGATGCCGGGGAAGGCATCGTAAAGCGCAAGATGCGTCGCAAGGTCGGTGGACGGGCGGAGATCGCCCTCCACGATATGGCCCGCGCGGTCCGTGACGACCATATCGCCGGCCTTCATATTGTCATACGATACGCCGCTCGGCTTGATGACAACGTATTTTCCGTCCTCCGAGAGGGCGGAGACGTTGCCCCATGTGAGCACGACGAGGCCGTATTTTACCAGCCGGAGATTCTGTTCGCAGACTCTTTCCTTCAGCTTTTCAAGCATGATGTTCCTCCATAAACCGCTGCATATCCGGCCAGAGGGCGTTCAGGCACTCGATGGTTTTGAGATACAGCGCGTATTTTTCCTCGTAGACCTTCGCGGCGTCCGGCCGGGGCAGAACACGGCTCACGCTCCGGCACATGTGCGCCGCGGCATCCGCGGCGTCTTTATAATCGCCGAGCGCCGCCGCGACCGCCACGCAGCAGCCGAGCGCGCCGGTCTCCTCCGCGGAAACGGTCTCGACGGGCATATCCATCACGTCCGCGAACATCTGCGTCCACACCTTTGAACGCGCCGCGCCTCCGGCAAGACGGATCGTCCCGCTCCGGTCGGGCCGCGAGCGCATCAGGCGGTCGAGATGGTACCGGTGCGAGAACGTGATGCCCTCGTACACCGCGCGGGCCATCTCCCGCCGCGAGTGCGAGGCGTTCAGCCCGACGAACGCTGCGCGGGCGCGCGGATCAACGTTGCTCGCCGTCAGAAACGGCAGGAACACCGGCACAAAATCGCCGGGCGCAAACGAATCGACCCAGTCGTTCAGAATATCGTAAATGCTCTTTCCCGCCGTCTTCGCCTCGGCCTTGAGCTCGGGCAGGAGCCGGTCGATGAACCACTGGTTGTTGCCCGCGGAGGTGGGGCTCGATTCCTCGATGAGATAGTACCCCGGCAGGCAGAAGAGGGAATTCATAAGCACCGAACCGTCCGTGATGGGCGCGCGGCGCGGATATTCGTTGATGCTCCACGTTCCGGCGATCATGCAGATGTTCGTCTCGTCTGTGACGTTCACGGCTAGAGCGCAGGCGTCGATATCGAACATACCGCCGATGACCGGTGTGCCGGGCAGCAATCCCGTGAGCGCGGCGGCTTCCGGCGTAATATGCCCCGCGATATCGAGCGAGGCGCAGAGCGGCGGCAGCGCGTCCCACACGTTCTCGATGCCGAAGAGGGAGAGGAGCTCCTTCGAGAAGCTCTTCGTATGCAGGTCCATGAGTCCGCTGCCGGAATAATCGGTGATCTCGGCGCGCGCCTCGCCGGTCAGCCGGAAGCGCACATAGTCCTTGCACTCAAACACCCAGCGGATGTTTTTCATCGTCTCCGGCTCGTTATCGCGCAGCCATGCGAGCAGGCTCACCGGCTGGCACGCCATGACGTGCTGGCAGGAGAGGGAAAACGCCCGTTCCTCCGTGCCGTCCTTGCGCCATTCGACCGGGTATTTCCACGCGCGGTTGTCCGCCGATAGGATGCCGCGGCGCGCGCTCTTACCGTCTTTGCCCCAGAGATACAGCCCCTTGCCGTGGCCGCAGAGCCCGACGCCCGCGATCTCTTCGGCGCGCACGCCGCTCTTTTTGAGCACGCCGCGGATGACGGCGCAGTTATCGCGCCACATGTCCTCCATGTCGCGCTCCACAAAGCCGGGCGCGGGCGTGAGCGCGGCGGTGGCAACGCTCTCCACGGCCACCTGCGTGCCGTCCGGGGTAAAAAGGGCTGCCTTGGTGTTCGTGCCGCCGTTGTCCAATCCAAGGTAATAGCGCATAATCTTCCTCCGCAGCCGCGGTCCCGCCGCGGCTTCACTTTTTTTATATCATACCGCGTTCTGCCCATGGCCGCAAGGGTTTCCTTGCCTCTTTTCCGGCAGAAACGCCAAAAGAGCTGACGCGGGCAAAAATGTCCCCCCGAGAATTTCGGGAGGACATTTTCGGTATTCCTGCCGCTCGCTTTACCGGAGCGTGCCGTTCGGCACGTCCAGCACGAGATCCGACATGGCAAAGCTGGCGCAGGGATGGATGTACCCAAACGCAACGTCCGCACGGCGGCGGCCGTCGGTGCGCGCGGGGACATACACGCTGCCGGAGAGCAGGCGCGAGCGGCACCAGCCGCACTCACCGCTGCGGCAGCGTTCCGGCACACAGATCCCGGCGCGCTCGGCGGCGACGAGCACCGGCTCGTCGGCGGAGACGGGGATCTCGTATTCCTTTCCGCACTGGATGAGCTTCATTTTAAACGTTTTGCCTCGAATACCGGCGGGATAATCCGGCTGATCCCACGGATTTTTGATCGCGCCGAAAAGCTCGCGGCGCACGTACTTGCGGCGCAGGCCGAGCGGCTCGATCTGGGTATCAAGGTAATTGTACATCCCCTGCGGGCCGCACATGAAGATGCTGTACTCCGCGCCGCCGTATTTTTTGATGAGCTCCGCGGTGATGAAGCCGTGCTCGTAGCCTTCCTTTTCCTCGTCGGAGAGAACGTGGACGACGTGCACCTTATCGCACGCCGCGGCGACCTCCTCCAGCTCCTTTTTATAGACGATGCCCGCCTCGGTGCGCGAGCCGTAAATTATGGTGAGATCAAAATCCTCCAGGCCGTCACGCAGGGCGCGGGCCATCGCCATGAACGGCGTGATGCCGACGCCGCCGGCGAGCGCCACGACCTTCTTCGCGTCGCGCAGGCGCTCATAGTAGAGTTGGCCCTGCGGCCCGGAGATCGTGAGCTTCTGCCCGACCTGCCACGTATCCTGTACCCACGGGGAAACAAAGCCGTTCGGGTCGCGCCGCACGGCGATGTTGTATTCGCCGCGCTTCGCCCATGCAGGGCTGCCGCTGAGCGAGTAGGCGCGGGTCGTGACCGTTTCGCCGATGTGCGCGGTCACGCTCACGTACTGTCCGGCGCGGAACGGCGCGAGCGGCGCGCCGTCCTCGGACTTGAGCACGATCGTCTTGACGTCCGGGCCGTTGGGCCGGATCTCCGCAACGACGACACGCTGCATCTCGGGATGACGGACCTTCGCCTTTTCGTTCGTCGTGAACGTTTTGGGCAGAGGCGTCGCCGGGGCCGCCTGGATCGCCGCCTCGCGGACCTTGGGCATGTTCTTGAACCGGAGCATGTCGAGCGCCCCGATCAGCTTCACTTTATAGTTGCAGTTTGCCGCCATGTCACTCAAGCCTCCTCTGCTTTCATTTCGGCAAGGGTCTTTTTTGCGAGCGTGTCGCCGCTGAAGATCGCGGAGTTGTAGCCGTCGCCGCGGATGGACGCCGCGCCGACGAACTTCAGCCCCTTGACCGGGAACTCGGTGCCCATCATCATCATGCGCGGCATCATATTGTCCCAGTCCTTCAGCTCAAAGCCGTACGCCGAGCCCTCCGGAGTATTTACATAGTTGCACATCGTCCACGGCGTCGCGATCTCGATCTCTTCGATGTACGGCGTGACGGTGATGCCGGTGCGCTCTTCAAAGAGCCGGATGAGTTTTTCGGCAAAGTCGGTCTTGGTCTTTACGTAGTCGTCCTGCTCCACGTCCGCCCAGACGTCGGCCATGAACGTGCTCGTGAGCGACATTACGCACGTCCCCTCCGGCGAGAACGCCGAGTTCACAACGTTGTAGCAGACCATGACC
>OMAE01000786.1_pt1 | contig 11277 bp, 7 predicted proteins | sample 1673701 | NCBI WGS metagenome assembly OMAE01 (sample SAMEA103958123, study PRJEB25191) | human gut metagenome | reverse complement strand
CATATGCGAATACGCCGCGAAAACCGGCTGCATAGTGACGGCGGAGGACCACAACATCATGGGCGGCCTCGGCGGCGCAGTTGCGGAGGTCCTTGCGCAGGGTTGCCCTGTGCCGCAGGAATTCGTCGGCATACGCGACACCTTCGGCCGTTCCGGCGAACCGGCGGAGCTTGCAAAGTACTTCAGCATTGACGCCGCTTCCGTCGCGTGCGCGGTGAAAAAGGCTATCGAGAGGAAAAAATGACCCCCATGCGCCGGAGGGCATCCGGCGCGAGGGTCCATTGGGAGGATAAATGAAGCATATTTTTCTGAATCTTAAGCGCTTCGATGTGCCTGTCGAGCTTGGCGGCGTCAACCGCATCGCGCCGATAAGCGCCTGGGGCGACTACATTGTGAAGCACACGCAGGAAAAGCTCAAAAAATACGACCCGAACGAGGTCGAATTCGTGCAGTACTTCCCTGAGGCGCACATCCCCGCCGCCGTGGCCGCGCTGAGCGAGGGAAGCCCCGTGAAGATAGGCTGTCAGGGCGTATACCGCATGAACACCGCAAAGGGCGGAAACTTCGGCGCGTTCACCACCAGCCGCCCGGCAAGCGCCATGAAGGCCATGGGCGTGACGGCCACGATAATCGGCCACTGTGAGGAGCGCAACGACAAGGCCGGAATTCTGGCCGAGGCCGGAGTGTGCGACAGCGCCGCCGTGAACCGCCTGCTGAACAACGGCATACTCGGTCCCAAGACCATGCTGGGCCACTGTATACACGTGAATCCCGCCGAGATGGACATTATCAGGGAGACCGGCACAATGGTATGCAACAATCCCGAATCCAACATGGGAAATGCCGTAGGCTGCGCGCCTGTGCTGCAGATGATAAAGAAGGGCATAACCGTTGGCCTGGGTACCGACAGCTATACCTTCGATATGCTGGAGAGCCTGAAGGTCGCCCTGATAATACAGCGCCACAACGCCTGCATGCCAAACGTAGCATGGTGCGAGGTCACCGATATGCTCTTTAAGAACAACCGCAAAATCGCAGCAAAGTACTTTGACGCGCCTCTCGGCATACTCAAGCCCGGCGCTGCCGCCGACGTTATCGTCATGGACTATAAGTGTTTCACTCCCTTCTCCGATGCAAACATAGACGGCCATATGATATTCGGCATGACCGGCCGCCAGTGCGAGACTACCATGTGCAACGGCAAGCTGCTCATGAAGGATCGCCAGCTCATCGGCATAGACGAGGAGGCCATGAACGCCCGCACCATGGAAGCTTCAAAGAAGCTTTGGAGCAGGCTGAACGGCTAAAAGAGAATAATACATACGGAGGTGTAAATCATGAGCGAAAGAATGACTCCCATACCCTTTAAGCAGCTTATGACCTGGATAAAGGAGGAGCACGACAACTTCGGCACCGTCTTCGGCGTAAACGCGCCCTATGTAAAAAAGAACGGCAAGACCCTTCCCCTGTTCAAAGAAAAGCTGGAGACCCCCTTCGGCCCCGCCGCAGGCCCGAACACCCAGCTTGCACAGAATATAGTGGCCGCATACTATGCCGGCGCCCGCTTCTTTGAGCTCAAGACTGTACAGAAGATGGACGGCGACGACCTTGCCGCCTGCATCAACCGCCCCTGCATATGGACCAAGGACGAGGGCTACAACTGCGAGTGGTCCACCGAGCTGTATGTTCCCCAGGCGTTTGACGAGTACGTCAAGGCTTGGTTCGCAATACGCATAATCAGCAGGCTTTACGGCCTGGGCGCCGAGGACGGCTTCATGTTCAACGCAAGCGTCGGCTACGACCTGGCGGGCATAAAGACCCCCAAGATGGATAAGTTCATCGAGGGCATCAGGGACGCTTCCAACACTCCCATATTCAAGGAGTGCATGGAGGTGGGCTGCGAGCTGTTCCCCGAGCTTGACGGGTACATCAGGGCGACTCCCTCCCGCATCTGTGACGGCGTGACGGTATCCACCCTCCACGGCTGCCCCCCAAACGAGATAGAGGCCATAGCCTCCTACCTCATAACCGAAAAGCACCTCAATACCTTCGTAAAGTGCAATCCCACCATACTGGGCTATGAGTTCGCACGCTCAAGGCTCGACTCCATGGGCTATGACTACATTGCCTTTGACGACAGGCACTTCCGCGAGGATCTCCAGTATAAGGACGCCGTTCCAATGTTCCACAGGCTCAAGGAGCTGGCGGAAAAGAACGGCCTGGAGTTTGGGCTGAAGCTCTCCAACACCTTCCCGGTGGACGTAAAGGCAAACGAGCTGCCCAGCGAGGAGATGTACATGAGCGGCCGCGCTCTGTATCCCCTGACCATAGAGATGGCCAACCGTTTTGCAAACGAGTTCAAGGGCGCGCTTCGCATATCCTACAGCGGCGGCGCAGACTTCTTCAACATAAAGCAGCTGTTTGAGGCGGGCATATGGCCCATAACCATGGCTACCACCATACTGAAGCCCGGCGGATACGGCCGCATGGTGCAGCTGGGCAACCTGCTTGACGGGTGCGAGTTCAAGCCCTTCGCCGGCGTGGACTACAAGGCTGTGGCCAGGCTCTCCGCGGAGGCCCCCTCCAATTTCCACTATATTAAGCCCATAAAGGAAGCGCCGGACAGGAAGATGGGCAAGGGCAAGGAGCTTCCGCTGATAGACTGCTTCAGGGCTCCCTGCAAGAGCGGCTGCCCCTTCGGTCAGGATGTACCCGAATACATAGAGCTGTGCGGCAAGGGCCTGTTCCTTGAGGCGCTGCAGGTTATAACCGCAAAGAACCCCCTGCCCTTTATCACCGGCACCATATGCGCCCATCACTGCATGGATAAGTGTATGCGCAACCACTACGAGTGTCCCGTGAATATCCGCGGCACAAAGCTTCAGGCGGCAGAGGGCGCGTTCGAGGAGCTGCTGGCTATAACCGAGATGAGCCGCGAGGGTGAGAAGGTCGCAATTATAGGCGGCGGCCCCGCAGGACTTGCCGCTGCCTACCACGCCCAGAAGCATGGCCTTCAGGCCACCGTATTTGAAAAGCGCGAGACCCTGGGCGGAATAGTACGCAACGTGATACCCGGCTTCCGCATAGGTGACGACGCCATCGACAATGATATTGCGCTCATAAAAAAGACCGGCGCAGAGTTTGTGATGGGAAAGGAAGCCCCCGACGCGCAGGAGCTCAAGGCCATGGGCTTTGACTACATAGTGCTTGCCTGCGGCGCGGAAAAGAAGGGCCGCCTCAATATCGAGGGCAACGTGATGAACGTTATCGACTTCCTGTACGCCTTTAAGAACGGCGGCGAGCTGAAGCTGGGCAGGAACGTGGCGGTAGTCGGCGGCGGAAACACCGCAATGGACGCAGCCCGCGCCGCAAAGCGCGCCGAGGGCGTAGAGAAGGTGACGCTTGTATATCGCCGCAACCGCAGGTATATGCCCGCGGATCTTGAGGAGCTGGAGCTTGCGATAGAGGACGGCGTGGAGTTCATGGAGCTGGTGTCCCCCGTAAAGCAGGCAAACGGCAAGCTCGTTTGCAATAAGATGAAGCTGGGCGATAAGGACGCTTCCGGCCGCCGCGTACCCGTGGAGACCGGCGAGACCGTTGAGGTGGACGCGGATACCGTAATCGCCGCCGTAGGCGAGAAGGTAGACCTGGACCTGCTCGGCAGGTATGGCATAGCTGCCGACGCCTACAAGAAAGGCAATAAGAAATACGGCGCTGTGTACGTAGTGGGCGACGCGAGCCGTGGTCCCGCCACCGTAGCCGACGCCATAGCCGACGCCAAGTGGGTAATCGAGGACATTACCGGCCGCGAGATTGTGGCGGATATCCCCGAGGAGGCCAAGCCCGACAAGGAGGAGGCGCTGCTGCGCAAGATGAAGCTCCAGATGCCCGGCAGGTGCGAGGCGGATCGCTGCATCAACTGCAATACCGTCTGCGAGAGCTGCGTATCCGTCTGCCCCAACAGGGCAAACGTGGCCATAGCGGTTCCCGGGAAGGAGATGCGCCAGATACTGCATGTGGACTACATGTGCAACGAGTGCGGCAACTGCGCACACTTCTGCCCCTATACCGACGGCAGGCCGTATAAGGATAAGTTTACCCTCTTTGCCAACGAGAAGGACTTTGAGGACAGCGAGAACAACGGCTTCATGGTGGTATGCACCAAGTGCCCCAAGGTAAAGGTACGTCTCGGCGGCGCGGTCAAGGAATACACCCTTGACGGCAAGACCGGATTGGGCGACCTTGAGGAGCTTATGCTCACCGTAATAAAGGAGCACGGCTATCTTCTGGGCTAAACTTATATAATACTGCTTAAAATAAGCCGGGGACCCAGCATATACGGGCCCCCGGAGTATTGCTTTTAAGAGATAAATAAGAATAAGAGAAAAAAAGAAAGGAAACGCTTATGTCCACATTTGTTGTGAACGGGCAGACCGTTACGGCGGAGAAAAACAAAAAGCTCCTCCGCTTTCTCAGGGACGATCTGGGCCTTACCTCCGTCAAGGACGGGTGCAGCGAGGGCGCCTGCGGCGCCTGCACCGTAATAATAGACGGCGTTACCTGCAAGGCCTGCGTGCCGGATACAGACAAGCTGGAGGGCCGCAATATAATTACGGTAGAGGGCCTGAGCGACTGGGAAAAGGAGATGTACACCTTCGCCTACTCAGAGGCGGGGGCGGTGCAGTGCGGCTTTTGCATACCCGGCATGGTGATGTGCACAAAAGCGCTGCTGGATAAGAACCCGGACCCCACAGAGGCGGAGATGCGCTACGCCATACGCAACAACTACTGCCGCTGCACGGGCTACGTTAAGATAATCGACGCTATCAAGCTGGCGGCCCAGATAAAGCGCACCGGCGTGATACCGGAGCCGTCCAACGACGACTGGAAAATAGGCTCCCGGGTGCAGCGCCTTGACGCCGAGGAAAAGGTGCTCGGCACCGGCAAGTACCCCGACGACTACTATATGGAGGGGATGCTGTACGGCTCCGCCCTGAGAAGCAAATACCCCCGCGCCCGCGTGCTGTCCATAGATACCTCTGCCGCAAGGGCGCTGCCCGGCGTGGCGGCTGTGCTGACAGCCGAGGATATACCGGGGGAAAACAAGATCGGCCATCTCAAGCACGATCAGTATACCATGATACCCGTGGGCGGCCTTGTGCATTATCTGGGCGACGCTATCGCCCTGGTTGCTGCCGAGGACAGGGAGACCCTCGAAAAGGCAAAGAAGCTCATCAAGGTGGAATACGAGGTGCTGCCAGCTATACATAATATTCAGGAGGCGGGCGCAGCCGGTGCCCCAAAGGTATTCGACGAGGAAAAGGACAACGTATGCGCCTATAAGCATATAAGCCGCGGCGACGCGGCGGGCGAGATAAGCAAGGCAAAGCACGTGATAAGCCGGCATTTTGAAACGCCATGGACAGAGCACGCCTTCCTTGAGCCGGAGTGCGCTGTGTCCTATATAGATCAGGACGGGGACGTATTCATATATTCCACCGACCAGTCCGCCCACCAGACGCTGCACGAATGCTGCATGGCGCTGGGGACGGATAAGGTAAAGGTACAGAACGCGCTGGTAGGCGGAGGCTTCGGCGGCAAGGAGGATATGACGGTGCAGCACCACGCGGCGCTGCTCACCTACGTTACCCGCCGCCCCGTCAAGGTAAAGCTCACCCGCGCCGAGTCATTGCTCGTACACCCAAAGAGACATCATTTTGAGATGGACTTTACCATGGGCTGCGACGAAAACGGCATAATAAAGGGCGTAAAAGCAAAGGTGTATACAGATACCGGCGCCTTCGCGTCGCTGGGTGGCCCGGTGCTTGAACGGGCATGCACCCACGCAGCAGGCCCCTACAATTACCAGAACTTCGAGATAGAGGGCACTGCCTATTACACCAACAATCCGCCTGCCGGAGCGTTCCGCGGCTTCGGCGTTACTCAAACCTGTTTTGCCACAGAGAGCCTTCTCAACATGATGGCGGACGAGATAGGCATAACTCCTTGGGAGATACGCTACCGCAACGCCATACGCCCCGGCCAGGTGCTGCCCAACGGACAGATAGTGGACGAGTCCACCGGCCTTGTGGAGACCCTTGAGGCAATAAAGCCCTACTACGACGAGGCGATAGCAGCCGGCAAACCCGCTGGCCTTGGCTGCGCGATGAAGAACGCAGGCGTGGGCGTAGGCATACCGGATACCGGTCGCGTAAAGCTCATAGTGGGCGATGACGGCAAGGTACATATATTCTCCGGTGCTTCCTGCATAGGCCAGGGCCTTGGCACCGTGCTTGTGCAGATGATGGTCAGCAATACCGACCTTACCCGGGATGACATAGTATACGAGCGGAGCAACACCTGGATAGCGCCGGATTCAGGCACGACCTCAGGCTCCCGCCAGACGCTCATTACAGGCGAGGCCTGTCTGCGCGCCTGCGAGAAGCTCATGGAGGATCGCCGGGCAGGGCTGAGCCTCCAGCAGATGAAGGGAAGGGTGTACTACGGCGAGTATCTCGCAAAGACCGACCCGTTGGGTGCGGACGTTCCTAACCCAGTATCACATGTGGCATACGGCTACGCCACACAGCTGTGCATACTCGATAAGAAGACCGGCCGTGTAGAGCACTTGATAGCCGCTCACGACGTAGGCAAGGCCGTTAATCCTCTTTCATGCGAGGGACAGATAGAGGGTGGAGTGGTGATGTCCATGGGCTATGCCCTAAGGGAGAAGTATCCCATAGACGATAACTGCAAGCCCATAGAGAAGTATGGCTCACTGGGCCTGTTCAGAGCCCACGAGCTGCCAAAGATAACGGCACTGGTCATAGATAAGCCGGGCCTCAAGGTGGCCTGCGGAGCAATAGGCATAGGCGAGATAACCTCCATACCCACCGCACCCGCCATAGCCGACGCTTACTACAGGCTGGACGGGGAGCGCAGGTACAGCCTGCCCCTTTGCAATACTCCATACGAGAGAAGGGGGTAACAACATGGCTATAAAGAAGAAATTCCCATATAAGGCCGCTTTTGTGGCCTGCAACGGCGGCTGCCGGGCCAAGGACTGCAAATACGGCTGCATAGGCTGCGGGGCCTGCGTTTCCGCATGCAGGTTTGGAGCTATAACGCTGAACGAGTACGGCACTGCCGAGGTGGACGAAGAAAAGTGCATAGGCTGCGGTATGTGTGCGCGCGCCTGCCCTCAGGGCATAATCAGCGTTCACCAGAGCGCCTGCAATATAGCCGTCAAGTGCTCCAACGGGGATAAAGGCCCGGAAGCCCGTAAGCAGTGTGAGGTAAGCTGCATAGGCTGCGGCATATGCGAAAGAACCTGTACCGCCGGAGCCATAAAGGTAAAGGACAACTGCGCTGTCATAGACGAAGAATACTGCCTCAGCTGCGGCATGTGCGCCGTAAAGTGCCCGCGCGGGGTGATACGCGACCTTCGGGGCATACTCACGCCGAAAAACTGATATATGGACTTACAAGTGCCGAAGCGAAAACTTCGGCATTTTTTTATTTATTGCTTCTTGACGAACAATTTACGGCAGTCTTATTGCTATTTCGGTATACACAGTGATAATATAGAGCCAAATCACTGTAAGCGAAAGTAAGAAAGGAAGCTTTGATGAATATAGTAGTAGTGGGCGATGGCAAGGTGGGCTATACCCTAACGGCAAGTCTTTCCAAGGAAGGCCACGACGTTACCGTAATAGACAACCGGCCGGATACGCTGCGCAATACCACAAACGAGCTGGACGTAATATGTATAGAGGGCAATGGCGTCAGCTACGCGGTGCAGAGCGAGGCGGGGGTGCAGAAGGCAGACCTTCTCATAGCCGCAACCAGTGCCGACGAGATAAACATGCTGGCCTGCATGGTAGCCAAGAAGCTGGGCGCGAAGCATACCATAGCGAGGGTGCGCGATCCGCAGTACCAGCAGCAGATGTTCTTCCTTAAGGAAGAGCTGGGGCTGTCAGTGGTGGTAAATCCCGAACAGTCCGCAGCGTCCGAGATATCCCGCCTTATGCGCTTTGTACCCGCTATTAAGGCTGAGCCCTTTGCAAAGGGCAGGATAGACCTTGTGGAGTTCAAGGTAAAGGAGAACAGCCCGCTGGACGGCGTACAGCTTTCGGACTTTTACAGGCAATTTAAGGTAAAGATACTGGTCTGCGCCGCCCGCCGAGGCGAGGAGGTTTTCATACCCAAGGGCAATTTCATCATACGCAGCGGCGATAAGCTTACCATACTCGCTGCCCCTGCCGAGATAAGCAGCTTTTTCAGAACTGTGGGTACCTTCCAGCGCAAGGTTAGGGACGTGATGGTGGTAGGCGGCGGCAGAATAGCCTATTACCTTGCACGCCAGCTAATAGAGACAGGAATACATGTAAAGATAATCGAGAAGGACGAAAAACGCTGCAACCAGCTGTTCGATCTGCTGCCCAAGGCCACCATACTCCACGGCGACGGCACGGATCACGAGCTGCTCAGCGAGGAAGGGCTGGACAAGACGGACGCTCTTATAGCCCTTACCGGTATCGACGAGGAAAACATCATACTTTCCATGTACGCCAACTCCCTGAATGTGGATAAGGTGGTTACCAAGGTAAACAACGCGCGCCTTGCGGAGATGCTGGCTCCCATGGGCATAGAAAGCGTGATCTCCCCCAAGGAGATAGCCGCCAACCGCATAATAAGCTACGTCCGCGCCATGACCAACGCCACCGGCAGCAATGTGGAGATGCTGTACAGGCTGGCGGACAACAAGGTAGAGGCGCTGGAGTTCCGCGTGCGGGAAAGCTCACGCTGTATAGGAGTACCCCTCAAGGATATGCCGATAAAGGACGACGTGCTCGTAGGCGCCATAATTCGCGGCGGAGCCTGCATAATCCCGGGAGGCGACGACGTAATAAAGGCCCACGATTCCGTCATAGTTGTAACTACCATGAACGGGCTGCACGAATTGGATAAGATCCTCAAGGAAAAAGAGTAAAGGCATATGAATTATCGCGTGTTGGGAAGGATACTTGGCCTTGCGCTGGTAACAGAGGCGGCGCTTATGGTGCCGTCCATGCTGATAGGCCTGTATCACGGAGAATCTATACTGGGGTTCAGTACTACCATAGGCATACTGCTGATAGTCGGTATGCTGCTGCTGTCCTTTAAGCCTAAGGACAACAAGATATTCGCCCGGGAGGGCTTTTTAGGTGTGTCATTCTCATGGATACTGCTGTCCATGTTCGGCGCGCTGCCCTTTACTATAGAAAAGATGATACCCGACTATGTGGGCGCTGTGTTTGAGGTGGCGTCCGGCTTTACCACCACCGGCGCGTCTGTGCTGACAGCTGTTGAGGGCTGCCCTTACGGGCTGCTGTTCTGGCGCAGCTTCACCAACTGGGTGGGCGGCATGGGAGTGCTGGTATTTATAATGGCGGTGCTGCCCCTTGCAGATGACCGCAGTATGCATATAATGCGGGCGGAGGTCCCAGGCCCCGTGGTCGGCAAGCTGGTGCCCAAGGCCAGGCAGAGCGCCATGATACTGTATGGTATATATGTGGTGATAAGCATATTGGAGGTAGTGTTCCTGATGGCGGGCGGCATGCCGCTGTACGACGCGCTGGTGAGCACCTTCGCCACTGCAGGTACCGGCGGCTTCAGCGTAAAGAACGCCAGCATAGCTGGGTATAATAGCCCATATGCGGAATACGTCATAAGCGTATTCCTGCTGCTGTTTTCGATAAACTTTAATTTATACTTCTTCATACTGCTGAAGAACATAAAGCCCATATTCAAAAACGAGGAGCTGCGCTGGTTCCTGGGCATAGTCGCCGCGAGCGTGATAGCGGTAGCGGTAAATATACGCAATATGTATCCCACAGTGGAGGAGATCATACGCAAGGCGCTGTTCCAGGTGGCCAGCATAATCTCCACGGCGGGCTTCTCCACCGCTGATTTTGACAGGTGGCCGGAGCTTTCAAGGAGCATCCTGGTCTGCCTAATGCTCATCGGCGCCTGCGCGGGGAGCACGGGCGGCGGCATCAAGGTATCGAGGCTTATAATACTGCTGAAATCCGCGAGGTGCGAGGTGAGCCGCATGATGCACCCCCGCTCCGTGAACCGGGTAAAGCTGGAGGGCAAGACCATAGACGATGAGGTGCTTCACAATACCCTCATATTTTTTGTGATGTATATGCTTATAGTCGCCGTGTCTACGCTGCTTGTGGCATCCTTTGACGAGTGCGACTTTACCACCAATCTTACGGCGGTCATAGCCTGCATGGGCAATATAGGCCCGGGGCTGGGCAAGGTAGGGCCCATGGGCAACTTTTCGGAGTTCTCTGCGCTTTCCAAGATAGTGCTCACGCTGGATATGCTAATAGGCAGGCTGGAGATATTCCCGATAATAATGGTCTTTACGCCGGAAACATGGAAGAAGGTATAAAAAACAGGGTGGCTTTTGCCACCCTGCTGTTTTTTGCTTTAAAGGGACGATGCTATCATGCCGGCCTCAGCAATTATTAAAGCTCCTGCGGCTATTATGCCGGGCAAACGGAGCTTTTTTATTTTGAGTGGAGATATGAAGGCCAGAGCCATTATCGGGAACATTATATTGAACAGGCTGACGGCGCCGGCGTTTGTGTAAGAGCTTATGAGATATACGGCAGGCATCACTATGCATACCGCGGTGACTGGCAGGCCAAGGTAGTGGGTGCGGTCCTCGGTTGATTCCTCCTGCCGCTTTTCCTCGGTGACGTTGAAGTAGCCCAGGCGAATGAGCGCCGCCAGCACATACAGCGAAAGCAGCGCGTGAGATACTATGCTCTTCATGCCGAAGGCTGCGCCTATGGAAGCGGGCAGTACGCCAAAGCAGACAAGGTCGTTCAGCGAATCTATCTGTATGCCGAAGCGCCTGCCGTCTGCCGTGCGATCCTTCTTTGAGCGGGCGATCCTACCGTCAAAGGTATCTATGACGCCGCAACATATGAGGCAGAGAAGACCTGCGGCCGGGTTTCCTGCGGCGGACGAATATATGCCGTGTAAGGCTATAAAAAGCGCCCCATAGGTCGCTATGACAGTGTAATCGTAGAATCCTATCATATTGCTTGCAACGCTCCTTTGAAACAAGACTTGTGGTAAACATAACACATTTATTTTACACGAAATACGTCATTTTGCCAATCCGATATAATGATTAAGTATAAACTCACAATGTCCGGAGCAAATAAAAATGGCTGCCGCTTTGCGGCAGCCCCAGTCTGTCAAAAAAACCCAGGGTTG
>OMAE01000779.1_pt1 | contig 11347 bp, 7 predicted proteins | sample 1673701 | NCBI WGS metagenome assembly OMAE01 (sample SAMEA103958123, study PRJEB25191) | human gut metagenome | reverse complement strand
ATTGAACCATGCAAAACCGCAGTGAATGCGGTTTTGTCGAGGCCGCTTCGCGGCGTCATGGTATAATATGTCCGGTTGGTGAATGCGAGCCGCAGGCGAAGCATGAGCCTAGCGGCATAGATACCATGTTTCTTAGTGAACACGAGCGGTACGCGAAGTGCGAGCTTAGAAATATGGTATAATATATCCGTTTGGCAGATGCAGACCGAAAGCGGAGCGGAAGCCTGGAAACAGGGTACGAATCAATGGCTTGTTTGGGTTTCTCCGCAGCGTGCAGATGGCGGGCCGCGCAGCCGCGCGCGGCAGAGGAGCGCGGCGAATTTTTAATTTCCCCGGCATGCCGGGGCGGCGGAACGGAGGCCGGAAGGTGACGGAGCAGTTACAGTCCATCTGGTATAATTTCATATTGAACGTCAAGGGGAATTTTAACCCCATCGTGGATCTTTTGGACATCCTCGTGGTGACGTTTTTAATTTACGAGGCCATCTCGCTGGTGCGCCAGACGCGCACCGCGCAGCTTGCAAAGGGCATCATTGCCGTGCTGCTGGCGTATGCCGTGGCAAATCTGTTGGGCATGCGCACACTGGCGTGGCTCATCAACAGTATCATGAGCTTCGGCATCATTGCGTTGGTGGTGGTGTTCCAGCCGGAGTTGCGCCGCGCGCTGGAACAGGTGGGACGCACAAGCCTGTTCGGCATGCAGCTGTTCAAAGGCAAGGCGGACCCGGGGGATCTGCGCGCCAAATGGCAGAGCGCCATCGTGGCGGTGTGCGATTCCGCCGAGCAGCTGGCCGATTCCCGCACGGGCGCGCTGGTGGTGCTGGAGCGCCGCACCAATCTTTCCGAGATCATCAAAACAGGCACCGTGCTCAACGCCGATATTACGCCGGAGATGCTGGGCACGATATTCTATGAAGGCACGCCGCTGCACGACGGCGCCGTTGTTGTGCGCGACGGCCGTATCGAGGCCGCGGGCTGCTTTTTGCCGCTTTCAAACAACCTGGAGATCGGCAAGGACATGGGTACGCGCCACCGCGCGGCCCTTGGCATGAGCGAGAATTCCGACGCGGTTGTCGTGGTTGTGAGCGAGGAGACCGGCATCATCTCGCTGGCCAAAAACGGCGTGCTCATCCGCCGGCTGGACAGGCAGAATCTGTTCAACCTGCTGGAGGGTGACATGGTCCCGCCGGCCGTCGAAGAGAAAAAACGCCCGTTCTGGAGGAGAAAGCATGAAAAACAACACGAATAACGCTCCCTCGAACGCGTCCTCCCAGGCCAAACCCATGGGCCGGTTTGAAAAACTGTTTTCCAACCGGTGGTTTGCAATGGCGGTTTCCGCAATGCTGGCCGTGCTGCTTTGGCTTGTTGTTATAGCGCAGGAGCCGACGCAGACACGCACCATTACTGTGTCCGGTGTTTCCTATGATTACAATTTAGCTTTGTATACCGGTGCGTCTTTGGACATTGTGAAACGCGAGGATACTAAGGTCAGCGTGGTGATTTCGGGTGACAGCAGCGCGATCAATGAGGTAGACCCCGCCGACATCGTCGTGTATCCCGATTATACCGAGGTTTCCCGTTCGGGCATGCCCGGCGAATACACGCTGCGGCTGCAGGCTCGCCGCGCGGATACGTCTTTGACAAAATTTGATATCGACTCCATCTCGCCCGCATATGTGGACGTGACGTTTGCGCAGATCGGCACGCAGAAATTCACCGTGGAAGTGGAAGCCAGCGTGGACCCGGCCGAGGGGTATTATCTGGGCGAAAAGCAGGCCTCCCCCGCCGAGGTGACGCTGCGCGGGCCTGTGGACGAACTGGCGCGCGTGGCGCGGGTGGTGGCCCGCGTGGAGAGCGATGAAAAGCGCGACCGCACGATGCTGGACAGTGCGGCGCTGGAATTTCTGGACGCGGACGGCCATGCCATCACAGACAGCAGCATCACGGTGCTGGAGGGTGAACAGGTGGAGGTGACGATCCCTGTACTGAAGCTGAAGGAGGTGCCGCTGAAGTTTGAGTTCAGCAATGTGCCGGCAGGATACGACCCCGCCGAGCTGAACGCCAGCATCTCCCCGGCGACCATCCGCATCGCCGGTGCGGCGGATACGGTGGACGGCATCGAAAGCGTGAACGCGGGCTTCATCAACCTGGCGCGGGTCCAGTTGGGCAAGGCCGAGACACTGAAGATCCAGCTGAGCGAAGGACTTGTGAATGTGGATGACGTGCAGGAGGCCACAGTTACTTTTGATACCAGCGGCTACGGCGAGCCGCGCGCCATCACGGTGAGCGATATCCGCGTGGTGAACGCGCCCTCCGGTGTGGATGTGAAGGTCATCACCGAAAGCATCAACAATGTAACGCTGGTGGGCGAGGCCGAGGAGCTGGCGGCCATCTCGCCATCGGACGTCATCGCACAGGTGGACGCCTCGGCGCAGAATATTACGGTAAAGGGAAGCGGACAGCAGCAATTCAGCGCGCAGATCATCGTTACGGGCACAAAGACGGTGTTCGCCACGGGGGCGTACTCCGTGCTGTGCGACATCACGGTGAAGTGACGATGCTGCTGGTGAGAGATATCCGCCTGCCGCTTGCGGCGGGCGAACAGGAGGCTGTGGCGGCGGCCCTGAAAAAAACAGGGCTGCCGCGTCACGGCATAAAAAATACGGGCATTGCGAAGCTTTCGGTGGACGCACGGCATGGAAGGCCCATCCTTGTTTACACCGTTGCCCTGGAACTTGCCGACGAGGGTGCGGAGCGTTCGTTCGAACGCTTTGCGCCCTATGTTTCAATAGCGGCGCCCGCCGCATTTACTGTGCATAACGGCACACGGCCGCTGGCGCATCCGCCGGTGGTGTGCGGCTTTGGCCCGGCGGGACTGTTTGCGGCGCTTCTGTTGGCGCGGCAGGGGTTCCGGCCCATCGTGCTGGAGCGGGGGCCGGCCATGGAGCAGCGCGCACAGGCGGTGGAGCGCTTCAACGCGGCGGGCCTGCTGGACGAAAACGCCAATATCCAGTTCGGAGAAGGCGGCGCGGGTACGTTTTCAGACGGCAAGCTCACCACACGCATCAACGACCCGCTGTGTGCTTTTGTCACCCGGACGCTGCTGGCGCATGGCGCGCCCCGGGATATTGCCTACAAGCAGAAGCCGCACATCGGCACCGATGCGCTGCGGGATGTTATTGTGTCTATCCGGCGGGAGGTCGAGGCGCTGGGCGGGAAGGTGCTTTTCAACACGCCGCTCACCGGCCTGCGCGTGCGGGACGGGCGGCTTGCGGCGGTGTGCACGCCGCAGGGCGAGCTGCCCTGCGGCGCGCTGCTGCTCGCGCCGGGGCACTCAGCCCGGGATACATTTGAAATGCTGGACGGCGCGGGTTTTACTCTGCAGGCAAAGCCTTTTTCGGTGGGCTTTCGGGCCGAGCACCTGCAGCGCCGCATTGAAGAAAGCCTTTACCACGATGCGGTGGGCCATCCGGCTTTGCCGAGGGGTGAGTACCAGCTTTCCCAGCATGTGGGCGGACGGTGCGTTTACACCTTCTGTATGTGTCCGGGCGGCAGCGTGGTGGCGGCCGCCAGCGAAACGGGCCGCGCAGTGACCAACGGCATGAGCCTGCACGCGCGGGATGGAGAAAACGCCAACGCCGCCGTGGTGGTGAGTGTGAACGAAGCGGATTTCGGCGGCGATGCCCGGCGTGCCATTGCGTTTCAGCGGGAGCTGGAGACAAAGGCATACGCAGCGGGCGGCGGCGGCTACGCGGCGCCCGCCGAAAATGTGCGCAGCTTTTTGGAAGGCGCAGGCACGCTGCACGCCGGCGTGGTGAAGCCCACCTACCCGCGCGGCGTGACAGCCTGTGATCTGGGCAGCCTGCTTCCCGGTGAGCTTACGGGCGCTCTGCGCGCAGGGCTTTCGGCCTTTGAGCGGAAGCTGCGCGGCTATACCGCGCCGGAGGCGGTGCTCACCGGGCTGGAGACGCGCACGTCCAGCCCCGTGCGCCTGCCGCGGGATGAAAACGGCGAGAGCACCGATGTGCGGGGCGTTTGGCCCTGCGGCGAGGGGCCAGGCTACGCGGGCGGTATCATGTCCGCGGCAGTGGATGGCCTGCGGGCCGCCGCACGCGTGGCGCAGAATTTTTCTCCCGCACCTTGAGCGGGAGGCTGGAACCCGACGGAAAAATCGAATATCCACCATATCGGAGGAACCTATGAACGACCCGTACAACGGAAATGGACGCAAAAGCCCGGAGGACGACCTGGGCAGAAGCATTGAAAAAGAAGTGAAGGAAACCATCGGAACCGTGGCGGCCGCGCTGCAGGACGCCGCGCGAGAAGTGAGTACCTCGCTGCGGGACAACGAAAGCGTGCAGCGTACCGTGAAAGACCTGGGCGCTGCGGCCAGGGACGGCGTGCAGGGCATCCAGAGCGCCATCGCCCAGGCACAGAAAAATGCTGAGAAGGAAAAGCGGCGCCGCAAACGGCGGGATTATGCAAAAAAGGCAAACGGCGCGCTCAGCGAGGCGGGCGGCCTGATGCTGCCTGCGGGCATTTTGGCGGCGTGCGCGTTTTCTGCTTTTGAACCGGGGGACCCGGCCGGGGCGTTGATCCTGGGGTTCATTTCGCTGTGGTTTTTCGCAGGCGCATTTGGCGCATTTCTCAAATCGCGCACGCTGCGGCGTATCGCCACATACCAAAGCGTGCTGGGCGAGCGTTCCTACTGCACACTGCAGGAGCTTTCGGAGCTTACAGGCAAAAGCCAGGGAGCCGTCCGCAAAGATCTGTTCCGACTGATCAGCTCGGGAAAATATGAGGATGTTTACCTTGCGCCGGACGGCACGCGCCTGTTTTCGGGCGAGACGGCGTACCGGCTGTATCTGGCCCAGCGGCAGGCGCAGCAGGAAGCCGGGGCCCGGCGGCAGGCGCAGCCCGCACGGCCGGAGCCGGCGGGCGTTCTGGCTGAGTGCCGCGCATTTTTGAGCGATCTGCGTGAACAGCAGCGCCTTATCAGCGACGCGCCCGTACTGGAGCAGGTGCAGCGCATCGAGGAGCAGACAGTACAGATCATCGCCTGGCTGGAAAAGCACCCCGGCGGCGAGAGCCAGATCCGCAGGTTTGTCAGCTACTACATGCCCACCACGCTCAAACTGCTGCGCACTTACAACGAGGTGGACCCGCAGGCCGACAGCAGTGCTGTTGCCGCGGAAATACAGACGGATATCTGCGGTATCCTGTACACCATCAACACCGCGTTCCAGAGCCTGCAGGACAACCTGCTGAAGGATACTGCGATGGACGTTTCCGCCGAGATCTCGGCGCTGGAAACAGTGCTGGCCCAGGAGGGCCTGACCAAAGACGAGCTGCTCGGCCGGTAGGGCGGGCGGGGAAGAAGGGAGCGCTGGAGTTTGGGCGCGTTCGTTTTTATCATCATTCTGTTGTTGGTCATCGTGCCGCGCATGCGCCAGGAAAGTGTGCGCCGCACGCCGTATGGAAAAGAGCATCGCGGCACACAGTATGGATACAGGGCCGCCGGAAAGGGCGGCGCACAGGTGCAGCCCGCGCAGTACAGCTATCCCGCCGGGGCACAGGCGCAGGGCGCCGCAGGCACGGGCGGTGCGCCGAATCCGGACGCTCCGGGCCGCCAAAGCAACGATACGCTGCGGGGCAAGCAGCTGTTGGGCATGTGCGCGGGCATTGCGGGCGGCGCTTGGGCCGCGCTGATGGGCGTGGCGGCGCTGGGCGGTGTCAGCGAGGTGATCTGGTGCATCAGCAACGGTTTTTCCTTTGGAGATGAGCTGATGCTGGTTGTGATACCCGCGCTTTTGGCCGCGGGAGGCTGGAAGGCCGCACAGGCCGGCTTTGCCCTGATGAACCGGATCAAGCGGTTCCGGCTGTATGATGCGATCATCGGCGAGCGCCGCGTGTGCCCGGTATCCGATATTGCGCGTGCCAGCGGCCGCAAGCCCGAGGAAGTGGAACGCGACCTGCTCGACATGGTGCGGCGCGGCTATTTTCCGCTGGGCTTTGTGGACGCCGAGACCGCCTGCTTTTATGCCGACAATGCCGCCTGGCGCGCACAGAACCCCGAGCGTGCCCGCCAGCAGGACGCTCCGCTGGGCAAAGAGCAGCCCCGGCCCGCGCCCGCCGCGCAGGAGCCTGTCCCGGAGGATGAGCCCGGCGGCGGATATTTGCGGGAGCTGGAGCGCCAGCTTGCACGCATTGAAAACGCCGACATCCGCGCCAAGGCGGCGCGGATGCGCGAGCACACCGAGGATATCTTTGCCTGGGTGAAGCTGCACCCAGAGTGCGCCGACGACGCGCGGCGCTTTTGCAGCTATTATCTGCCCACAGCCGTCAAGCTGCTGAATACCTACAATGAGGTGGCGCCGCATGCCGATGAAAGCAGCGTGGCGGCGGGCATCCAGAGCGAGGTGTCCCAGGTGCTGGACACTATGTCCACCGCCTTCCGGGGCCTGATGGACAATCTTTTGCAGAACACCGCCGTGGATATGCAGGCCGAGATCTCGGCGCTGGAGACGGTGCTGGCCCAGGAGGGGCTGGCGCAAAACGGCTTTACGATGCAGAAATGAGACGCGCCGTTTGTCCGGCGGCCGCGGCTGTGTAATTTTCAGAACCGCCTGTCCGGGGAAGGCCCCGGAAAAAGACCGTGATTTTTTTGTGAGAAGGAGACCCATTCCATGTTTTACCGTCCTTGGCAGACCGTCCGCCCCGACCCAGCCCGCTCCGCCGCGCTCAGCGCGGCGCTGGGCATGCCGCGCCTTGTGTGCGACGTGATGTGCGCCCGTGGGCTGGACACACCCGAAGCGGCGCGCGCCATGTGCGGCGGTGGGGACGCTTTGTCTGACCCGATGCTCCTTTCCGGCATGGAGGCGGCCGTGGCACGCATCCACCGCGCCATCGACGACGGCGAACGCATCGCCGTATTCGGGGATTACGATGTGGACGGCGTGACAGCCACCGCGCTGCTGTATACCTATCTGGATTCCGCCGGTGCGGACGTTTATTACAAGCTGCCCAGCCGGGATGACGACGGCTATGGCCTTTCCGAGACGGCGGTGGACCTGATGGCCGCCAAGGGCGTGAGCCTGATCGTCACCGTAGACAACGGCGTTTCGGCAAATGCGGCCATTGCCCACGCCAAAGAGCAGGGCGTGGACGTGGTGGTGACGGACCATCATCTGCCGCCGCAGACGCTGCCGGAGGCTGCGGCCATCGTGAATCCCCAGCTCCCCGGCGACGAAAGCCCGTGCAAGACGCTCTCGGGCGCGGGCGTGGCCTTCAAGCTGGCTGCGGCCCTGGACGGCTGCACGCCGGACGAGATGCTGCCTTTTTACGGGGACCTCGCTGCCATTGGGACGATTGCGGACATTATGCTGCTTGAGGGTGAGAACCGGCGCATCGTCAAGGCGGGGCTGGCGCTTTTGCAGCAGACGGAGCGTCCGGGCATCGCGGCGCTCATCGAGACCTGCGGCCTTGGGGGCAAGGAGCTGACGGCGGAAAATGTCTCTTTTGGGCTGGCGCCGCGCCTGAACGCGGCGGGCCGTATGGACAGCGCCGCCGCCGCGCTGGAACTGCTGCTGTGTGAGGACCCGGAGGAGGCCGAAGCGATTGTGGCCGGGCTGGAAGCACAGAATGCGGCCCGGCAGAAGGCCGAGCAGGATATTTTGCAGGGCGTGCTGGACAGCGTTGCCGCGGATGAGACCTATGGCGCGGACCGTATCCTTGTCGTGTGGGGCCGAGGCTATCACCAGGGCGTTATCGGCATCGTGGCCTCCCGCGTGGTGGAGCGCTTCGGTAAGCCGGCCATCATCGTATCCGTTGACGAGAACGGCGAGGGCAAGGGGTCCGGCCGCAGCATCGCGGGCGTTTCGCTGTACAATGCCATCGCCGCCTGCGGAGACCTGCTCATCCGGTTCGGCGGACACGCGCTGGCCGCCGGGCTGTCTGTGCGGGAGGAAAACCTGCCCGCGTTCCGCAAGGCGGTCAACGCGTGGGCCGCGCAGGAGCACCCGGTGCTCAAGCGCCCGGCGCTGCGGCTGGACGCGCCGCTGGCGCTGTCCGGCCTGAAAGAAGAGGACGTGGCCGCGCTGTCGGTGCTCGCGCCGTTTGGCCACGGCAACCCCACGCCGGTATTTTTTGTGGAAAACGCTGTGATCGACGCAGTATATCCCCTCAGCGAGGGCAAGCACACGCGCCTGCGCCTGAAGCAGGGCGGCGGAGTGCTGTATGCGGCGGTGTTCGGCCAGGGGCCGGGCGCGCTGGGTTACAATGTGGGTGACGCGGTGGACGCGGCGGTGTGCCTTTCGGTGTTCGAGGGCAAGAACGGGCCGATGATCTCCGCGCGCATCAAGGAGCTGCGCCCGGCCGGGCTGGACGAGGCATACCTGGAGGGCACGGAGCTGTATGAGGCGCTGATGTGCGGCGCGCCGCTGACAGAGAGCCAGCGGCGGGCGCTGCTGCCCGCCCGTGCGGACACCGTGGCGCTGTACCGCGCCGTGGGCGCTGCCCGCGACGGCGTGCCGGCGGGCGACCTGCGCCCGCTGTTTGCCAAGCTGGGCGCGCGGGGCGCAGGTAAGGCGCTTGTCTCGCTGGAGGCGCTGCGCGAGCTGAGTCTGTTGGAGCAGCGCGAAACGCCTCAGGGCGCACGGTGGTGCCTGGTGCCCGCGGCGGGCAAAAAGGACCTGGCATCCGCGCCGATTTTACGCAGACTGGAGGCAGCGCAGTGATGGAAGAAAAAGCGAAAAATGCCGTAAAGACTTTTGAAGACCTGGCGCAGGCCGTGGCGGATTCCGGCCGCCCATACGACGCCGGGCGCATCGAAAAGGCTTACGAGATGGCTGCGGCGGCCCATGCGGGGCAGACGCGCCTTTCCGGCGAAAGCTATGTCAGCCACCCCGTTGCCGTGGCGTGCCTTGTGGTGGACCTGGGCTTGGATACGGACTCCGTGGTGGCCGCGCTGCTGCATGACTCCGTGGAGGACACCGAGACCACGGCGGAGGACGTGAAGGCTGCTTTTGGGCCGGACGTAGCGCTGCTCGTGGACGGCGTCACCAAGCTGGGACGCATCAAGTTTTCCTCAGTGGAGGAGCAGCAGGCTGAAAACCTGCGCAAAATGCTGCTTGCCATGAGCAAGGATGTGCGCGTGATGCTCATCAAGCTGTGCGACCGGCTGCACAACATGCGCACCGGCGACGGCTGGCCCGAACAGAAACGCCGTGACAAGGCGCTGGAAACCATGGAGGTGTATGCTCCCATTGCCCACCGTCTGGGTATGAGCAATGTAAAGGAGGAGCTGGAGGACCGCAGCCTGCAGTATCTGGACCCTGTGGGCTATGAGGAGATCACCTCTTTCCTGGCTCAAAACGGCGGCGCGGATTCGTTCATCAGCGGCATTGCGGACCGCATCAAGGAGCGCCTGGCCGAGAACGGAATGGACAAATGCACCATCAAAAAGCGCATCAAGAGCGTATACGGCATCTACCGCAAGATGTATATGCAGAACAAGGACTTTGAGGAGATTTATGATATTTATGCTGTCCGCATCATTATTGATACGGTGGCGGAATGTTATACCGCGCTGGGCCTGATCCATGATATGTACCACCCGCTGCCCAACCGCTTCAAAGATTACATCTCTACGCCAAAACCAAACGGCTACCAATCCCTGCACACCACGGTCATCGGCCGAGAGGCCATTCCCTTTGAGGTGCAGATCCGCACCTGGGACATGGACCGCATGGCCGAGTACGGCATCGCCGCCCACTGGAAGTACAAGGCCGGCATCACCGGCAGCGGCGATAAGCTGGATGAGCGGCTGGCGTGGGTGCGCCAGCTTTTGGAAAGCCAGCGCTCGAGTGCGGATGCCACCGACCTGCTCAGTGACATCAAGAGCGACCTGCTGCCGGAGGAGGTATTTGCCTTTACCCCGCGCGGAGATGTCATCAACCTGCCGGCCGGTGCCACGACCATCGACTTTGCCTACGCCATCCATTCGGCTGTCGGCAACCGCATGATCGGCGCAAAGGTCAACAACCGCATCGTGCCGATCGACCACAAGGTCCAGACCGGTGAGATCATCGAGATCATCACCGGCCCTGAAAACCGCGGCCCCAGCCGTGACTGGCTCAACATCGTCAAGACGAGCGAGGCCAAAAATAAGATCCGCAACTGGTTTAAAAAGGAGCGGCGGGAGGAAAATGTCCAAGAGGGGCGCGATGCGCTTGAGCGCGAGATGCGCCGCAACCTCATGACGCTGAGTGATGAGCAGCGCCCCGTCTTTATGGAGGCGCTGGCCCGCCGCAACCGCTGCAACAGTGTGGAGGAGATGTACGCCGCCATCGGCTACGGCGGGCTGCAGCTCTCCCGCATACTGCCCAAGCTGAAGGAGGAGTACACCAGACTGCAGGCCACCGAGCCGCGGCCGGTTACGGTCGAGCTCAAGCGGATGCACTCCTCCGAGGGCGTTGTGGTGGAGGGCATCGACAACTGCCCCATCAAGTTCGCCAAGTGCTGCTCACCGCTGCCCGGCGATGAGATCGTCGGCTTTGTCACCCGCGGGTTTGGTGTTTCCATCCATAAGCGGGACTGTGCCAACGCCCGCGAGAGTATGCGACACCCCGAGAACGCCGACCGCTGGGTTCGCGCTTATTGGGATGAGGCAGAAAAGGAAAACTACAAAGCTACGCTGGATATCATCTGTATGGATCGCCCGAACCTTGTGTCCGACGTGGCTCTGGCGCTGGGGGATATGCGGGTGCCCATCTATTCTTTGATGGCCCGCGCCGCCGAGCAGGGCCGCGCTCGCATGAGCGTGACCGTGGGCATCACCAACACGGAACACCTGAACAGCGTCGTTGCCCGTTTGAAGAAAATCAAAGACGTCGTTAGCGTGACGAGAAACTGAGGAAACAATTATGCGAGCCATCATCCAACGCGTTACCCGTGCCAGCGTCACCGTCAACGGCGGTGAACCGCGCAAAATCGGGCCGGGCCTGGTCATCCTGCTGGGCGTGCGGGACACCGACGATAGCGCCATCGTGCCCAAGCTGGCCGAAAAATGTGCCCATCTGCGCATTTTTGAGGACGAAAACGGCAAGCTGAACCGCAGCGCCGTGGAGCTTGGCTACTCGGCCCTCGTCGTGTCCAACTTCACACTCTACGGTGATACGGCCAAGGGCAAACGCCCCAGCTTTATCCATGCCGCCAAGGGCGAGCTGGCCGTGCCGTGCTATGAAAAATTCCTGGAGGAGATGGGCCATCAGGGCCTCAAAGACGTCCAGCACGGCGAGTTCGGCGCGGACATGAAAATTGACCTTGTCAACGACGGCCCAGTCACCAT
>OMAE01000762.1_pt1 | contig 11455 bp, 10 predicted proteins | sample 1673701 | NCBI WGS metagenome assembly OMAE01 (sample SAMEA103958123, study PRJEB25191) | human gut metagenome | reverse complement strand
CGCGATTTGTAAGGAAACATCCCGACGATGCGGGGGAGAGGTGTTGGGCAATGGTCGGCATGCGTGACGTGGCGAAAGAGGCCGGGGTCTCGCTGAGCACGGTTTCGCTAGTGGTCAACAAGACGGGCTACGTGTCCGACGACATGCGCGCGCGCGTCAAAGCCGCCATGAAAGAGCTCAATTACGTGCCCAACGAGCTGGCACGCAACCTGTACAAGAACCGCACGAACCTGGTCGGCGTGATCGTGCCGACCATCCGCCACCCCTTCTTTGCCACCCTTACCGCGCATCTGCAACGCGAGCTGGCCGCGCAAGGACTGCGCACCATGCTGTGCTCCACCGCCGACGCGGAAAACGGCGAGGTCGAATACGTGGACATGCTGCGCCGTCACATGATGGACGGCATCATCGTCTGCTCGCACACCACCCATCCGAACGATTACTGGACGTCCATCCACCGCCCCATCGTCGCCTTCGACCGTGTGCTGGGCGGCGGCATCGCGTCGATCGGCTCCGACCATGAGCAGGGCGGCCGGCTCATGGCGCACATGCTGGTCAACACCGGCGCGCACCACGTGGTGATGATCGGCGGCCCGCGCGACCAGTTCTTCGATTTGGCGGCGCGCAATGGAGACAGCCCGGACGATTTCGACCTGCACAAGACAACGTTCCCGGCCGTCCGCTACTACCTTACGTTGGAGCAGGAGCTGAAAGCGGCCGGCGTGCGGTACGAGTACGTCGAAGCCGGCAATGTGGAGGATTTCCAAGGGTATAAGAACGCGGTGAATGCTGTGCTCAACAGTATGCCGGTGGACGGCGTCGATGCCGTGGTCAGCTCCGATATCGGTGCCGCGCTTTGCGTGCGCGAAGCGATGCGGAGGCATATTTCGATTCCGCGCGACCTGCAGATCATCGCCTACGACGGCACGTATCTGACCGACCTGGCCGGTATGAAAATGACCGCGGTGGCGCAGAATTTCGACAAAATCGCGCAGGTCGCGGTCGGCAATATCGTTCGTGCGATCGCCAAGGAAGGGGATGCCAAGGCAGATACGACAAGCGCCACGGGACGCAAGCCGTACGAGCCGGACGTGCTGATTCCCGTGACGCGCAAACTGGGCGATACCACGCGCTAAGCGGGCCGTATCGCCCATCATTGGACGGGCCGTTTTACCTGCTAAGCGGGTCGTTTCGCCTTATTCGTAATCGCCGGTCGGACCGATCTTCAACGCGTCCTCGTGCGTGCGGCCCGAATGGATCGCATCGTTGATCGCCTGGATCTCCGCCGCATCCACGGCAAGTGCGCGCCCGTCGATCGCGCTGATCGGAATCGACCATCCGCCGTGCGTCATGTACAGGCTGTCCGCTTCGCGCAGCTCGGCGATCGGCAGCTTCCTGTACTCCGCCTTCTTGCCCTCTTCAAGCGCCCAGGCGAACATTTCGCGCTGTGATGTGCCATTCAGAATACCGATGCGCGGGTCGGGCGTGACGAACGTATCGCCATAGCGTGCCACAATCGACGAATTCGGGCATTCCATCGTGTAGCCGTCCTCCGTGAACAGAATCGCGTCGCCGACGCCACGGCGGGCGCATTCGCGGTGCACGGCGCAGTTGAACGCGTAGCTCAACGTCTTCGCGCCGTTGAGCAGCCACGGGGCGCGTGCGGTGATGTCCGACGGGTAGCCGCGCGTCATCGAAGCCATGGTGATCGGCTCCAGCGAATGCAGCGTGCCCTTCGCGTCAAGGAAGATGTAGACGGTCGGCGTGCGGTCGGCCGCCTTGCCCACGCCGGTGTCCGGATCGAGACCACGGGAGACGATGATGCGCAGCATCGGACCGGGTTCCGGATCGTCATACTGGTCGATGACCAGCTGGACCGCGCGGGTGAGCGCGGGAATGTTCGGCTCGGGCATGTCCACCAGGCGGGCGGAATTGGCGAGACGCTTCAGATGGTTCTCCAACGAAACCGGGAAACCCTTCCATACCGTGGTCGCTTCGAAAATGCCGTCGCCACGCAGCGCGCACAAATCGAACGCGTTGATGATGGGGCTTTCCGGATCGACGAAACGAACCAGATCCGCGTCGGGCGCCACGCCTGCGCCTCCGAATAGCGTCTTGCCGTTACCGACTGCCAGAACGATCGAACTCATGGGAACCTCTCTTCCGCGCTCCGCGTCTTTTGATTGCCGCTTTATTGCTGTTGCGCTGTTGTGTTGCGTCAGCGTTCGCGTGCGTCTTCGGCGTCCAACCTAACCATGGTTTGTTTCCACTTGGCACCGCCAATTTGCAATGCGGAAACATACGCGTCATGAATCGCGCGGCTCCCGTAACGTTCGGCGACCAAGGTGAGGGAAAGCGACTCTGAACGTCCGTTTCTGCGGAATCTGATTTCGGGGTTCGTCGGCAGTTCGTTCGGAAAAGGCCGGACGGCGGCCGACGGGAAAGGTGAGCGCAATGGTGGATGGGATGTCCGATATGGGAACAACCGAACTTGGCGCGGCGAGCACGCCCGAACAGGCGCGCGCCGCGTTCCGTGACGGCCTGGTCCGCCCGACCTGCGGCATCGCGCAAGGCTACGCGCAGGCGAATCTGATGATTCTGCCCAAGGAGCAGGCATTCGATTTTCTGCTGTTCGCGCAGCGCAATCCCAAACCTTGTCCGCTGCTGGAAGTGATGGAGCCGGGCGTCACCGCACCCGTCACCGCGCCGGGCGCCGACATCCGTACCGACGTGCCGTTGTACCGCGTGTGGAAGCGTGGCGAACTGGTGGCCGAAGTGCCCGATATTCGCGAGTATTGGCGATCCGATTTGGTCACGTTCGTGATCGGCTGCAGTTTCACATTCGAGTTTCCGCTGATGGAGGCGGGCGTGCCGGTGCGGCACATCACGGCAGGCCGCAACGTGCCGATGTACGACACGTCGATCGAGTGCCGTCCGGCCGGCGCGTTCCATTCGACGATGGTCGTGTCGATGCGTGGCATTCCATCTACGCAGGTGGCCGACGCATGCCGGATTTCCGGCTATTACCCGTCCGTGCACGGTGCCCCCGTATGTGTGGGCGAGCCGTCTGCGATCGGCGTCGACGACATCATGCATCCCGACTATGGCGATGCCCCCGTGTTGGAGCCGGGCGATGTGCCGGTGTTCTGGGCGTGCGGCGTGACCCCGCAGGCCGCGGTGATGGCGTCCAAGCCGGAATTCGCGATCACGCACGCGCCGGGGCACATGTTCATCACCAGCAAACGCGATTTGGAATACATGGTGTGAGGGGGAGTGCGATGAGTGCTGTCGTGGCCGGCTCTGTTACCGGAATCGATATGAACAGCGATATGGGCGAAAGCTTCGGACGCTGGAAATTGGGCGACGACGAGGCGCTGCTCGACGTGGTTTCCAGCGCGAACGTGGCGTGCGGCTTCCATGCGGGCGACCCGTCCGTCATGCTGAGAACGTTGTCATACGCGGCGTCGCGGGAGGTAATGGTCGGGGCGCATGTGGCGTACCGCGACCTGGCCGGATTCGGGCGCCGCTATGTGGACGAGTCCCCCGACGAGCTCAAGGCGGACGTGATGTACCAGATCGCCGCGTTGGAAGGCATGGCGCGGTCGGTCGGCGCGCAGGTGCGGTACGTGAAACCTCATGGCGCGCTGTACAACCGGATCGTCCGCGACGAATCGCAGGCCGCCGCCGTGGTCGACGCGATCCGCGCCGTGGACGCATCGCTGGCGATACTGACGCAGCCGGGCGCCGTGGTCGGCCGCCTGGCCGCGCAGGCCGGGCTTCGTGTGTTCCACGAGGCGTTCGCCGACCGCGCGTACAACGCGGACGGCACGCTGGTGTCGCGCCGCTTGCCGGATGCAGTGATCGCCGATCCGGCCGAAGTGGCGGCGCGCGTGCTGCGCATGGTGCGCGAGCATGAGGTGGTGGCGATCGATGGCACCGTGGTGCCGCTCAACGCCGATTCCGTCTGTGTGCATGGCGATTCGCCCTCGGCTGTGGCGATGGCGCGTGCCGTCCGCGCCCGCTTGGAGTCGGAAGGCGTTGCGATACGCGCGTTCGCAGGCGACGCAGCCGCATCGGCCGCGCGGGATTAAGGCGGTGGCGACATGCGATTCCTGACCTGTGGCGCGGACAGCATACTCGTGGAGCTCGCCGATTTGGACGAGACCCTGCGGGTGTTCGCCGCGTTGCAGAGCGCCGTGAAACATGCCATGGAACAAACTGCGGAATCGCCCGAGCGGGCCGCACAGCCGAGCGCGACCTCCGTTTTCGCCGGCGTGAAACAACTCATTCCCGCTGCGCGCACCGTCTACGTCGCCTTCGATCCGCTGCTTTCGTCGCGTGTCGAACTGACCGCCGCGATTCGCGCGCTGAACGTTGCCGCCGACATGGAACGGCATTCCCGAATCGTTGAAATTCCGGTGATTTACGATGGCGAGGATATGGCGGACGTAGCCGACCTGCTGGGCATCTCCGTTGACGAGGTTGTGCGCCGGCATTGCGATACCGCCTGGTCCGTGGCGTTCGTCGGCTTCGCGCCCGGTTTCGCATACCTGACCGGCGGCGACCCGATATTCGATGTGCCACGCCGCAAAGTGCCACGGCTGAGCGTGCCCGCGGGCGCGGTGGGGCTTGCCGGCACGTTTTCCGGCGTGTATCCGCGCGTCAGCTCGGGCGGCTGGCAGTTGCTGGGCCACACGGAAACGCCGATGTGGGACGAGCGGGCCGACCCGCCCGCGCTGTTGCAGCCCGGCGACACCGTGCGTTTTACGCCCGTGCGTGACGCCGTTTCCGGCGGTTCGGCTTCTGTTTCTGCCTCTGTGTCCGATTCCGTTCAAGTTTCGCAGGCGCCAGATTCCATGTCCGTCTCGGCCTCGACTCCGGCTCTCGAAGTCCTCCGCTCGGGCCTGCTCACCACCTTCCAGGATGATGGCCGTGTCGCCGCGAACATGGGCGTGACCGGTTCCGGCGCCGCCGATCGCACGTCTTCCCACTTGGCCAACGCACTGGTCGGCAACCCCGCTAATACCCCCGTATTGGAAATCACCGGTGGTGGCGTGCGCATGCGTGCCATCGGCAGTGTGGTCGTGGCGGTGACGGGCGCTTCGGCGGATGTGACGATTACCGGAAGTCGGCAATCGCAAGATAGTCAAGGCGGCTCAAACGGCACGTTCACCCCAAATTCCCCCGGTGGATGCAGTGGCCGGACCGTCTTGAACGCATCGAACGATGCCGCCGACCGCACCACAATCGCCATGCAACAACCGGTTCTGCTGCGTGACGGGGACGTGCTGTCAATCGCCCCGCCGACCAGCGGCCTGCGCGATTATGTGGCCGTACGCGGCGGTTTCGGCGTCGCGACAACCCTCGGTTCTGCTGCAACGGACACGATGAGCGGCATCGGCCCGCGCCCGATCGCAGCCAAACAGCGGCTCGCCATACGTACCGCGTCCACGGCGTGCGATGCCGGCGTCGGCCTGCCGCAGCCATGGCCGACCGACCTGCCGAAACCCGGCAGACCTACGGATTTATACGTGCGATTGGGACCGCGCGACGACTGGTTCACCGCAGCCGGCCTGTCCGCATTCCTGACGCAAACGTGGACAGTGACCGCGCAGTCGAACCGTGTTGGCCTGCGACTTTCGGGAGCGGCACCCGTGGAACGCACCGACACGCGCGAACTGGCCAGCGAGGCCACGCCATCCGGCGCAATCGAAGTGCCGACCAGCGGACAACCGGTCATTTTTCTGCGCGACCAGCCTGTAACCGGCGGATATCCGGTAATCGCCGTGCTTGAACCGGAATCGTTGGACGTGGCCGGGCAGTTGCCACCAGGCGCATGCGTCCGCTTCCACGTCGTTTCCGCCCATGCCACGTCTACTCCGCAACCTGCGTACCCCACCAAGGAGGTTCGATAATGCCATCCGCATCGACTGCACCATCCTCAACGGCGCTCCCATCCCCGTCGCCATCATTGTCGTCGCCATCGCCCGCAACCCCGAAACTACGGCGCATCCTCATCGCCAACCGTGGCGAAATCGCCATGCGCGTCATCCACGCCTGCCATGACACCGGCCGCATCGCCATCGCCGCCTATGCCGACCCCGACGCGGACGCGCTGTTCGTGCACGCCGCCGACGAGGCCTACGCACTGGGCGGATCCGACGCGCAAAGCACGTATCTCAACATCGCGGCCATCGTGGAAACCGCGCACAAGGCGCATGTCGACGCCGTCCACCCCGGGTACGGTTTCCTTGCCGAAAACGCGGAATTCGCGCAGGCGGTCATCGACGCCGGCATGACGTGGATCGGTCCGCAGCCCGCCACCATCCGCGCGCTCGGCTCGAAAGTCGAAGCGCGCCGCATCGCGGCCGAAGTCGGCGCGCCCATGGCCCCCGGCACCACGGAACCGGTGCACGACCCCGCCGAAGTCATCACGTTCGCCAAGGAACACGGCCTGCCACTGGCCATCAAAGCCGTCTACGGGGGTGGCGGTCGAGGTCTGAAAGTGGTGCACCGGCTGGAAGACGTGCGCGAGGCGTTCGTATCCGCCACGCACGAGGCCGAGCTGGCGTTCGGCAACGGCGACTGCTTCATCGAACGATTCCTCGCCCGCCCGCGCCACGTCGAAGTGCAGATCCTCGGCGACGGCGCGGGCAACGTTGTGGCCGTCGGCACGCGCGACTGCTCGCTGCAGCGCCGCAATCAGAAACTCATCGAAGAGGCACCAGCGCCGTTCCTACCCCCTGAAACCACCCGGGCGCTGGAAGACGCGGCCGTCGCCATCTGCTCCCGTGCGCACTACGAAAGCGCCGGAACCGTTGAGTTTCTGGTCGATCCGGACGGCACGATGTCGTTCATGGAAGTCAACACGCGTATTCAGGTCGAACACCCCGTCACAGAAGAGGTGACCGGCGTCGATCTGGTGGCCGCACAGCTGGCGATCGCCGAAGGCGCGCATGTCACCGACATTCCCGGCTTGGAACACGGCACCCCCGTTCCGCATGGGCATGCGATCGAGTTCCGCATCAACGCGGAGGGTCCATCCCTTGGTTTCGTACCGTTCCCCGGCATCGTCGAGCGGCTGAACGTGCCGACCGGACCGGGCATCCGCTTCGATTCCGGCGTTGCGCAAGGCGGCGCGATTCCGGGGCAGTTCGATTCGATGATCGCCAAACTGATCGTCTCCGCGCCGTCGCGTTCGGCCTGTCTGACGCGCGCCCGCCACGCATTGGATGAGCTGGCGATTGCCGGCGTGCCAACGGTCCGCAAATTCGACCAGGCCGTGCTCGAACAGCCAGCTTTCGTGGCGACGGACGGCGATTTCGGCGTCTACACGCGCTGGATCGAAGAGGAATTCCTGCCTTCCGTGGACGTGCGCACGCTGGCCGACGGCAAACCGGGTCGCCGGGCCGCAGCGCCCGAACCGGTGGAAAGCTGGGTCGAGGTCGATGGCAAACGCGTGCGATTGGGCCTGCCCGCTTCGCTCGCCTCCGTCGCCGCGCTGGGCGCGGGGCTGGCCGGATTGGCTGGAGCCGGCGCAACGGGGGACCCTGCCCTCACGTCCGATTCTGGCGAATCGGTCATCCAAGCCCTGCTGAACGCCTATCAAAAGTCCGTTCCAGCAGGATCGGGCACGCAGACCGCCGCAAACTCGGATATCGCAAGCACCCAAGACACCCCTATCGAATCGACCATCACCGGCACGGTCGTCCGCTGGCTCGCCGATGACGGCGCGCACGTTGAGGAAAACGAGCCGATCGTCGTACTCGAGGCGATGAAGATGGAAACCGAAATCACCGCCCCCGTTGCCGGCATACTGCACCGATCGGCGCAGGTCGGCGACACCGCGCAATACGGCGACCCCCTCGGCGCCATCGGTTAACGCGGCGGCCGGCTGACACGGCTGCCGGCCGTCGGATGAACCGCACGCCCCTTACGCGCAACGCATCGCAATCGCAAAAACAAAACCCAGACCACGGAAGGAACGCAACATGAGCATGCTGGATTGGCGGTATTATCCGAAAATCGCGCGTATCGCACGCATGGCGGGAGCCGACGTCGGACGCGGTTCCGAAACGTTGATGACGTATTCGCGCGGCGATTTGTTCCGAGCCGCACGCCACTTGTCGGGCAGCAAGGAAGGTCGGCCCGCCCGCGCGCTGGTGGTCACCGGCTTCTACATTCCGAAGGCCGCGCAACCCGCTGCGGAAACGGACGGCCCGTTGGGTGCGCTGGAAGTATGCATGGCATTGCGTGCGATTGGCGGCGACGCATGGCTGGTCAGCGACGAATGCTGCGCGCCGGTGATTCGCCCGTCCGCATTGGGTTTCCTGCCGGACGACCACGTGCTGATCGCGCCGAATGCCAATCCCAAGGGCGGTTTTGACGCCTGGCTCAACGGCGTCATCGACCTTGCCAAAACCGAACATATCGATACGCTCGTCTACATCGAACGCGTCGGCCCGGCGCGCGACGGCAGCCCGCACAACATGCGCGGCATCGACATCGCCGAATGGACCGCGCCGCTGAGCCAGCTCACGCTGCTCGGCCTGCACACGATCGGCGTGGGCGACGGCGGCAACGAGATCGGCATGGGCCGTGTGGAGGACTACGCCATCGAAGGGGTGGTCGACCACGGCGAGAACATCGCCTGCACGGTGCCGACCGACCAGCTGGTGGTGGCCGGCACGTCGAATTGGGGCGCGCACGCGCTTGTCTGTGCGATGCGCGCGTTGGGTCGCAGTGCCGTCGACCCGTATCTTGAGCCGACGTGGCAGGAGCGCGTGCTGGACGTGATCGTCGAATACGGCGGCCTCGACGGCGTGCATATGACGAACGTGGCGACCGTCGACGGCCTCGAACCCGACCGCTACTTTAAGCAGGTCGGCCAGCTTACGGACTGCGCCCGCAGCTGAAGTCCTGCGCCCGCAGCTGGAATCCTGTGCCCAAGGCTGAAGGCCCTGCGCTCGCGGCTGCCCCCGCATGTCCGTCGCTTTCGAATCGGGCGCCGGAGACATGCGCCGCGATTCGGCCGAAAGCCGGTTCGACACGCCCGAACACCGGTTGCGGTTTTGGTGTCGAGCCCCATTTTGCGGTAATATCGAACCGGTTCGACACAACCGTGGGAATGGCCGTAAGGACTCCCGCAAAGAATCTCGCAACGACTTTTTGGAACCGAAGGAGGCTCCATGAAAAACAAGGTGCAGCTCATCACTTACGCCGACCGCCTTGGCGACGGCACCATCAAGTCGATGACCGACATTCTGCGCACCCGCTTCGACGGCGTGTATGACGGCGTTCAGCTGCTGCTCATCGACGATATAGTCTACGCCGAGCGGTCTGTCGGCTACGACGGAAAGATGGCAAAGCTCATGAAAAGTCGGGGATATGTCCACGCTGCGCCGACCGTGGAGGCGGACGATATCCTGCAATGGGGACTTGAATATGCGATGAAAAACCGCAAAATCGTCTCCATTGAGTTTGAAAACAGCGAAATTATCGATGTGTCCGGCTTTGTCGAGGAGATAGACGGCGAGATGTGCAGGCTGTCGACCGTGGACGAATACGGTGAGGCAGAGGGCGTGAGCTACTTTGAAAAGTGCAGGATAACAAATCTGTGCATCGACACCGAGGACGAGCAGCGCCTGTTAAGGCTCGTTGACGAGGAGCTAAGGAGTATGGGATGAGAAAACCGTTTATTATTGGGGTCGTGGTCGGTATCGTGCTGGTGATGGCCGCAAGCATCGCTGTCACGCTGCCGTTTTCGGCTCCGTTCGACAAGGCTTGCAGGGATATCAGCATTTTTGACGATATCTCAGAGCTGAGCTTTTTGAAGCCCTATGAGACCGAGAAGGTCGACCGCCTGCTGCCGGACGGCGCTAAGGAGAGCTATTGCGCCAATATAAGCTACAAGGGCGGAAGCTACACCGTCACGGCCTTCGTGTTCGACAGCGAGGATCTGGCGTGGCGGTACATGTTCGATGTCTCGGACGAAAGCTTCCCCACGACCGGCACCGAATACCGCACGGGCTTTGACATGGCGACGGACAAGGCGTATGTTGAGGTGGCGCACAACGGCAATTACTATCGGGTAGACGGCGACTGCTCGGACGGGTTCATCGAGTTTTTGCAGCTCATGTTCTCGAGCATGCCTACGCCGGTAAAGGAGGGCTTGAGCAATGGAGCGGTTTAACGCAAGAAGAACATTCGTATTCATGTTGAAAAAGACCTCGTTCACGCTCGGCCTGATGCTGGGGCTTGCGTTTGCCGTGCCGATGTTTTTTGGCAGATATATCGGCGACGAGTATCAGCTGCTCACGCTGCCGATAGTGTTTGCGGTGCTTTTTGGCGGCACCGTGCTGTGCGGCAGATGGGCTGAGCGCAAGCTCAATGCGCTGCTCAAGATACTGTATGACGACTGCGACCCCGAGCGCTTCCTTGCGCAGTTCACAAAGGAGCTTTACAGCCGCAGGAGCGAAGAATGGCGTGGTGCGGTGCTTGAATTTGTCGCACAGGCGTACCATGCGCAGGGCAGGTACAAGGAGGAAGAGACGCTGTATCTGCAATTTCTCAACAACACGAGGCGAAAAAACCCCGACGACCTTGAGGACTGCGCCATTCTCGGGCGGCTGACGATGCTGTACGGCGATGCGCAGAATGCCGCCGGTGCGCAGAAGGCGTTTGCGAAGTTCAAGGAAAAGGTGCTCAATGTGCCGAGCGGCGTGATCGGCATCACCGGCAGCAATTTTGACCTTTTTAAGGACGCCGTGTACAACAGCTACCTCATGGGCACGGGCAGATTTGACGAGTGCGTCGGCTTTTTCGAGTGGGTGTGCGAAAACCCGTCGGACGAGCTTGCGTTCCTCGCCTCGCACTATCGACTTGCCGAGGTCTACCGTGCGCTCGAAAGCTCGGACGAGGCCGAGCGGGAGTATCGCACCGTTGCCGAGAGCGATAAGGATATCTACGCCGTGCGCATGGCAAAGCAGCGGTTGGCGGAAAACGGGCTGTAAATGCACTTGACAATTCGCTTAAAAGCTTTAAAATAGTTCCTATCAGTAGACTGAAACTGGAAAGTGTATAGTGGGGATGTGAGGCAAGTTGGAACGGAAGCATAGCGAGTATATAGAAAAATTATATGTAAGCTCATACGATATGCTGTTTACCTACGCAATGGCGCTTTTGGGCAGCGAGACTGCCGCTGAGGAGGCGGTGCAGGAGAGCTTTCGCATCGCCTGCATGAAGCCGGAGGCGCTCATAGGCTCGTATAATCCAAGGGGCTGGCTCATCAAAGCGATGAGATACACCGTGAAAAACATGAAGCGTACGAACATGCGCCGCAGGGAGAACACGGACCTTGAGCTTTACGAGCAGGAGCATCACCTCGTCGGAGATGGCGAGGTAAACGAGTATGCGGAGATAGAGTTTTCGGATCTGGTGACCGACGAAGAGTACA
>OMAE01000761.1_pt1 | contig 11465 bp, 13 predicted proteins | sample 1673701 | NCBI WGS metagenome assembly OMAE01 (sample SAMEA103958123, study PRJEB25191) | human gut metagenome | reverse complement strand
ATTATCAAATCGCGCCCATTGCGGCGCGAAGCACCGCAATGGGTAGGTGGCGGCTAACGCCGCCGGGATATGGGGGAACCTGTCTCCCTGCGGGTCGGTCGGTCCGCGGGTCTGACAGGCCACCGGCCTGTCATTCAACGCCGCGGACCCCTCAGGGGGAAGGCTTTTTTCGCCCGGGGGCGCTTCTTTTGGCTTTGTTTATCTCTTTTTGGCGGTGCAGGTCAGGCCGGTCAGAGACAGGAGTGACAGGGCGGCGTAGAGGGCTACGCCGGGGTCGGCGGTCTTGGGGGCCTCGATGGGCTGCTCCGCGGGCGGGGCGTAGTAGTAGCCGCCGGTTTGGGGTTTTTCCTCCCACTTGGCCAGCAGATGCAGGGGACGCGTCACCGGCGTACTGAAGTCCCATGCGGCAGAGCCATCCGTTCCCGCTTCGTACCAATATTGGAAAACAAGATTTGGTTTGGTCGGGTCAGCGGGCTTTTCTGCCGGGTCGCCCAGCTTCGTCTCTCTCACCGTAATGTCATTGTCACTGCCCTGGTCCAAGTTAAATTTCACCGGGTACATGGCCGTAGTACTGCCATTACCCTCAAATGTGATCGTCCCGTCAAAAATGGTATAGCCCTCTTGGGAAGGTTCATGCGTAATAACACAGTTACCGACCCCACTCACGCAGACACTTCCCTTTACCGTGCCGCCGTGGGCTTTCATCGTCCCCGGGTCCATATAGATCGCACTGCTCTCCACAGAGCCAGCTGTGCAGTTCCGGATGGTACCGCCGGTCATTTCAAACCCTGCACCGCCGATCAGGCAAACACCACCGCCGGTTTTGGAAGCTTTACAATCGCTGATCTCACCGCCGTTCATAGTGAATTTGCTCGATCTGGTGTGTACCACAACGCCGCCACCCCAAACAGCGGTGCAGTTGGTAATCTTGGCCGTACCGGACATGGTAAAGCTCCCCTTAAATACAAACACACCGCCGCCCCGGTCGCCACCCCGGGAGGGCTCGGTCGCACAGCCGGTGATGGTGCCGCCGGTCATCACAAGGTGTCCTTCTGATGAATTGTCTCCTATGTATACGCCGCCGCCATCGCCGGCATTACCGCCGGTGATGGTGCCGGACTTCGCCGCGCTGCTGTCCTGTATGGTCAGAGTCGCGTTATTATACACGTAAAACACCCTGGTGTTACCGGTCATCCTCAATGTACAGCCGTTCAGGTCGAGGGTCAAGGTCTTGCTGGTTATGACCAGAGTTTCGGTGATCGTCGTATCGGAGTCCAAGGTAATGGTCGCGTTGTCCGCCGCAGCGTCGATTTTTGCCTGCAAGTCAGGCAGCGTCGCGTCGGCGGTGGACACCAGGGGATTTGTTACATCCCCCGATGTAACAAAAGCTGCCCATATGGGCAGCGCGCATACCAATACCAGGGTCATCAGGATGGGGAGCAGTCGTCTCTTCATGGCGGTTCCTCCTTCTATGGCTCACATATTTCTCTCCCGGGCCTGTGTGCCGCAAAATTTCTTGTTGGGAAAGTTTTTTGGCACGCAGGCTCTGTTGTACGACCATCTTACCAGAAAGTATCGCGAAAGGCAACGGGAATATCCAGATGTTGGCATAAAAAATCGGTGTGGGAGGCATTAGGGGAAGTTATGGCGGGTATTTTTTTGCTTGTCCGGACATAGGCTTGTCTGAAAGGCGGTGGGGCTTGTGAAATGGCGGCGGGGCGCGGCGGCGGTGTGCGGGGCGTTCGTGCTGTGGCTGGCGGCGGTGTGCGCGGGGAGCCAGGACCTGCGGGCGGCGGCACAGGCGGTGCGGGACAGCTCGCTGGCGCAGCGGCTGGTACAGTGGGAGCTGGGAGACCTGTGGGCGGCGGACTCGCTGCCGCTGCCGGTGCTGACGGTGCTGCGGCAGTCGCCGATGCTGCTGGCGGCGGAGACGCAGGTGACGCAGGCAGAGACGCCCCGGAACGCGGAGGAGACGCCCTCCCCCGCCCCGGCGGAAACACCGGAGGGCCCAACAACGGAACAGACGGAGAACACCGGCGGGCAGGGGGAATCGAGGCCGCTGTCGGTGGTGGCGGCGGATGAGAACGGGTACACCCGGGTGGGGGACGTGTTCATCAAGAACAGTTCGCGGCAGACGGTGGAGGGCATCGTGTTTGACGGGACGTTCGCGGCGGCGCTGGGCGAGGACACGCCGCAGGTGCTGATCGTCCACACCCACGGCAGCGAGGCGTACACCATGCCGCCGGGGGAGGAATACGAGGACACGGGGAGCTTTCGGACGGCGGATGCCAGCGTGAGCGTGATACGGGTGGGCGATGAGCTGGCCAAAGTGCTGTCGGGCTACGGGATATCGGTGCTGCACGACCGGGCGCTGTATGACGACCCGGAGTACAACGGGGCGTACTACCGGGCGGAGGACGCCATCGAGGCGTATATGGAGAAATACCCCAGCATCGGGTTCATTCTGGATGTGCACCGGGACGCGCTGGAGGACAAGGCCGGACACCAGTACAAGGTGGTGACGCGGGAGGACCCGGACTGCGCGCAGGTGAGCCTGGTAATGGGCAGCAGCTGGGAGGGCTGGCAGGAGAACCTGAAATTCGCCGTGGCGGTGCAGCAGCACCTGACGGAGCGCTATCCCACGCTGATGCGGCCGCTGACGCTGCGGAATTCGGACTACAATGAGTACTTCACGCCCGGGAGCCTGCTGGTGGAGATCGGTGCGGCGGGGAACTCGCTGGACGAGGCGCTGAAGGCCGTGCGGGTGTTCGGAGAGGGATTTGCGGAGGTAGTGACGGGAAAATAGGGTTGCAATCCGGGTGTCGGTAGGGTATAATGTGGAAAACTTATCAAAAAAAACGATTCCGGAGGGTATAGACTATGAAACGGAACCGCGGCTTTACATTGATGGAAATGCTGATCGTGGTGGCGATCATCGCTGTGCTGGCGGCTATTGCCATCCCTGTGTTCAACGGCAGCCTGCACAAGGCCAAGGTGGCCGCCGATATGGCCAACGTGCGGGCGTATTACGCGGAATTGCAGACACAGTACATCACCACCGGAGAATACATAGACATCGGGGATGACCTGCATGAGAACGCGCGACGGTTCATTACGTTTTTGGACGGCACCACAGTGCAGATGCAGGCTGGCACGGTAAGTGCGATACTGGCGAGGGAGCGTACAGACCCGACCAGCGGGCAGAAGGGTGCGCCCACTGGCTATCAGGTCTACTATTTCTGCGACAAGGGCGACCACACACTGCTGCTGGAATAATGATGAAAAAAGAGACGGCGTGAGCCGTCTCTTTTCTTATCGGTTTTTCTTGGCCAGCTCCATGAGTTCCGGGTACTTGGATATGATGTAGCTGTAGCTGCCCCGACCGTGGGGCAGCAGGCAGTCGGAGCAGTCCTTGACGCCGTTTTCCAGGTACCTGAAGTTGCCGCCGCACTTGCTGCCCAGGGTATACAGCGGGCAGTAGCAGAACAGGCAGTTGAAGTCCTCCGGGTGGCTGGTCTTGTGGCAGGGGAAGAACTCGCAGGTCCTGTGCTGGGTGAAGGAGTAGGCGCACTCCTCGGGCTTTTTGGTGTAGATATCGTCCATGTCAGTCCTCCACGGTGACCAGGCCGTCGTCACCCACGGTGACGGTCATGCCGGTCTGCACATATTGCAGGAACTCGTCGCCCAGGGAGTCCACCACGGGCATTTTGCTGTCGGTCCAGACATCGCCCAGAATGGCGCCGGATGCGGCCAGGGAGTCGATGGGCAGGGAGAAGAGCATACAGGCGGGCTGCTTGCCGTGGGAGCACACCGTGAAGAGCACCATGCCGCCGGTGGTGGAGCCGATGGTCTGGGGCAGGCAGAGGGCCTTGCCGATCATGGGCTTTTTGTAGATGTCGGGGTTATTCTGGTCGCCGCACTTGACCTGCTTGTCGCCGAACATCATGGCCATCTGGTAGCTGGCCAGGGTGTTGAAGCCGCCATGGCTGACCAGCGCTTCGGCGGTGCAGGTGCCGGGGACCACCACGCGGCCCTTGAACTGCTGCATATCAGCGTCCCTCCTTTCCGGTGAGGATGTCCAGTATCTCCGCGTCGGTATAATACCGGGCGCTGGTGTAGGTGCGGAGCTTATTGGAGTTGGTGATGACCGCCTTCTTTTTGCAGAGGGGGTTGTTCATGTACATCAGCGGGCAGATGTAGCTGAGGATCACGCCCATGCTTTGCAGCTTGTAGCCCTCCACGGTGTCCTTGAAGGCGTCCAGCACCGCCGGGGCAGCGGTGAACACGGTGGGAACGGCCACCTGCAGGCGGTTCTGCGCCCGCAGGGCATCGGTGAGCTTCGCCGTCCACTCCTTCAGCTGCTCCAGCGTCAGGTGAGGACAGCCCACGAAGCACAGCTGCGGCGCGGCGGCAGGGTCCTTCCAGATGACGGGATAGCTGCGCTTCACGCGCTCCAGCTCGGCGTCATCGATGATGTACGTCCGATAGCCCTCCCGCAGCAGGGCCTCGCCCTGCTGTTTTGCCTCGGGGGTCAGGTGCTCCACATGGTACAGGCCCACGGCGCCGTTGGAGGCGGTGGCCGCGCCGAAGTCCTTGAGGTAGGCGCGGTTCTCGTCGTTCAGTTCCGTGCCCAGCCACTTGTCCAGTCCCCGGACGTAGGGCACGTCCTCCATGACCTTCATGCCGATGGCGGAGCCGAGAAGCTGAGCCTCGGGCCGGCGGGTGCATTTGACCTCCACCAGCCAATGGGCCTTGCGGCCCTCATCGGTGAGCAGGCCGAACTCCGGCACGAAGCCGGCGATGCTGCCCATGAGCTCCAGCATACCGCTGTTGCGGTTGCAGCGGGCGCCCAGGACGGAGTTGGCGTAGACCACGGCGGAGGACTCCGCCCAGCTGAGGATATCGCCCTGTTTTGGGGTGTTGCCCACCTGTTCCAGATAGCAGGTACAGGTATAGGCGTTATCGGCGGTGATGCCCAGCTTTTTCAGCTGCTGCTCATACCGGTCCTGCTGGGTGTACATGATCTTGCGGAAGACGATGTCCTCCAACAGACTGGTGGGGACGTGCTTATCCAGGGGCAGGGGGTCAGCAGTGAATTTCTGACCGCTGGTAAGGCCGGACTCGATAAGACGGTCGTACAGGTCGTAGACCGGCTTCATCACCGCCAGGCCGAAGGAGATGACGGTGTGGCCGTACTCACTGGTAACGGGGACCATACGCTGGGCGCCGAAGGTATCGCCGTACATGACCAGCGTCTTGACCACCTTGGCCATGGTCTCGCCCTGGGCGCCGTCCAGCAGAGCCTGCTGCTGGGGTGTCAACTGCATAAAACCACTTCCTTTGTTTCAGAATGGTGCTGCGCTGGCTCTATTGTACCAGTCCGCCGCGGGAAAGTCAACTTGACGAAGGGGACGCGGTGGGGTATACTGCAGGAGAAAGGACGGTGGCAATATGCGGAGCGTGCTGCTGTGGAAGGATATGGATCAGGTGGCGGAGCAGATGGACGCCGCCGTATTTCAATATGTGGGTGAATTGCAGACGGAGAGCTTTGAGGCCTTTGCCGACTTCGACCTGCTGGCCTTTGACTGGTACGATGTGCGGAAGGCGGGGAAAAGCGGCAAGGTGCTGGTATACATCGACCGGGAGGACCTGTTTTTCTTCTGCCGGAACGAGGCGGCACAGCAGTATGTGCAGGGTGCGGTGGACACGCTGACCGCAGGCGGACCGCTGAATGACCAGCAGCTGCTGTACCGGTTTTTTGCGGGGCTGTTCAAGGGCGACATGGCGTATCTGGAAAAGCTGGAGGCCCAGATCAACGGCGGCGAGAGCACCATACTGGAGGGCAAGGCCAAGGACGACGCGCCCCGGCGCATCGCCGCGTGGCGGCGGGAGCTGCTGCACCTGAAGCGGTACTATGAGCAGCTGGACGCCATCTTCGATGAGATGTGCGACAACGATAACGGGCTGATCGAAGCCAACATTCTGGCGCGGCTGGAGGTGCTGGGGCGGCGGACGGGCCGGTATCTGCAAAAGGTATGCGCGCTGCAGGAGCTGGTGGCCCAGCTGTGGGAGGCCTATCAGAGCCAGCTGGCCATCCAGCAGAACGACCTGATGCGGGTATTCACCATTGTGACGGTGCTGTTCCTGCCGCTGACGCTGATCACCGGCTGGTTCGGCATGAACTTCGTAAATATGCCGGAGCTGCAGTCGGAGTGGGGCTATCCCGTGATCATCGCCGCCAGCATACTGCTGGTGGCAGGACTGCTGTGGTTCTTCAGGCACAAGAAATGGCTGTAAAAAAAGCGCCCCTCAGGCCGCCTGGCCTGAGGGGTGCTTTTCATCTGTATACCACCGCTGCGGCGGAGAGGGCGGCCAGCAGCGGCAGCAGAGTCTGTCCCCGGCGCCGCAGACGGCGGCGCAGGAGGTGCAAAGCGTTCAAGCTGCCAGGGTCTTGCCCATGGCGCGCAGGGCATCCAGGGCGGTGTCATCCGGGGCCTCGCAGCAGATCACGCTGTCGCAGACCAGGTTCACGCCGGCATCGGCGCAGTCCTTTTCCCAGGAGCGCATCCACTCGCCGTCGCCCCAGCCGTAGGAGCCGAACAGAGCCACGGCCTTGCCGCCCAGGCAGTTCTTGCAGGCGTCGAACATGGGCTGGAACTCCATCTCCTCCAGCACCTCGCTGCCCATGGCCGGGCAGCCGAAGGCAATGGCGGCATAGCCGTTCAGCTCGGCGGTGTTCACCTGGTCCACCGTCAGCAGCTTGGCGTCCGCGCCGGCGGCGGTCATGCCCTCCAGCACGGCATTGGCCATGGCCTCGGTGTTGCCGGTGCCGCTCCAATAAATCACAGCAGTCTTTTTCATTGTCGTTTCTCCTTTCGATCGTTACCCCGCCACAGCCAGCTGATCGATCGTCGCGCCGGCCTGCCAGAGCTTGCAGTATGTGTCCGTGCAGCGCTTGAACCGGGTGAAGAGCCGCCGGGCCCGGGCCTCGTCGCTGTACACCTTCCACAGCCCCGCGCACTTGTAGCTGCGGGCACGGTTGTCCACGAAGCCCTTGACGTCCTCAGGAGGGTAGCTGAGGAAGAGGCCGATCTCGTGGGGGAAGTCCGCACCCTGACGGAAGCGGCGGATCAGCGTGGCCACACAGCGGCCGCAGCTGCCGCCGTCATAGCCGGCCTCCGCCAGCAGGCGGCGGGCCAGATCGTCGCTGAGATCGCGGCGGAGAGTGGCGGGGCGGTAGAGGTACAGCAGGGCGCTGCCCTCGGTAAAGCGGAGGGGCAGCAGGCACAGGCCCTTGGGCGAGAGGCGGCGGTTCAGCTGCCGCACCTCGTCCAGCAGTGCATCCCGGTCCGTGCAGGGACAGGGAAAGAGACTTCCGGCCTTGATACCGGCCAGAGTGGGGGCGCACTGGCGCACGACCATTTCTTCGGACATAGGGGTTCCTCCTTAACCGACGTGTTTTTCCAGAATGCTCCGCAGGGCGGACAGAGAGCTGGTATGGCAGCGCTCGATACGGGTCGGCGTGCCCTTCAGCTCGCTGAGAGCGCTCTGCACCAGCTTGTGGGACATGGTGGAGGTGAAGAAGATCATCAGGTCCGGACTGCCCAGCTTGTTTTTCAGGCCGCCGGAGGGCTTGGTGAACACCTTGGCGGAGCATTTGTAGGACTGACACAGGTCCTTGTAACGACGCTCCATGCACTCGTTGCCGCCTAAGATCACGACGCTCATATCGCACTTCCTTTCTGTTCCGTGCCGCCGAATATTGCTCGACGGTATTTTTGCTCGTTTCTTCCGGATGATACGCGGTTAGCTTCTTCTAACTTTGGTTAGAGTAATTTAACTATCGGTTTTCAAAAAAGCGCCGGGGGAGGGCGCTTCTTTGACGGGTCACTTTCTGTGGAAGGAAAAGAGGCCCTTTTTCTCGTAGGGATGGGCGTCCACCGCCTTGACCTCGTAGCCGGTGGCGGCGATGGCGTCACGCAGCGCCTGCTGGTCCAGGGGCTGCTCCGAGAGGATCACCGTCTCGCCCTTGGTGTGGGAGGACGTGACCTTCTGGACGGAGAACTTGTTTCGGACGGTGTCGTTGATGTGGTTTTCGCACATACCGCAGGCCATGCCGTCCACCTTCAGGATGGTTTCTGTCATAGTGACATCTCCTTTTAGACGCAGGGGGAGGCACTGACGATGCCTCCCCCCGCTCTATTCAGTGCTTGCAGCTCTGGCTGTGACACTGGCCGTGCATGGCGCAGTGGGCGCAGCCGGCACCGCAGGAGGACTTTCCCGCCTTCTTCTGGCGCAGCAGGTAGCGGATGATGAGGATCACAACGACAAGTAAGGCGGCACTGATGAGGATCGTGCCCAGGTTTGCTGACAGCCATTGCAGCATGGAAGTTCACTCCTTTCTATGGGGTAAGAGGGTAATTACGGGGACAGTTTATTTCACGGACAGCTTGGTGGCTTCCTTGTAGGGCTTGCACAGCATATAGATGATGCCGGCCAGCAGGAGCACCGCCACGATGACGCCCAGGATGTTGGCATTGCCGGTGAACAGGCCGCCGAACTGGTTGATCATCAGCGCGATCACATAGGCGAACACGCACTGATAGCCGATGGCGAACCAGGTCCACTTGCGGCTGTTCATCTCACGCTTGATGGCGCCGATGGCAGCGAAGCAGGGGGCGCACAGCAGGTTGAACACCAGGAAGCTGTAAGCGGTGATACCGGTGAAAGCCGCGGCCATAGCGTCGTAGACGCTGCCGTCGCCGCCGCCGTACAGGACGCCCAGGGTGCCCACGATGTTTTCCTTGGCCACCAGGCCGGTGATGGAGGCGACGACCGCCTGCCAGTTGCCCCAGCCAAGGGGTGCAAAGATCCAGTCGATGGCGCCGCCGATGGCCGCCAGGATGGAGCAGTCGATCTGCTCATCGGACAGCATCTGGAAGGTGCCGTCCACCCAGCCGAAGTAGCTGGTGAACCAGACGAAGATGGTGGACAGCAGGATGATGGTGCCGGCCTTCTTGATGAAGGACCAGCCGCGCTCCCACATGGAGCGGAGGACGTTGCCCAGGGTGGGCCAGTGGTAAGCGGGCAGCTCCATAACGAAGGGAGCGGGGTCGCCGGCGAACATCTTGGTCTTCTTCAGCATGATGCCGGAGATCACGATGGCGGCCATGCCGATGAAGTAAGCGGAGGTGGACACCCATGCGCTGCCGCCGAAGATGGCGCCGGCGATCATAGCGATGAAGGGCACCTTGGCGCCGCAGGGGATGAACGTGGTGGTCATGATGGTCATGCGGCGGTCGCGCTCGTTCTCGATGGTACGGGAGGCCATAACGCCGGGGATACCGCAGCCGGTACCGATCAGCATGGGGATGAAGGACTTGCCGGACAGGCCGAACTTGCGGAAGATACGGTCCAGCACGAAGGCGATACGGGCCATGTAGCCGCAGGCCTCCAGGAACGCCAGCAGCAGGAACAGAACCAGCATCTGGGGCACGAAGCCCAGCACCGCGCCGACACCGGCCACGATACCGTCAAGGATCAGGCCGGACAGCCAGTCGGCAGCACCGGCGGACTCCAACGCGTTGCCCACCAGCACAGGAACACCGGGCACCCACACGCCGTAGTCGGCGGGGTCAGGGGCCTCAAAGCCATTTGCCTCCAGATAGGCCGCGGCGTCCACATAGGTCATCTGCACCACATCGTCCCGCTTGTCGGCATCCTGGGGCAGGGCGTCATAGTAGGCGGTCATGGTGTTGACGGCCAGGGTCTCCTCATCCTCCACATCCACGGTGGCGGTGTCGGAGGTGGGAACGAAGGACTTTATCCGGGCCAGGGCGGCGCCGGCATCGAAGTCCTCCGCCTCGGTGTCCAGCCCCAGGAAGGCGTCTACGGCCTGGGTGGCGGCGGTATATTCGTCGCTGGCCTCGGTATATGCCTTGGAGCCAATGCCCAGCAGGTGCCAGCCGTCGCCGAACAGGCCGTCGTTCGCCCAGTCGGTAGCGGCGGAGCCAACGGTGACCATGGAGATGTAGTACACCAGGAACATGACCAGAGCGAAGATGGGCAGACCCAGCCAGCGGTTGGTCACGATGCGGTCGATCTTATCGGAAGCGGACAGCTGACCGGCGTTCTTTTTCTTGTAGCACGCCTTGATGATCTCGGCGATGTACACATAGCGCTCGTTGGTGATGATGCTCTCGGCGTCGTCGTCCAGCTCCTTCTCGGCGGCCTTGATGTCCTCCTCGATGTGGGCCATGACGGTCGGGTCGATCTTCAGCTGATCCAGCACCTTGTCGTCGCGCTCGAAGATCTTGATGGCGTACCAGCGCTGCTGCTCCTCGGGCAGGTTATGTACGGCGGCCTCCTCGATGTGGGCGATGGCGTGCTCCACGGGGCCGGAGAACGTGTGCATGGGGACGGTCTTGGTGGACTTGGCGGCCTGCACGGCGGCCTCGGCGGCCTCCATGATGCCCTCGCCCTTCAGGGCGGAGATCTCCACGATCTTGCAGCCCAGCTCACGACTCAGCTCCTCCACGTTGATCTTGTCACCGTTCTTGCGGACCACGTCCATCATGTTGATGGCGATGACAACGGGGATGCCCAGCTCGGTCAGCTGGGTGGTCAGGTACAGGTTACGCTCCAGGTTCGTACCGTCGATGATGTTCAGGATGGCGTCGGGGCGCTCGGTGATGAGGTAGTTACGGGCCACGACCTCCTCCAGAGTGTAGGGGGACAGGGAGTAGATGCCGGGCAGGTCCATGATGGCCACGTCATCGTGCTTCTTCAGCTTACCCTCTTTCTTCTCCACCGTAACGCCGGGCCAGTTGCCCACGAACTGGTTGGAGCCGGTCAGCGCGTTGAACAGGGTGGTCTTACCAGAGTTGGGGTTACCTGCCAACGCGATCTTTATCTGTTTTTCCATAGTGTCTCTCCTTCCGGTTAATCTTGTTGAACCTATATACAGATGAATTAAAATAACGGACGTATTTCCGGCACCGGAACACGGCGCCGCAGGTCATTACTCGACCTCGATCATTTCGGTGTCGGCCTTACGCAGGCTCAGCTCGTAGCCGCGGACAGTGACCTCCATGGGATCGCCCAGAGGGGCAACCTTGCGGACATAGACCTCAACGCCCTTGGTGATGCCCATGTCCATGATACGGCGCTTGACAGGGCCCTCGCCGTGGAGCTTGACGACCTTGACGGTCTCGCCGATCTTGACTTCACGCAATGTTTTCATGCTTCTGCTCTCCTTCTATGTGATATTTCTGTTTCTCAAATGCAATAACCGCTTGGCGCGGCTATCAGACCATGATCTTGCGGGCCATTTCCTCGCTGATGGCCACGCGGGACTCCTTGACCTTCACGATGACGTTGCCGCCCATGGCGGACACCAGCGTGACGGTGCTGCCCGGGGTGAAGCCCAGGTCCTCCAGGTGCTTTTTTACCTCCGGACTGCCGCC
>OMAE01000759.1_pt1 | contig 11477 bp, 9 predicted proteins | sample 1673701 | NCBI WGS metagenome assembly OMAE01 (sample SAMEA103958123, study PRJEB25191) | human gut metagenome | reverse complement strand
TGTGATTAACGAAGTTTCGCCTCAAGCTCTGCTTTCTGGGCCTCGTAGCCGGGTTTGCCGAGCAGGGCGAACATGTTTTTCTTGTAGCTTTCCACGCCGGGCTGGTTAAAGGGGTTTACCCCAAGCATATAACCGCTGATGGCGCAGGCTTTCTCAAAGAAATAAATCAGATAGCCAAGGTCGGCCTCCGTCAGGCTGTCGACCTCCAGAATGATGTTGGGCACGCCGCCGTCGGTGTGGGCCAGAATGGTGCCCTCCATCGCCTTGCGGTTCACCACGCTCATATCCTGCCCGGCCAGGAAATCCAGGCCGTCGAAGTTGTCTGCGCTTTTTTCAATGTACAAATCGCGCTGAGGCTGTTTGATATCCACCACCGTCTCGAACATGATGCGCGCGCCGTCCTGCACGAACTGACCCATGGAATGCAGATCGGTGGAAAAAATAACGCTGGCGGGGAACAGGCCCTTCTGGTCCTTGCCCTCGCTCTCGCCGAAAAGCTGTTTGTACCACTCGTTCATCATCGTGAAGTTCGGCTCATAGCAAGCCATCAGTTCCACGCTCTTTCCCTTGCGGTACAGGATATTGCGCGCCGCAGCATAGCGGTAGCACTCATTCTGCGTGCTGCACACAGCCAGTTCCTCCCGTGCTTTGGCGGCGCCCGCCATCAGCGCGTCGATGTCGCAGCCCGCGGCGGCGATGGGCAGCAGGCCTACAGCCGTCAGCACCGAATAGCGGCCTCCCACATCGTCCGGCACAACGAATGTTTCGTAGCCCTCGTCTGCGGAAAGTTCTTTCAGCGTGCCGCGCGCCTTGTCCGTTGTGGCGTAAATACGGCCTTTCGCTCCGTCCTTACCGTACTTTTTCTCCAGCAGGGCCTTAAAGATGCGGAACGCCAGCGCCGGCTCGGTCGTGGTGCCGGATTTGGAAATGACGTTCACGGAAATATCCTTGCCTTCGCAGGCATCCAGCACGCTCTGCAGATAGGCGGGGCTGATGGAATTGCCCACATAAAAAATCTGCGGCGTTCCCTTGCAGGTGTTGTTGTAAAGCGTTCCCTTCAGCGCTTCAATGGCGGCGCGGGCGCCCAGATAGCTGCCGCCGATTCCGATGACGACGAGCACGTCGCTGTCGGACTGGATCTTTGCCGCAGCCTTTTTGATGCGGGCGAATTCTTCTTTATCATAATCCACCGGCAGATCCACCCAGCCCAGAAAATCGCTGCCGGGGCCGGTCTTGCCGTGCAACGTTTCGTGTGCCAGGCTGACCTGCGGGAAAATCGCGTCGAATTCATCGTCCGCGACGAATTTTGCAAGGTGTCTGCCATTCATTTTGACACTCATTGAAAGCGCCTCCAACCATTCGTTTGATATATACTAAATATATAGGATAGGGCGGCGGGTGTCAAGCCGATATTGTGTATTTTCTACAATGTAAACAGCGCTTTTGTAAGAAGTGACAAGGCCGTGCCCCAGTCCATCTGCGGTACTTCGCTGCGGGTGGTGACGGGATATTCACCCAGTATTTCTTCCCCCGCCTTCAGCGTTACGGAAGCCACCTGCGTGCCTGCCGCCACAGGTGCGTCCAGCTTTTCCGGAAGCACAACGGCCGCCGTCAGCGTCTGGCCCTCGCCTTTTTTCAGCAGCATCTTTTCCGGCACGGTGTAATCCAGCGCCACCTGCTGTTCCACGCCGCCCGTCACACGCAGCGTGTCCGCACGCCCGGTGATCTGGGGAAATGCGCCGGCTTCAAACGTAGCGAAGCCATAATCCAGCATTGCCGTGGCGGATGCAAAACGCTCCTTGCTGGAGGGAGAGCCCAGCACCACGGCCAGCAGGCCCATACCGTCCCGTACCGCACTGGCCGAGATGCACACTCCCGCGCCGTTGGTGGTGCCCGTTTTGAGGCCTGTGATCCCCGCATAGCTCTTGAGCATTTTATTGGTGTTGGTGAGCTGCGTCTCGCCGCCCCGCAGCGTATCCATCCAGATTCCGGAATATTCCAGTATTTTGGGATGGCGCAGCAGCGCCAGAGACATGGCGGCCACGTCCCGCGCGCTGGAATAATGCCCCTCGGCGTCGAGGCCGCAGGCGTTTACAAAACGGGTATGCGTCATGCCCAGCTCCGCCGCGCGGGCGTTCATCATTTCAGCGAACACCGGCTCGGAGCCGCCCACAAATTCCGCCACGGCGACCGCCGCGTCGTTGGCGCTGCACACGCAGATGGCCTTGATAAGCTCATCCAGAGTGAACTGCTCGCCCGGCTCCAGCCAGATCTGGCTGCCGCCCATATTAAAAGCATGCTCACTGATGGGTACGATATCCGTCATGGAAATCTTCCCCGCCTCCACTGCCTCCAGTGTGAGCAGCAGCGTCATGATCTTGGTGATAGACGCCATGGGCACCTCGGCATCCGGCTCTTTTTCATACAGGATGTCGCCGGTGTCGATGGAAATGAGGATCGCGTTGCGGCACGGGATATCCAACTGCGGTTTTGCGAAGCGCGGGTTTTCCTGCACCGACGTGGCAATGGTTTCGTGCGGGTTGGCCGCGCCGGTCCCCGCGGCGCTGTCCTGTTGTGCGGCGTCTGCGCCGGGCAGCGTTGTTTCCTCCTGTGCGCCGTCCTGCGCGGATACTGCTGCGGGCAGATCCTCGGGCGGCTCCTCCGCTGTGGCCAGCGCCGCAGGGGCAAAGCACGAAAAGGCAAGCGCGGCCAGCAAAACGACTGCCGGCAGCCGCATCCCATTTTTCCGTTCCATCATAACCATCCTCCTCAGTTTCGCGGTCTTTCAATCATCTATATGAAACACGCACGCCCCGCATGCGTGGATGTCCGCACTGCTCTTGTGATTTCGGCGCGGTTTTTGTATAATAGCTTCATGACCGCCGCTCCAAAACGCCGGGAAACCGCCCTGCGTTTCGGGCGCGGCCTGATCTGAGGTGAAATTTTGAAAGTTGCATTTTATACGCTGGGCTGCAAGGTGAACCAAAACGAAACGGGCGCGCTGGCCCAGCTTTTTTATGAAAACGGCTTCGAGCCCGCGCCGGACGGCGGGGAAGCGGATGTGTATATCGTGAACAGCTGCACCGTGACGGCGGGCGGCGACAAAAAAAGCCGCCAGTGGCTGCGCCGCGCCAAGCGGCGGAACCCCGGCGCGGTGACCGTGCTGACGGGCTGCTTTCCTCAGGCCTTTCCCGGGGAAGCGCTGGCTGTAGAGGAAGCGGACATCATCACAGGCTCCGGCGCGCGCCGCCGCGTGCTGGACAACGTGCTGCGCTTTTTGCAGGAGGGTGGCCGTATTGTGGACATTGCGCCCCATGAAAAATCCGAACGCTTCGAGGAGCTTCCCATGGAACGTCTGGAGGGGCATACCCGTGCCTTCATGAAAATAGAGGACGGCTGCAACCGGCGCTGTGCCTACTGTGTCATTCCGCGCGCCCGGGGCAGCGTGCGCAGCCGCGCCGAGGAAAGCATCCTCGGCGAGCTGGCCGCACTGGCAAAGGGCGGATACGCCGAGGTGGTGTTTTCCGGCATCAACCTCTCCAGCTACGGCCGGGACACCGGAACAGATCTGGCCGAGATCGTGGAAAAGGCGGCGCAGGTGCCGGGCATCCGCCGCATTCGCCTGGGGAGCCTGGAGCCTGACCTTATGACAGAAGAAATGATCGCCCGCATGGCACGCGTTCCGGCTTTGTGCCCCCAATTCCACCTTTCGCTGCAAAGCGGCTGCGACGCCACGCTGCGGCGCATGCGCCGCATTTACGACACCGCGGGCTATCGCGCAGTGGTGGAAAAGCTGCGGGCCGCGTTCCCGGGCGCGTCTTTCACCACGGACATCATCGTGGGGTTTCCCGGCGAGACCGAGGCGGATTTTGAGGAGAGCGCGGCCTTTGTCCGTGAGATTGGCTTTTTGAAGGTGCATGTGTTCAGTTTTTCCCGCCGGGCCGGCACGCCCGCTTACGATATGCCGGACCAGATAGACGAAGCAGAAAAAGCGCGCCGCAGCCACCGGCTGCAGGCCGAGGCGGACGCTGTGCGCGCCCGAGTCATCGCCGGAATGGAGGGATGTCCTGTCGAGGTGCTGCTGGAAAAGCCGGTGAACAACACGCTGTTCACCGGGTACACCCGGGAGTATGTCCCCGTCCTGCTGAAGGCCCCCGGGCACAGACAGGGCGGCATCGTGCACGCGGTGCTGGGCGCGTTCGACGGCACGCGCTGCGCCGCAGCTCTGGCCGAATGAGCGCCGCCGTTTTCAATCAAAATGCCGCAGCCCCGTCCCGCGCATTTCGGGCGGGGCTTTTCTGTGCCCGTGAATACTGAAGATCTGTGAAAAAATGTGGAAATCCCCCGCGCTTGCTTGTGTGTCGCCGTTTTTTGTATTATGTTAAAAGGAAGGCCCCCGCGCCGCACTGCGGCGGACGGACGGCCACGGAAAGGAGGGTGCGCGGCATGCGCGCCGGAATAAAATTCATTCTGCTCATACTGGCCTGTGCCGTGCTGTTCGGCGCCGGGTTTCGTCCCCGCCCCCTGCCCGCCGCCGCTTATGCCGCGACGGGATATTCCTTCGCAGGAGCATTGCGCGCCTGGAAAGAATCTCTGGGGCCGCCTCTGCCGGAGGCCGTTCTGCTGGACGTCCCCGTTGTTTACCAGTGGCCCGAAATGCCCAACGGCTGCGAAGCCACCGCGCTGACAATGCTGCTGCAATATTATGGATTTGCCGCCGATAAGCTCTCCGTTGCATACGATTATATCCCCCGCTCGGACTTCACCTACACCTGGTTTTCCACCTACGGGCCGGACCCTGCCTCCGCCTACGCAGGCGATCCGGCGCTGTTCGGCTTTTACTGCCTGGCCCCTGCCGTGGCCGAAGGAGCAAACCGTTATCTTGCGGAACAGGACAGCACGCTGCACGCGGTGGATATCAGCGGCGCGGACGGTTACGTGCTCCGAAGGAGCATCGCTCAGGGACGGCCGGTGGTGGTCTGGGCGACCATCGGCTTTGAGCCCTTGGTGTACAGCGATTATTCCTGGCGGCTGTATTCAGACAGCTCCGTCTACCATCCCTACAAAAACCTGCACTGTCTTGTGGTATGCGGCTACGACGCGGACTATTTTTATATCCGCGATCCGTTATACGGCGCGCTGCAGATCGAATGCGGCACCTTCCTGCTGCGCTACGCGGAAATGGAACGCCGTGCAGTCGTGCTCAGCGAAGCGCCGCCGGATGCGTCCGCTCTGTATCCGGGAGGTGCAAGGCTCTCGTAAGCCCCACTGTAAAAACAAAAAACGAAAAGCGTCCGGCTGCTTTGACGGAACACCGCCAAAGCAGCCGGACGCTTGATTTTCCAGCGCTGCAAATAAAACCTTTTCCTGATGTCTACAGCCCCGGGACAGCCCGCATGCCCGAAACCGCCATCCGGTCGCTTCACTTCATTCCGCGTCCAACGCAGGTTCCCCTACGGCCAAAGGAGGCGTTTCGCCGCGTTCCAAAGCAAGCATAGCTGCTTCGGCCCGCAGCTGCAGATCCCGCGCGGCCTGTTTTTTCGGCAGCGATGCATCCGCGTACAGCGGCGCGCCGATGCGCAGCGTAAAACAGGGCTTTTTGCGCCACGCCCAAAGGCCACGGGCCGGACGCCGGCACAGCATCATGGGCACCACCGGACAGCCTGCACGCACCGCGGTGGCAAACGCACCCGGATGGAACGCCCGCAGGCCTTCATGGTACGGCACCAGCATGCCCTCCGGGTAAAAATGCACGAAAGCGCCGCCGCGGATACGCGCTTCCATGCCGCGCTCCAGCGCCGCCATTCCGTGGATATCATCCGGCAGCGGCACGCCTCCGCAGAAGCGGATGAGCCAGCCTGTAAATGGCTTTTGCAGGTTGGACGCCAAGCTGATAAACCACAGCCTGTAGGGAAACAGCGCCACCTTTGCCATGGTGCAATCCAGCGGATGAACATGGTTCATTATGCTGACCGCACCGCCCTGCACGGCGTCGAGATTTTCCCGGCCTTCGATCCTGGCGCCCAGCCAAAGGCGGTCCAGCAGCCACAGGATGGGAGAAAGCAGCGTGGTGAACAGCCAGAACAACAGCGTGCGCACTGTACCGCCCTGACAGAAATTGCGCCGGATGGCCTCACAGCTGGGGCTTGTGCAGCGCCGCCAGCGGCTGAGGGGCACCTTGCGGTAGCCTTTGCGCCGCTTGTCCCGGATCGCCGAGGCGTACATCTCCTCGGCGCGGGCCACACAGGCTTCCACACGATTCTCATCCTGCCGGAGCGCGTACTGTTCGGCATAAGCGCGTTTTTCCTCCGGATGCTCCACCCAGTAATCGATCCTGCGCGCAAGATCATCCGCGTCGCCCGCACGGAACAGGCTCTCCGCGCACAGCGCGAACTGGCCGGTGGCGGAAAGCGGCGAATCCGAGATGACCGGCACCAGCCCGCAGGCCAGCGCCTCCATACAGCTGATACCCTCGATCTCGGCGTCGGAGGCATGGACGTAAAGGTCGCACATATTGATGAGCCGGCGCAGCTCGTCCTGGCCGTAGAAGCCGAACACGGGCGGATGCGCCAGCCCCGCGGCAAGCTTGCGGTATGCCTTTTCCTTAGGGCCCTTGCCCGCAAATACCAGCTGGAGCCTGTCTGCATATTTGCTGTGTTTCGCAGCCTCTATGATCAGATCCTGCCGTTTTTCGCTGGAAAGGCGGCCGATCATCAAAATCGTGAACCTTCCCTCCAGCTCCGGTGCGCGCGGCACCTGCGCGGGACGAAACGCGTCCGCAACACCGTTGGAGATGACCCACAGCTTCGCGCCGTAGCCATGGCTCTCCAGCTGCCGGGCGATAAAAGCGCTGGGACAGTGGATATGGTCGAACCGGTTGTAAAACACCTTGTAGAACCACCAGTACAGGAAATCATTCACGCGCCTGTTTTTGCCCAAAAAAATGCTGGAGGTGATATTCTCCGGCTGCACGTGAAAGGCCGCCACTGTGGGAATGCCCATCTGGCGGGCCAGTTCCTCCCCCCTGCGGCAAAAGCGGAACGGCATATAAAAGTGCACGATATCGGCGTCCTTGAAGGCCGTGTAATATGCCTCTTCATCGGGCTTCGCAAAGCACATGCCCTGGCTTTCGATGAGCTTCTGGAACACCGGGATACGGTGCACCGGAGCGCATATCTTGCCCTCGCACGGCGCGCCGCCCGCAAGAATGACAACCTCGTGCCCGCGCCTGCGCAGCTGGCCCGCAAAGCGCCGCGCCGTCACAGTGGTGCCGTTGTTTGAATCGTCGAACTGGTCGATCACCAAAACAATTTTCATTCAGAGCCTCCATTGCCCGGGGCGTTTTCACGCTCCAATATCTGCTGCAAAAGCAGCGCGGCGCGCGCTTTGCGCCGCTTTGTTTCCTCGGGCGCGGCACTCCATACGCCGTCCCTGTGCTCCAGCACATCCCCCTGCGCCGCACCGGGCGGCAGGTCTGCCGCAGGCACGAACGCACTGCCGCCCGCGTCATCCACCAGACGCGCCGTTCCGTTTTCCAACGCGTCCACAGAATAATACATCACGCCGCCTCCTGTCTGCTTACGGCCATCTGCAAGATCCCCGCCTTGTCTACATACGCAATGATTGTTCCCTCCGTATCGGTACGGTAGACCTGCGCCCCCACATTTGCAAACGCGGCCAGCGCCTCGCTGTGGGGATGTCCGTAGGAATTGCCCGCTCCGCAGGAGACCACAACGGCCTGCGGGCGCACCGCATCCAGAAATGCCTGGGTATTGGACGTGGACGAGCCGTGATGCGCCGCTTTGAAAACATCCGCATGTACATCCGCGCCGCTTGCCAGCACCGCGTCCTCCACGGCCTTTTCGCCGTCGCCGCTGGACAGGCAGCGCAGGCCCGGCGCCTCAAACAGCGTCACCAGAGAGATATCGTTGAGATTTTCCGCGGCCACACCGTCGCCCAGCACCGTGAGCGTCCCTTCTCCCAGCGGGAACACATCTCCCGCGCGGGCCGTCACAGTGGAGATTTGCTTTTCCCGGATGGCGTCCAGCAGATTCAGGAAGGTGGATGTAGTGGGCATCGGCGCTTTTGCAAAATCCGGCAGCACCGCCCTGTCCACAGGGAACGCATCCAGCACGGCCTGCATGCCGCCTATATGGTCCGCATGGGGATGCGTCATCACCAGCAGGTCCAGCTTTGCAACGCCTGCGGCCTGCAAGTACGCCACCAGCCCGTCCGCCGCTTCCCGCTCGCCTGCGTCGATGAGTGCGAATGCGCCGTTCTGTTCCAGCAGAACAGCGTCTCCCTGCCCCACGTCGATAAAATGTACTTTTGTAGCCGCGCCCGCCGCTTCCTCCGGCAGATGCGGCACGGGCGCTGCTACGCCGAACCAGCTGTACAGCTGCTGCCAGGTGGGCATCGCGCCGCCGTTTTCCTCACTGAGGCTGATAACGGCTGCCAACAGCACCAGCACCGCGACAATGCCGCACAGCACCGCCGTCAGCGCTTTTTCAAATTTTTCCTTCCGCTGTTTTTTCTTTCTCCTGCTTGCCGCCATGTGCCTGCTCCTTTATCTGGTCTGCCTGCCGTGCGCGCGCCGTTTGTGCTGCCGCCATGCCGCTGCACACCGCCCGCAGGCTGCGGGCGCGCCGCGCTGCACGGCCGTGTGCCCGCGCTTTTCCCAGCCCCGCGCCCGCCGCACAAAAGCGGGATCAGGTCCTCCCGATGAGCCAGCTGCAGCGCCTTGCGCACCCGCGGCGTGTTCTTCGGCTCGTAATATTGCAGCAGCGCGCGCTGCATGGCTTTTTCCTCCGGCGTTTTCGCCACATACACCGGCTTGAGCGTGTACGGGTCCAGCCCGGTGTAGAACATGCAGGTGGACACCGTGCCCGGCGTGGGATAAAAATCCTGCACCTGCTCGGGCCTGATGTTGTTTTTATACAGATATTCAGCCAGCGTCACCGCGTCCCGCAGTGTACTTCCCGGATGGCTGCTCATCAGGTAGGGCACCAGATATTGTTTCTTTCCCGCCTGCTTCGTCAGCTCATAGAACCGCTTGGAAAATTTGTTGTACACCTCGATGGGCGGCTTTCCCATATAACGCAGCGTATCCGGCGCGCAGTGCTCGGGCGCCACCTTCAGCTGCCCGCTCACATGATGCTCCACCAGCTCTTTGAAAAAGCTCTCGTCTTTATCGCGAATGAGGTAATCATAGCGGATGCCGCTGCGGATGAACACCTTTTTCACACCCGGCAGTGCGCGCAGCCTGCGCAGGATGCCCAGATATTCCCTGTGGTCCACGATGATCTTGCCGCAGGGCTGCGGCGCCAGGCAGTGCTTGCCGCCCGCGCACATCCCGTTTTTCATCTGCTCTTTGCAGCTGGGCAGGCGGAAGTTTGCAGTGGGGCCGCCCACGTCATGAATGTGCCCCTTGAAACCCGGCGCATGCGTCATGGCCTCGGCCTCGCGCACCACGCTGTCCGCGCTGCGCGAGGTGACCCTGCGCCCCTGATGGAGCTGGATGGCGCAGAAATTACAGCCGCCGAAGCAGCCGCGGTTATGGATGATGGAAAATTCCACCTCTTCAATGGCAGGCACGCCGCCCAGCGCTTCGTAGGAGGGATGATAGCGCCGCGTAAAGGGAAGCGCATACACGGCGTCCAGCTCCCGCCGGGTGAGCGGCGCCGCCGGGATGTTCTGCACCAGATACCGCTCCGATTGTTTTTGCACCACGGGCTTGCCCGAGACAACGTCCTGGTTGTCCATCTGGATGCGGCAGGCTCTGGCATATGCCGTCTTGTCCGCGCGCACTTTGGCAAAAGAGGCGCACTCCACATAAGACGCGGGCAGACCGGCGAAATCCGTCAGATAACAGGTCCCCGCAACGCCGGTGATCTCCTCCACCGGCTCCCCGGCCGCCAGTCTCCGTGCAATCTCCGCCGTCTGGCGTTCCCCCATGCCGAAGGAAACGATATCCGCCCCGCTGCTCTCGACGATGCTGGGCAGCACATCATCCAGCCAATAGTCGTAGTGGGCAAAGCGGCGAAGCGACGCCTCCAACCCTCCCAGAATGACCGGAAGATCCGGGTAAGCCTGCTTTGCCAGCTGCGTGTAAACGGTGGCGCTGCGGTCCGGCCGCTTGCCTGCCGCACCGCCCGGTGTGTATTCGTCCTGGGCGCGGCGGATCTTTGCCACCGAATAGTGCGCCACCATACTGTCCACATTGCCGCCGCCGATGAAAAACCCGTAGCGGGGACGGCCGAACTCCTTCATGCTTTCGCAGGTGGTGAAATCCGGCTGGGAAAGAACGCCCACGCGGTAACCCTCGGCCTCCAGCAGACGCGAAATAATGGCCGCGCCGAAGCTGGGGTGGTCCACATAGGCGTCCCCCGTTACCAGCACGAAATCCACGTCCCGCCATCCCCTGGCAAGCATATCGGCTTTGCAGACAGGCAGAAACTCCTCCTCAGCCGGATTTTTTGTATTCTCACTCATAAAACGATCCTTTTCCGTTTCCGTATTCACTGTGCTTTCCAAAATCCCGGCGGACAAAACCGCAAATGCAGGGCGGACCAGTCCGCCCTGCATCCGGTATCTCCTGTCAGACCTCCGGCGTCGAATCCGACGCCTGCTGCATCGTCATCTCGATCCACTGCTGGCGGGTGATGAGCACCTGCCGCGGCTTCGAGCCTTCGAAGTGCCCGACAATGCCGCGCTCTTCCATCTCGTCCATGATGCGCGCCGCGCGCGCATAGCCGAGTTTCAGACGGCGCTGGAGCATGGAGACGGACGCCTGCCCAGTCTCCATGATGACGTCGACCGCCGCCGGGAGCATTTCGTCGCCGTCAGAGCTGTCTGTCTCTGCGGCTGCGCTGCTGCCGGGAGGCTTACGACCGCGGCATGGTGCTCACATCGTGCATTCACATCAACAATCCGCTTACCGGCGGCGATTCGTGGGACAACTCCAGCAATCGGGTGGCCGCAGAGATTCTGACGGAGGGCAGCGCCACGAATAGGACTTTCAAGGAGTGGCTCGACCGCCTGGCCGACATCGCACACAACCTGCGGGGCAGCGACGGCAAGCTGATTCCCGTGATTTTCCGCCCGTTCCACGAACATACGCAGACCTGGTCCTGGTGGGGCGCGTCGTGCACGACGACCGAAGAGTTCGTCAACCTGTGGAAATTCACGGTGAAGTATCTGCGCGACACGAAGGGCGTGCATAATTTCATCTACGCCATCTCCCCGCAGATGGACAGCGCGAAGACCGTCGATGACTTCTACTTCCGCTGGCCGGGCGACGAATGGGTCGATTTCGTAGGCATGGACTGCTATCAGGGTATCAACAATGCGGTTTTCGTGACGAATCTGAAAGCCATTTCGAAGGTTTCGCTGGCCAAACTCAAGCCGTGCGGCGTAACCGAGACGGGCGTCGAAGGCTTCACGGCGACCGACTACTGGACCACGAACATCCATGCTCC
>OMAE01000757.1_pt1 | contig 11494 bp, 11 predicted proteins | sample 1673701 | NCBI WGS metagenome assembly OMAE01 (sample SAMEA103958123, study PRJEB25191) | human gut metagenome | reverse complement strand
CTTTTTCACTTTTATAATAAATATTTAAATTCCATTATGATTCTATTAATTCCCGTCCCAAAATCATCCCCTTATTTAAGCCAAAACGGTCCGCGGTCAGGTATCGCAGCATCCCATAACCGTCCATTTCCTCGAATTTCCCCATATTATCTTCCGTTGCAAACTCCGTGCTGATATGAAAGCGCGTCAACTCAGCAGCGCTCCTATAAAGCACAAATCCGCCCGGATCAAGGTAGGGCGCAACCGTCTTATAGAACCGCCGGCTGTGTTCCCGGCTGTTCAGCCGCGGGACCAGCTTCACAAGGGCTGTTTCCAGCGCTTTGTTCTTTTGAGACAACTTCCTGTTACCGATTTGCAGATTGTTATAAGCAATAGAGAGCTGAACCGCCGTGCGCTCTTGGGACGCTTGCTGCTCGCGCATGGCCTCATGTTTGATCTTCAGCGCGGGGTATTCTCGGATCGCAGTCAGCATTTCAGATAATCTCATCTGCGCTTCCTCCGATACCGTGAAAACCGCTGCAGCACCTGCAAACGATTGTCAATCTTACATGACGCCTGATCAACCGCTTCCATGTCCTTATCCAGCTTCTTGTGGATGTGTTCCAGCGCGTCGCGGTCATTGCAGCAGTCCACCAGAACGTAGGTGCTGCCGGTGGAGAACACCTCGCGCCTGCCGTATGGGTCGCGTAGGCTGGCAATGAGCCGCTGGCCGACCTTTTTCCGGTACGCAATTTGCAATGCTTCCGGTTCTCCGCAGACACCGTACCGCTTCAAGATCTGTGCGACCTCGTCGGAGGAGATCTGCTGGTGTGTCATCAGCTTCTCCAGGATCTCAGCGGCGGCATCCTCCGGAACGCCGGAATAGCCGGAATAACCATCTAAATATGCCGTCATGTTTGGGCCTCCTTTCTGCGCGCAAACGGCCATCCCGCAATGGGATGGCCGCTTTGTTTGTTACGCTGCCGCAGGAAGCTCCGCAGCATCGTCCAGTTCTTTCCGGGGCGAGAGGAATTCCACCTCGGTCGCTTTGAGCAGGAAGCCGGGCTGCCGCTCCGGTTCCTCGGCAAAGGTGATCGTTTCAAAATCACCGCTGGCCGCAATCTTGCAGCCCTTTCTGGCAAACTCCGCACAGCGTTCTGCGAGCACGCCGCGCACCTTGATCGAGATAAAATCGGTCAGCTTTTCTCCATCCGGAGATTTGTAGCGGCGATCCGAGGCAATACGCATGATGGCGTAGGGCTTGCCGGTTTCTTCGTTGGTTTTGAGGACGGGATCTCCCGTCAGGTTGCCGATGGCAATCATTTTAAGCATGGTAAAGTCCTTCTTTCGTTAGAATTACGCCCATTCGACGACGAACAGGACGGAGAGGATATTGGCGTTTGTGACCGGCTGCGACAGGGCACTGACAACTGCGTCATAGGTGAGCGTCAGGCTTTCTTCCTCGGCAATCTGCCACGGGGAAGTGAGTTCAAACTGCTCCGTGCTGCCGGTCTTGCTGGTCTGTGCGCTGTTGATCTTGAAGCCAATCTGGTTGCTGTCCACCTTGGCGTGGGACATATCCGAAGCATACGGCACCAGCGTCCAGCCGTTTTCTGCCGTCAGGGTCACGGAGGACACCTGCACAGCCGCAGTGGAGTGGTTGACGATCTCTGCGTTGGAGACATAGACCTTTCCATTCTGATCGACCGTCACCGGCAGCACAGCCGGAACAATGACAGAGAACACGGTTGCTTCCTCCCAATGCGCATAGTAGGTGGTAGAAGCTACCTCTTTGAATACGGTGTTGCCATCTACCTGCGTGCCGCCTGTCTCCTGTGTGAACCAGCCGAGGAACGCATAGCCCCTGCGGGTAGGCTCCGTGGGCAGGTTCAGCGTTTCGCCGTAGGTCTGGTTCGTGGTTTCTGTTTTGCCGGTACCGAGATCCCACGTGATCTGGTATTCTGCCGGGGCAAACTGCGCGTAGAACGTCCGCGCAGCCGTAATGGTAACCGTGCTGTACAGCGCGCCGCCTGCCTTTTCCGTGTACCAGCCGGAGAACGTGTGGCCTGCCTTGACCGGCGTATAGCCGGGGGCAACGGCGGTCTGGTTGGGCGCGACGGAGGTCGTCACGCTGTTCTTGCCGCCAACCGTGCCGCCGTTGGACGCGGCATCCCACGTCACGATCAGCGCGACATTCGCGCCGCAATCATCACAGGTACCATCCGCATTCGCGTCGGTGTGGTCCGCGTATTCATCTGCCGTTGCCTTACAAACTGAACAGGTTTTTGTGCGCTTGTGCTGGGTATCGCTGGAACTTGTCCACCTGCCATAGGTATAGGTGTGATCGGCGTAGTCATAGGTCGACGCGCCGCAGCCGGAGCAGGTTTTCGAGCGTCGGTGCTGGGCATCAGAATACTTGCTCCATGAGCCTGTGGAATAGGAATGCGAACCGTAATCCGTAGTGCTATATCCGCAGGTGCGGCAGGACACCGTCCGGCTGTGCTGACTGGAGGAATCGTTGCTCCAGCTCCCGTAGCTCAGACTGTGCGAAGCATAGTCATAGCTGGATGCGCCGCAGTTCCGGCAATAGGCTTCGCGCCGGTGCTGACTGCTGGAATATTCCTCCCAGCTTCCATAAGAATAGCTGTGGCCGGTTGCGTAGATGGTTTCGCGCTTGCTCTGGCCGCAATCGCAGCTATATTCCCGGTAGCCGTTTCGCGTGCAAGTGGCATCATTTTCATAGTCCAGAACCCATGTATGGCTTCCGCAGTCCGGGCAAGTCCAAGAACCATACGAGCCGGAACCGTGGTCTTTATACACATAAGTCCCTAAATTCTGAACATAATGGCACTTATAGCACTCATAATACTCCTGATGCCCTCTGGATGTATGCGTCGTGGAAACGTAGGTCCCCTGCAAAGAATACTGCTTACAGCTTGGGCAGGTGCCGACAATGCCGGTGGACGCGCGAGACACAGCCTTCGCGGGCGCTTTCATAATACCGGAATCAGCAACAGTGGATGCAGCACCGTCGGCGTTGGAGTACACGCCGTACAAATCGTAAAAATATCGGTCGCTGCGGTTGGAAGCCGCCCAATCATAGGTATAGAACGGCACCGTTGCTTCCGGGTAGCCGATGATGTAGGCGATATAGAGGGTATCGCCAGAATCCGTTTCCCGCCAGAACGCATCCTCGCCGATGCTGTTCAAAACTGTTTCACCGTAGTACATGGTCAGCGTAGAGAGCTTCGGGCAGTTATAAAAGGCGTGCTTGCCAATGGTCGGCGCGAGCGGCAGCTCGGCGGTGGTCAAGTTGACGCAGCCCTCGAACCAGTACGCCAGATCTGGGATGGTCAGCGTGTCCACATCCTCAAACCAGACCTCGGTGATCTGCTCCCGGACGGCCGACCACGGCTGATCGTCCGCACTGGTAAAGACCGGCGCTTCGCCGCTGCCGGAGATGGTAAGCCAGCCTTTGGAATCCAGCGACCATTTGATACTGCTGCCCGGAATTGTGCCACTGGTTGCAGCTTCGGCAGACTGCACGGTGATTTCTTCTTCCGGCGCGCTTTCGTAGACTGTGTGTTCATCCGCTTCCGCTGCAAATGCAGCAACGGACAGGGAAAACACCATGCAAAGAGCCAGCACAAATGCGGTGAATTTCTTAAAATTCTTCATTATGCAGCCTCCTTTTCGTTCACGGCGGCGATGGTGAACACAATCGTCGCGGCGTTGATGTTCGTGACAGCTTCACTTGCGGAAACCTTTGCCTTGTAGCGGATGGCGAGATTTTTCTCGGCGGCAATCGCCGGGAACGCACCGTCCACAAGCGTCAGACTGCCCGCACCTTTCGTGCTACAACCATTGATGCTAAGTGCGATGCTGTTCTTGCTTGCCGTAAAATCGTCAAAATTGCCGATTTCAAACGTGCCTGCCTGCACGTCCACCTTTTTGACTTTAATTGCGCCGGTCTTACCAGTATTTGTAATAGCGGCGTTATTCGCACAAACGACGTAGCCATCTACCAACGAGACAGGCAACGCGGCAGGAACCGTGCAGGAAATGGGTACGACGGTGTTGACTACCGCAAGCGTCACCGGCACACGGGCCTCGGTCGTTTCCGCTGCCGACGCACCCGTAGCCAGTGATAGGATCATTGTCAGTGCCAACAGTAAAGTGATAAGTTTCTTTTTGCTCATCACTGCACCTCCTTGGGTCACAAATACGCTGTGTGCAAAACGAGTTCGGTTCGCATGGAGCCGATCTGCTTGCCGTCGCGGAATGCTGTGATCGTGACCGTGCAATCTGTGTTGCCGAACTCCGGCGCTTCCAGCAACGTCAATGTCGAGATGGATTTTCCAGCGGCAAGCTCAAAAGCGTCGGCAATCAAGGTATTGTCCTTGTTGCGGCGAATCTCGATTTTGTAGGTATCGTTCTTGCTATTGTTCGTGAACTCCGCTTTTACCGACTGTTCCCCGACAAGCGCGTAAAGATGAGCAGGAGCAGTAATATCAATCTGATTGTCCGCGACGATGGCATTGAGCTGCTTTTGGGCTTCGCGCAGTCCTGAAACATCGTAAAAGATGATTTCGGTTTCTTTGTTCTGCTTCGCACGCGCGGTGATTCTGGTTTTGATGGTGTCGATTACTGCCAATGTACTATCGCGGTCAAAGACAATTTTTACTGCATCATCGACTCTCGCTGCAATCACTTCCGGCGTATTGGCGTAGCCGATACGAAGATATCCCTCCCGGTCCATTACACTGCCCGGTACGAGCAGCACGCCTTTTTCCGTCAGCAGCCCCCGGCAGAAATCTGCGCTGGGCATGTCGAACTCCATCTTCAAAAAGGCAGTCGTGCCCGCACGCGGCTTTACAAAGCTCAGCTTAGGCTGTCCTTTCAGCCACCGCTCCAAAACAGCAAGATTTCCGGTGACGATGGCGCGGTTGCGCGCGACGACCGCCTCCTTGTGCTCCAGAGCTATCCCGGCCAGATATTCATCGATCATACCGCAGCTGATGGTACTGTAATCCCGATGGCGGGATACATGCTCCAACAGCGCTTTTGGCCCGGCGATCCAGCCCAGACGAAGCCCGGCCAATGAAAAGGTCTTTGACATACTGCCCGTGGAAATTCCTTTTTCATAAAGGTCTGCCACAGAGGCCGTGAACGGCTCGCCTTCGTGGTTCAGGCCGCGGTATACCTCATCGCACAGCAGCCATGCATCAACAGAACGGGCGATCCCGGCAACCTCCTGCAGAAATTCCCGGTCCATCAGGGCGCCTGTCGGGTTGTTGGGGTTGTTGATACAGATGAGTTTTGTATTTTTATTCACCATGCCGCGCAGTTCGTCTAGGTCGGGCAAAAATGCATTTCCGCTGCGCAGGGGCAGGATGTGAACTTCAGCGCCCAGCGCCTCCGGAATAGAATAATGCTGCTGGTAAGTGGGCAGCACGGAGACCACCTCGTCCCCCGGCCCGGCCAGTGCTTCAATCACAAGATGATTCGCACCGATAGCCCCGTGCGCCGTAATAACATTCTCCGGTGTCTGTTTTTCATACAGTCCGGCAATGAGCATCCGCAGGCGCGGGCTGCCTTCAATCGCACCGTAGGTCAGCTTCATGCCGAGGATATCGGCCACAGCCTGCTCACGGCAGCCGCCAAGCTCCAAAAGCTGCTCCACGGTCAGGGATTCCACACAGGTCTCCGCCAAATTATAAGTACAGTCGTTTTCATAGGCGTTCATCCACATCTCAACGCCAAAGTCCTTGATTTTCATTGTTTTCCGATCCCCTGTCTGATTGATAATATCTTCACTGCGGCGCGCCGAAAATACTGGCCACAGCAGTCATGGATTCTTTCAGATCCGCCCGGTAATCCGGCGCCTCTTCCGCAAGACTGCTGAGGATGACGCCTTCTGTACCTGTATGTCCGGTGGAGTGAACAAACCGTCCCTCTCCCAGATACATCGCCACGTGGCCGGGGAAAAACAGCAGATCGCCCGGCTTTGCTGCTTCAAATGAAATTTCATGCAGCGCAAACCCCGGCTTGATGGCAGCGTCCCTGTAAATAATCACACCGTTGAGCAGATAGGCCATGGAGACAAGGCCGCTGCAATCGATGCCCAACGGCGTTTTACCGCCCCAGCGGTATTGTGCGCCCAGATAAGACAGTGCGGCGCCGCATAAGCGCTGCCGCAGTTCATCTTCCCCAACGCTTTCCCACGCGGGAGCCAGCTGAGCCAGATAAGTTGCTTTGGTGTAGCCGAGACGTCCGTCCGCAAGACGAACGGGCTGCCACTGGTTTTCATCCGGGCCGCCATCCGGGCAAAGAAAAGCTCCCCTCGGCATGCTCTGCAGGCAGCCCCCCTGTACCTTCGGCTCGTTCAGCACATCGATATAAGGTTTTTGCACTATCAGCTTTGGCACCGACTGCCATTGTGCGGCAAGCGCGCCGTCCTCCAGAAGGCAGCGCGCGGGCGTCCAACCCTCATAGCGGTAATGGGTACGCACACGGCAATACATCCCTTCCCGCGCCAGCACCTCCAATACCATACCATAAAGCGCTTCATCCGCCAGCTCGCACAACGGCTCCGGCTTCGTATACAAAGGGGCGATATCAGAAACCACAACAGCAAAACTCATTGCGTATCCTCCTGGGAATAATAATCGAAAACCAACTTCGAAACGCGTCCCGCCAGAGGCTCGTCACCGTCAATATCCGGTGCGTCCCAAATGAGTACGGCGATGAAATACGGCCGGCCCGGAAGCTCGAACACTCCCGCATCATGGCTCAGACGGTCCAGGCCACCCGTCTTGTGGGCACAGGGCACGTCCTGCCAAATGTAACGGGTGAGCATCCGCGTATCGCGCTGACGGCGCAGGATCGAGCGCGCCAGCGCGCAAAGCTCCGGCGTGAGTACTATTTCGTCATACAGCGCACGGAACACGCGCAGCAGGTCCTCCGCGCTGGTATAATTATTGCGCCCGGCTGATACTGCATCCCAATCCAGCATTTTGCGTTCCAGCACAGTGTTTTTCGTCCCAACGCTGCATGCCGCCGCATTTATACATTCGGCGCCCAGCAGCCCGATGAGCACGTTCGTTGCCGTATTGTCGGAAAGGACGATCATCCACACAAGCAGCTCCTCCAGCGGATGCATGCCGGGACCGTCCACAAAGACGCCTGTGTCAGGAAGAATGTCTTCCGCTGTGACCGCCACAGGCGTGTCCAGCGCGAGCCTTCCCCGCCGCACCTCATCCAGCGCGGCCAGCAGGATGAACACCTTGATGGTAGACGCGGAGACCGCCCTCCTGCCCGCGCCCCGTTCATACAACGGCACGCCGCCAGCCAACGGGACAGCCAGCACGCACACCTGTTCCTGCGCCGCTGCAAGCTGCGCATCCAGCGCGGCGCAAAGCTCTTGCCTGGTCATATTCAATACTCCAATACCCGCAGCGTGCGGTTCGTTGCGTCAAGATTCACGTTTACCCCCAGCGGCAGGGACATCGTAGGCATGATATGCCCGCACTGCAGCGCCCCCAGGATCGGCTTGCCTTCATCCAGCAGCAATTCTGTGATGACCTCACGCAGCGTCAGGCTCTCCGCCGGGTCAGGTGCTGCACAATCCGTGAACGCACCCAGCAGAATACCCGCGCAGGCGCGCAGCTTCCCCGCCTGCTTCAGCATGAGCAGCATGCGGTCAATACGGTACGGCGTTTCACCGATATCCTCAATGAACAATATTTTATCCTTTGTCTCGATTTCATAAGGCGTTCCCAAAGAGGCGGCGAGCAACGACAGGTTGCCGCCCGTCAACACGCCGTGGCTCACGCCCTTGGCGATCGTATACAGCGGCATACCGTCTGGATTGAGGATATTCGGCTCCTGCACGCCGAAAATCGCGTTTTTCAGTGAACGCTCGGTATATTCATCCAAACCTGCATACCATTCCGTAGCTGGCATAGGCGTGTGATAAGTAACAAAGCCGCAGCGCTGATTCAGCATCAGATGCAGGATGGTGACATCACTGTACCCACAGAACACCTTGGGCGTTTTTGCAATAGCAGTCCAATCGATGCGGTCCATCAGGCGCTGCGCACCGTATCCTCCGCGGATGCAGATAACGCCATGGATGCTCGCGTCTGAAAACGCATTATTAAAATCTGCCGCACGTTCGCGGTCATATCCGGCCAGATAACCGTGCCGCATGGTACAGGACGGAAAAACGACAGGCTCCAGCCCAAGTGCCTGCACACTGGCCACGGCAGGCTCCAAGCGCCCTTCTGGAACAGGGCCGGAAGGCGCGATCAGCGCGACACGCGCGCCTGTAAACAACGGTTTTGGTATAATCATGGCAGCTCTCCTTTGCTTGTTCAGAATGGTTACGACTTCTCCGGCACATGCTTTCCTCCGCCGGAGGGCAAAGCCGCGGCAAACGGAAACATGTGTAAAAACTGTGTAAACTGCATACAGAAACACCGAAAGCGGACGCTTTGTCCGCTTTCAGCACGGACGCTCCGCGCGAAAAACGCCGCGCTGCGTCCTTCATGTCATTCAGTTTAAATCATTGTCCGGTATTTTTCAAGTTCTTCCTGATTTGCAAGCACAAAATGTCCCGGTTCGATCTCCGTCCATGTCGGAGGGTCTGCCTCATAATGATGACAGGACGGGTCGTACACCTCCAGGACCTTGCGTTTTTCCGCCGCAGGGTCCGGCAGCGGAATAGCGGAAAGCAGCGCTCTCGTATACGGATGCAGCGGATGTGCAAACAGCTTTTCCGTACTGGAAAGCTCTACGATGCGTCCCAAATGAATGACTGCGATGCGGTCGCAGATGAAACGCATCACCGAGAGATCATGACTGATGAGCAGATAGGTCAGCCCGCGCCGACGCTGCAGCTCGGCCATCAGGTTCAGCACCTGAGCACGGATGGATACGTCCAAAGCAGAGATGGGCTCGTCCGCAATAATGAATTCCGGTTCCATGATAAGCGCGCGGGCGATGCCGATGCGCTGGCGCTGCCCGCCGGAGAACTCGTGCGGAAAACGGCTGGCAAATTCCGGCAGCAGTCCCACGTCGGAAAGTGCCTGCGCAACCTTTTTGCGGCGTTCTTCCTCCGACACGCGTCCGCCCAGATTATACAACCCCTCGGAGACGATGTAATCCACCTTGGCGCGTTCGTTGAGGGAGGCCATCGGGTCCTGAAAGATCATTTGTATTTTTCGGGGGACTTCCCTGTCCTTTTCACGGCTGATCCTGCCGCTGATGCGTTCTCCATCGTACAAAATCTCGCCGCTCGCCGCCGGGTTGATGCGGATGACCGTCCGGCCGATGGTCGTTTTGCCGCTGCCGGATTCGCCCACAAGGCCGAACGTCTCGCCTTGGAAAATATCGAAGCTGACGTTTTTGACGGCGGTGAACTTATTGTGCCGCTCTCCAAAGGTCACTGTGAGGTCTTTGACCTGCAGAAGAGACTTGTTTTCCATTGTCATACATTCCCCTCCTGCACACTCCGCAGATTGCGGATATTTTCCGGCGGCTCCACTTTGGGTGCGCGCGGGTCCAACAGCCAGGTGCGCGCTTTGTGGGTCGGGCTCACCTCAAAATACGGCGGCCGCTCCACAAAATCAATTTTCAGCGCATACGGATTCCTAGGCGCAAAGGCGTCTCCCTTTACATCTGCGAACAGATTTGGCGGCGTACCAGGAATGGAATACAGGTTCTCGCCCCGCACACCGAGCTGCGGCAGGCTGGACAGCAGCGCCCAGGTATACGGGTGCTTGGGCGTGTAGAACACTTCCTCGCAGGTCCCGATTTCAACGATATCGCCCGCGTACATCACCGCGATTCGGTCGGCCACATTCGCCACCACGCCCAGGTCATGGGTGATGTACAGCGTGGTCAGCTTATACTTGGCTTTCAGGTCCTTCAGAAGCTTTAATATCTGTGCCTGAATGGTAACATCCAGAGCCGTCGTTGGCTCGTCACAGATAAGGATGCGCGGGTTGCATGCAATGGCGATGGCAATGACCACCCGCTGGCGCATACCGCCGGAAAACTCATGCGGATACTGACCGAAACGGCGCGCCGCCTCAGTGATGCCGACATCCTCCAGTATCTCAGTAGCTTTTTGCTTGGCGGCCTCCCCCTTCATTCCCTGGTGCAGCGTCAGCGCTTCGCAGATCTGCGCGCCGACGGTTTTGAGCGGATTCAGGCTGGTCATCGGATCCTGCATGACCATAGCGATTTCCTTTCCGCGCACGCTGAGCCACTCTTTTTCCGTTTTAAAGGCGGCAAGGTCCTTTTCGCCATAACGGATGCTGCCGCGGGTGACGCGGCCGTTGGAATCCAACAGACCCATGAACGTTTTGCAGAACACGGATTTACCGCTGCCGGATTCCCCCACGATGGCAAGGCTCTCGCCTTCACAGATGTCGAGGCTGATACCCCGAATGGCGTGCAATGTCTTGCCGCGGAGCGTGAATTCCACTTCAAGATCCTGCACAGATAAGATCACATCCTGCATGCTGCGCCGTCCTCCTTAAAATACATGGTTTTTGGGGTCAGCGGCATCGGCAAAGGCGTTGCCGATGATGTAAAAGCTGACGGTAATGATGCACAGCACGACGGTCGGGAAAACCAGCTGATAGCTCTGCGAGGTGGAAATCAGCTTGCGCCCGGTATTGATCAGGTTGCCCAGCGAAGGCGTGCTGACGGGCAAGCCCAGGCCGATATAGGTAATGAATACCTCGCTGCCAATCGCCCCTGGAATGGCCAGCGCCATGCGCAGGGTGATCACCGATACCAAATAAGGCAGCAGATTGCGCGTGATGATGCACAGTGTGCTGGTGCCCAGGCACCTGGAAGCCAGGTTATAGTCGCGGTCGCGGATGATAACGATCTGGTTGCGCACAAAGCGCGCCATCGTCAGCCAGCCCGTCAGGCACATGGCGAAAATCAGCGTCCCCACGCTGGGCCGCATAATGTAGGAAAACAGAATGAGCACGATCGTCTGCGGAATATTGTCCACAACGTTGTACAGCTCGGTAAAAAAGAAATCCAGCTTGCGCACATAGCCCCACAGAAGGCCGATGATCACGCCCACCAGAATCTGTCCGATGGAAACCGAAACCGACAGGATGATCGACGTGCGCGTGGCGCTCCATACCTGGCACCAGTAGTCGCAGCCGATGGAGTCCGTTCCGAACCAGTACTCCGAGTTGGGCGAGGTGAACATCTTCGACATATCCGCGTGATCCACGCGCACCGTCGCCGCGTCGTACTTGCTGAACGTGGGAGCGATAAACGTGAACGCAATCAGCAGGATGAACACGATGGCCATGCACACGGCGGTTTTCTTCTTGATGAAGTTGCGCCACACGCTCTTCCAGTAGGAATAGTTGGAATAGCCGATGCGCTCCGCTTCCTGCGAATGATACTCGGCAAACTGGAACAGCTGCTTCTCGGGCATACGGCTTCTGGAACGCGAATGGACGCTGCCCTTGTTGTACTT
>OMAE01000756.1_pt1 | contig 11524 bp, 9 predicted proteins | sample 1673701 | NCBI WGS metagenome assembly OMAE01 (sample SAMEA103958123, study PRJEB25191) | human gut metagenome | reverse complement strand
TCTCGGTATCGTAGATGGAACCGGGGTAATCTCCCAGATGGATGCTTAGCATGCGAGTCTCCAGACGTTGTGTGGCTGCAACGATTATATGCCAGTAATAAAGTGCCGCCAGTAGCGAGGTTGCTGCTGGCGGCACTGGCATTACTGGCGTGCGAATCGGGGTTGATGGATTTGCGCGCGAGACTACTTTTCGAGTCGTTCCCTCAACAGCTCTAGCGCATGTGCGTAGCCCTGCAGGCCCTCACCGGTGATGGTGGCGAAGCAGGCCAGGCGGGCGTAGCTCACCTGGCGGAAGTCCTCGCGGGTCTCGACGGCGCTGATGTGGACCTCGACGGCAGGGATGGCGACGGCCTTGAGGGCGTCGAGGATCGCGACGCTCGTATGCGTATAGGCGGCCGGGTTTATGACGATGCCGTCGACCTTGCCGTAGGCCTCCTGGATCTTGTCGACGATGCTGCCCTCGTGGTTAGACTGGAAGACCTCGACCTCGTCGAAGCCCTGTGCGGCGCCCGCTTCCTGGCAAATCTGGACCAGGCGGTCGTAGTTGTCGCTGCCGTAGATGCCCGGCTCGCGAATGCCGAGCATGTTTAGATTGGGGCCGTTGATGACGAGTGCTTTCATGGTTGCTTCCTTTGCGGTTGAAAAACCACCACAAAGGTGCCTGTCCCCTTTGTGGTGGTTTTGGTTAGAGAGCGGGTGGGAGGGTGTCGAGGAGGGCATGGGCGGTGTTGGCGGCGCAGTCGCGTGAGTCGATGATGTAGTCGGCCCAGGCGCGGTAGCGCGGCATACGCTGCTCGGCCAGCTTGTCGATGCCGTCGCGCGCGGTGATGGGGCGGCCCTTGTGGGCGAGCTCGTCGAGCTTGCGGTTGAGCATCACGATCTGGCTGTTTTGGTGCAGCAGAGGGTAGTTCTCGTCGCGCGTAACCACGCCGCCGCCGGTGGAGAGCACCAAGCCGCTGCGCTTGGAGATGTCGGCCAGCGCTGCCGTCTCCTGCTCGCGGAAGGCCGCCTCGCCGCACTTGACGATAAAGTCGGCGCAGGGCATGCCCAGGCGCTCCTCGAGGGCGCGATCGAGGTCGATGTGCTCGCGGCCCGTGAGCTGAGCGATCTGCTCGCCCACGCGGGTCTTGCCCGAGCCCGGCATGCCGATCAGGGCGATGTTCTGCTCATGGCGCGACAGGCGCTCCGTTACGTCCAGGATGCGCTCGCGCGGGGTGGTTTGGCCGGTATAGCGCTCGACGGCCTGTGCCGCTTGGGCCACGAGCATCAGCAGGCCGCCGATGCAGGGGATACCGCGGCGCTCGGTTTCGAGCATCAGGCCCGTGCGGGCGGGGTTGTAGACAATGTCGATAACGCCTTCGAGCGCATCGAGCCCTTCGAGCGTGCAAGGCGCGTCGGGGCAGTGGGGGAACATGCCGGCGGGCGTGCAGTTGACGAGCAACGTTGCATCGGACAGCTGGGAGATGTTGTCGTAATTGACCTCGCTCGTGCGGCCGACGGGCACGACGATGGCGCCCAGGTCTCCCAGCACCATACTTGCCGTGGTGCCGGCGCCACCAGTGGCTCCGAGCACGAGAGCCTTCTTGCCGGTAACCTCAACGCCCAGCTCTTCGACCAGGCACTGAAAACCAAAGTAGTCGGTGTTGTCACCACGCAGGCGACCGTCAGGCAGACGTGTGATGGTGTTGACGTTGCCCATGCGCTCGGCCAACGGACTCAGCTCGTCCAGGTATTCCATGACGGTGCGCTTGTAGGGGATGGTCACGTTGGTGCCCTCCCATTCGTCGCCGGTCATAAAGGCCTCAAGATCCTCGGGCTCTCGCTCAAAACGCACGTACTCGAGCCCCGCGAGCTCCTTGTAGATGGTCCGGGTGTAGCTGTGGCCCAGCACACGGCCCAGGACGCCGTAGGGGCGGGTTGCGGCGGTATCGGTCATCTAGAGCACCTCCGTGTAGCTGCCAAAGTAGGTGAAGCTCTCGCACACGTCGTCAATCGAGTCGAGCAGGTCGTCGAGCGCCTTGCTGCCAAAGGGGCAGTCCAGGTCAAAGTAGAACATAAACTCAAAGTCGCGACCGGGGATGGGGCGGCTCTCCAGCTTGATGAGGTTGATGTTGAGCGCATAGAAGCGCTCGAGTACGCGATAAAGGGCGCCCGGTTCGTTGGCCGTGGTGATCATGAGCGAGGTACGGTTGGCGCCGGGGTAGACGCGGGGCTCGCGGCTGATGACGACAAAGCGCGTGTAGTTGTTGTCGGAGTCCTGGATGTTGGGCTCCAGTACCTCCAAGCCGTAGAGCGCCGCACAGCTGCGCGAGGCGATAGCGGCGACGTCGGTGCGCTCGGAGTTGGCGACCATCTCGGCCGACATGGCGGTGTTGGGGTATTTGGTGGCATGCAGGCCGTGGCCCTCGATAAAGCCGGCGCACTGGGCAATGGCTTGGCCGTGGCTGTAGACCTCGCGCACGTCGGCGAGTTTGGTGTCGGGCTTGACGAGCAAGTTGTGGTCGATCTTGAGGCGAAGCGAGCGCACGATGTGGAAGTCGAACTGGGCGAGCAGGTCGTAGACGGCGTTGACCGAGCCGGCGGTGGAGTTCTCGATGGGCAGCACGCCAAACTCGCAGAAGCCGTCGCGCACGGCGCGCATAACGCCTTCGAAGGTCTCGAAAAACGCGATGTCGGGCACGTCGAAGAGCTTGCACGCGGCGATTTGACTGTAAGCGCCCTCAACGCCCTGGCAAGCGACGGTGGCAGTTTGAGGGAAGGGCGTGTCGGAGGCTGCAGCCGTGGCGTGGGCCTTTTGCGAGACAGTGATGCCCTTGAGTTCGTTGATGTAGCGCTGCTGCTCGGCCTTGCTCATGCTCATGAGGAGACGGAACAGGGTGATGGTCTGCGCCTCGTAGCGCTCGGGCGCGCGGCTGGCGAAGTTGTTGAGTTTGGAGCGCTCGCGGGCGGGGTCAAAGACAGCCTTGCCCATCTCGATCTTTGATTTGGCGACCTCGGTGGCAATGTCCATACGCTCGACAAAGCTGTTGAGGAGCGTGGTGTCGATGCCATCGATGGCCTGGCGGATGTCAGCAAGGTCCATGGAGGCCCCTTTCGCGTAATGGCAGAGTTGACGGGCAACTCAGGTGAGTCGGGTTAGAGCTGGCCTGCGTCCTCGAGGAGGGCATCCCAGATGGCCAGCGCTGCGGCTGCTTCGGCTACGGGGACGGCTCGGGGGACGATGCAGGGATCGTGACGACCGTGGACCGAGAGCTCGGCATTTTCCATGGCGTCCATGTCTACGGTCTGCTGCTCGCGGCCAATAGAGGGCGTCGGCTTTACGGCCATACGCCACATGACGGGCGCGCCGGTGGAGATGCCGCCCAGAATGCCGCCGGCGTTGTTGGACTCGACTTCAATCTCGCCGGTCTCGGCGTCGATGCGATACGGATCGTTGTTCTCGCTGCCGCGCATGGCGGCCACGGCAAAGCCCATGCCAAACTCCACGCCCTTTACGGCGGGAATGCCAAACGCGATTTGCGCGATGCGGTTCTCGATGCCGTCGAACATGGGGTCGCCGATGCCCGCGGGAAGCCCGTAAATGCCGCACTCCACGATGCCGCCGATGCTGTCGAGCTCGTCGCGCGCGGCAAGGATCTCCTCGCGCATGCGACCGGCAGCTGCGGCGTCAATGCACGGCAGGTCGTTCGAAAGGATCGCCTTGCGGTCGGCCTCGCGATAGACCATATCGTCCATCGGCAGGTCGGAGATGCCGCCGATCTGCGCGACGTGCGCCATGACCTGAATGCCGCGGGCCTCGAGTGCCTGCAGCGCAATGCCGCCGGCGATGCATAAGGGGGCCGTTAGGCGGCCGGAAAAATGTCCGCCACCAGCGACATCATGCATGTTGTGATACTTCACGCGCGCAGGGAAGTCCGCATGTCCGGGACGGGGCTTGCGGCGCAGCTCGGAGTAATCATTGGAGCGCGTGTTGGTGTTCTCGATAATCGCGGCGATGGGCGCGCCGGTGGTATGTCCATCGACAATACCGGCGATGATGTGAGCGGCGTCGGCCTCGCGGCGTTTGGTCGCGGTCTCGTCGCGGCCGGGGGCGCGACGGTCGAGGAAGGCCTGCAGCTTCTCCTGGTCCACGGCGATACCTGCCGGAATGCCATCGAGCGAGCAGCCGATAGCGGGGGAGTGCGACTGGCCGAAGATGCTTAAGTGCAAGACGTTGCCAAAAGTCGAGGACATGCTATTCCTCCTCGAGTGTGACCTTGCCGCCCAGCAGGCGGTAGTGGTCGAAGAAATCGGGATAGGACTTGTTGACGGCCTCGGCGCCGTGGATCACGACCTCGCCGGTGGCACGGCTCGCAGCGATGGCGGCCATCATGGCGATGCGGTGGTCGTTGTGCGAATCGACCTCGCCGCCGGTGAAGGCATCGACACCCTTGATGATGAGGTCGTCACCGGCGATGCGCACCTGTGCGCCCAGCGCGGTGAGCTCGCGGGTGGTGGTGACCAGACGGTCAGATTCCTTGATACGCAGACGGGCGCAATCGCGGATGAACGTGCGGCCCTGAGCCAGCGAGGCCACGGCCGAGATAACGGGTACCAGGTCGGGAATGTCGTGGGCGCTCATCTCAAAGCCGGCGAGCTTGTCGGACTGCACGGTGGCGGCGTTGGTGGAGCGCACGATGCGGGCGCCAAAGCGCGAAAGCGCAGCAAGCACGTTGCGGTCGCCCTGTGCGGAGCTCAGCGACACACCCTCCACGGTGATGGGGTCGGAGCCGATGGCGCCGGCGCACAGCCAAAAGGCAGCGTTGGACCAGTCGCCCTCGACGGCCACGTTGCCGGGCGTGCGATACGAGCCACTGCTCACGCGGAAGTTCGTGACCTCGGGCTGACCGTCCTTGGCGGGAATGCGCTCGACGTTGACCTCAACGCCAAAGGCCTTCATGGCCTGGATCGTTAGGTTGATGTAGGGGCGGCTCTCAATGAGGCCGGTCACCTGCACACAGGAGGGCTGGGCGAGCAACGGGGCTGCCAGCAGCAGGCCCGAGATGTACTGCGAGCTTACGTTGCCCGGCAGCACAAAGGTGCCCGGGCGCATGCGGCCGCTCGTCTTGAGCGGAAAACCGCCCAGACCCTGTAGGTCGCAGCCGGCGGCGATGATCTCGTCCGAGAGCGGGGAGAGCGGGCGTGCGCCCAGACGACCCTGGCCCACAAAGGTGGCCTCTGCGCCCAGCGCGCAGGCGACGGGCAACATAAAGCGGAGCGTGGAGCCACTCTCGCCGCAGTCGAGCGTGCCGCCGGCTAGGGCCTTGAGCAGGCCAAATTCAATGCTCTTCATGGTGGGGTGGACCTGGAAGCCGTCCTCGACGGTCTCGATGCGAGCACCCAGGGCCGTAAGGCAACGCACCGTAGCCTCGATGTCGGCGCAGGTGGTGTTGCAGGCGACGTGTGTCTCGCCGTTGGCAAGCGCAGCGCAGATGATGAGACGGTGCGCCATCGACTTGGACGCGATGGCGGGAACGGTGCCCTTAAGCGGGGACGGGTTGATGCGGGCTAGCATGCGGATGCGTCTCCCTTCTGGCCGAGGCCCTCGGCAATGAGTTCGTGGAAAGTGGAAAGCGGCGTGCGGTCGATGCTGCAGCGGCCAATGCCGTGCGGAATCACCAGGTCGATGGTGTCACCCGCACGCTTCTTGTCGTGGAGCGCCTCGGCAAAGACGGCATCGGCAGAAAGCTCGCAGCGGGTCTTGAGACCGTGACGTGCACAGAGCTCTTCGATGCGTCCCGGCAGTGCAGCATCGCAAACGCCATGCAGGGCTGCGGCACGCGTGATGATGCCCATGCCGATCGACACGCAGTTGCCGTGTCCGAGCTCAAAGTGCTCGCAGGCCTCGACGGCGTGTCCGGCGCTGTGTCCAAAGTTGAGGAGCTTGCGCTGGTTGGTTTCGCGCTCGTCAGCGACGACCACGGCGCGCTTGATGTCGATATTGCGGGCGATGATGAGTGCTACGCGGGCCACATCGCGGTTGAGCAGCTCCAGCGTGAGCGGGGTTTTCTCCAGCTCGGCGAAGAGCTCGGGGTCGGCGATCACGGCGTGCTTGACGACCTCGCCGCAGCCGTCGGCGAACTGCTCGGGCGTGAGGGTGGCCAGGCACCCCACGTCGGCGATAACCACGCTCGGCTGCCAAAAGGCGCCGGCCAAGTTCTTGCCGGCAGCCAGGTCGATGGCGGTCTTGCCGCCCACCGACGAATCCACCATGGCGAGCAGACTCGTCGGGATCTGCACAAACTTGCAGCCGCGCATGTAGGTGGCGGCCACAAAGCCCGCCACGTCGCCCACGACGCCGCCGCCGAGTGCCACAATCACGTCGGAGCGCGAAAGCTCGTGCTCGGCCACAAACTCCAAAATGGCAACATAGGTTTCTGCGCGCTTATGGGCCTCGCCGGCCTCGAAGGTGCAGATGCTCACCTCGTAGCCTGACGCCTCCAGACTCTGCTTAACGGGCATCTGGTAGAGCGGGCCCACGTTGGTGTCCGTCACGATGACGGCCTTGGTGCCGCCGGCAGTGGCGCGCACGAGCGGTCCCGCCTGCTCCAGCAAAAACGTGCCAACATGCACCTGGTAGGGGCGTGCAGTGTCGATATCGATGGTAATCGCCATAAGCTTCGGTCCTTTCGACCTGGCGTGATAGGTGGTCTAGTGGGAGGCCTCGTCGTCGAGTGCGCGCTTAATGCGGTCGCCCTCGGCAAGGAGATTCTCCAGATAGCGCTGGTCGCGGTCCTTGAGCGCACGGCTGTAGGCGCCAAGCGACTCGATCAGGTGGTCGATCTCGAAGGCGAGCGCGTCGGCGTCGTCGATCATGAGCTCAGACCACATCTGTGGATTGAGGTGCGCCACGCGGGTGAGGTCGCGGTAGCTGCCGGCCGAAAAGCCGTGGTGGACCTGAGCGGTCGGGCTCTTAACATAGGCGTTGGATACCACGTGCGCAAGCTGGCTCGTGAAGGCGATGACGCGGTCGTGCTCGGCTGCGCTGGTCACGCTGAACTTGCCAAAGCCCAAGGGGCGCACCATCTCGCGCACCTGGCCCAAGAGCTCCAGCTTAAGGGCATCGTCTACCGCGGGTGGTACGAGCACGAGCGGGGCGCCCTGGAACAGGTCGGCGCGGGAGTGCGCATAGCCCGAGTACTGCGTGCCCGCCATGGGGTGCGCGCCCACAAAGTAAAAGCCGTTCTCGCGGGCAAGCTCAAAGGCGCGCTCGCACACGATGCCTTTGACGCCCACCGTGTCGATCACCACGGGGCCCATGATGGCCTCGGTATCGGTGGCGTCGGCGAGTGCCTGGGCATGCGCCTCGAGCCACTCGATGCAGGCCTCGGGGTAGCAGGCCAGGACGATGATGTCGCATTCGCCGAGTGTCTTGTCGTTGAGCTCTCCGGCGACAGTGCCCATGCTGGCGGCCGTCATGACATCGTCATCGGGGTCCCAGGCCAGCACGCGAACGCCCGCCTGCGCATAGCCGCGGGCAAAACTGCCGCCGATGAGGCCCAGGCCCACGATGCCCGCGCATTTGGGACCGCCCTGGTTAACGCGCGCGTTTCTCACCGTACCCATGGGCTACTCCATGGTCTCTTGGCAGACAACCTCGCGGATGGCGCGAATGCGGCGCATGGTGTCGTCGAACTGGTCGGGGGTGAGGGCCTGAGCGCCGTCGGACCATGCGCGGCTGGGCTCGTCGTGGACCTCGATCTCCAGGCCGTTGGCGCCGCAGGCGGTCGCGGCGAGCGCCATGGGCTCAACGTAGCGGGTGTAGCCGGTGGCGTGGCTGGGGTCGGCGACGACGGGCAGGTGCGACAGGTGGTGCAGCACCGGCACGGCGTTGAGGTCGAAGGTGTTGCGGGTGCGGGTCTCGAAGGTGCGGATGCCGCGCTCGCACAGGATGACGTTGTCGTTGCCCTCGCTCATGATGTACTCGGCTGCCATGAGCAACTCATCGATCGTGCCGGACATGCCGCGCTTAAGCAAGATCGGAGTCTTGGTCTTGCCGACCTCCTTGAGCAGGGGGAAGTTCTGGGCGTTACGGGCACCGATCTGCATGACGTCAATCTTCTTGTCCAAGAAGACCTGCACGTCGCGTGGGTCCATGATCTCGGTGACGATCGGCATGTCGAGCTCGGCAGACGCCTCGCACAGCAGGTCGAGGCCGGCAGGGCCCATGCCCTGGTAGGCGTAGGGGGAGGTGCGGGGCTTGTAGGCGCCACCGCGCAGCATCGTGGCACCGGCGGCCTTCACGCGGCGTGCGATGCGGATGAGGTTCTCGCCCTCGACGGAGCAGGGACCGGCGATGACCTGGAACTGGTCGCCGCCGATCTTGACGCCGTGGCCGCAGTCGATGACGGAGTCCTCGGGGTGGAACTTGCGGTTGGCGCGCTTAAAAGGCTCGGAGACGCGCTGCACGCGCTCGACGACATCCATGGACTCGAGCAGGAACGGGTCGATCTTGGTCGTATCGCCCACCAGGCCGATGATCGTCTCGTTCTCGCCGCGCGAGACGTCGGTCTTCAGACCCTTTTTCTCAATCCACCTGACGATATGGCTTATGGCCTCGTCGCTGGCGCTCTGCTTTAAAATTGCAATCATGGTGTGCCTCTCACCTCGATGGATAACTTTTGCAAAAACGGCCCGCAATGCGAGCCGTGTATATATGGTGCATGAGAGTTTATACTATCTGACTCGCTTTTGCCTTCTAAAGTGGGCCGTTGCGGCTCGTCTTCCTCGGAATTGCAAAGCTTTTTCTTTTATTTTGATAGCCCGTGGTGCACTTGGGTATAATGCCAACCGTTGGCCCTATTAGCTCAGGGGATTAGAGCGTCTGCCTCCGGAGCAGAAGGCCGTTGGTTCGAATCCAACATGGGGCACCATTCCAATTTTGCTCGAACCCGCTGGATGTCCAATCTGGCGGGTTCGCCCTTTTTGTCGTAGTTCAGCGTGACCAGTATCTCGTCCTCCGAGACGACCGCCTGCCACACGAACGCCTTCAGCAGCGTCGCGTCGTCGAGCGCCGTCCCGCACTGCAGGAAGTCGGCGAAGCGCTCCGGGTCTATCCGCTCGTCCGTGATGGCCTCGAGGTCGTACCTCGCGCGCGCCTGCTGCTCTTCCAGCTCGGCTATGCGCTCGTTCACGCCCGGCGCTATCACGCCCTGCTCGATGGCGTTGAGGATGTTCCTCAGGCCCCTCTCCGCGGCCCTGAGCGAGTCCTCGGCCTGCCTGCGGCGAGCCCGCACCTCGGCCGTGTCCGCGCGCTCCGCTACCATGTTGGCTATCTGCAGCGCCTCGCCGCGGTCGCCGAGCAGCCCGCGCAGCGCCGAGGCTATGGAGCCCTCGAGCTCCTCGCGCCTGATGTTGCGGACGCACGACCCCGGGCAGCTGTAGTACTCGTACTTCACGTTGTTGCGGCCCCTGCCGCTCACGCCCTGCAGGTTCCTGCCGCATTCCGCGCACAGTGCCGTTCCCGCGAGGGCGAAGTCGCCCCAGTTCTCGCTCGAGCGCTGCTTGCGGCACTTGATTCCCTGGACCTCCATGAACGTCACCTCGTCCACTATCGCCGGCATCCCGCCCTCGCGGACGATGCCTCCCCACTCGTACCTGCCCGTGTACCTGCGGTCGCGCAGCATCTGCTGCACCATCGCCTGGCCGCACGGGTTGCCCTTGCGCGTCCTGAGGCCGCGCCGAGCGAACTCGCGCGCTATCGCGTTCATGGACATGCGCTCAAGCCTCAGCGCGAAGGCCTCGCGCACCCACGCCGCCTGCGCCTCGTCGACCTCGTACTCGTCATCCCCGTTCCTGCGGTATCCGAAGATGCGCACGCCGTTGGTCTTGCACTTGAGGGCGTTGCCCTCCATTCCGCGCTTGGTCCTGATGGCGGTCTTCCTCGACTCGCAGGCGGCGAGCCCCTCGAGCAGCTTCTCGTAGATGATGCCCTCAGGGCTGTCGGGTATCTGCTCGAGCGCCGAGACCAGCTTGACCCCGTGCGTGGCGAGCTCGCGCTTGTATATCGGCGCGTCGTACTCGCCGCGGCTGAAGCGGTCCATCATGTAGACGAGGACGATCTCGCTCTCGCCGGCGTTGGCTATCATCCGCTGGAACTCGGGGCGGTCGTCGGTGCGCCCCGACACGGCGCGGTCGCAGTACTCCGCCGCGACCTCGTAGCCCTCGCGCGCGCACCACTCGCGGCAGACGCGCAGCTGGTCCTCGATTGAGGCCTCGCGCTGCCTGTTGCACGAGAACCTCGCGTATATCACTGCCTTCTTTGGCATAATGTGTATGTCACCCTTCCTTCAAGTTGAGTTTGCATGGGTGCACTGGTTGGATGCCCTGTCGGCTATAGCGGTACCGGCGCTGCCGACGGGGCTCTTTTTATCTTTCGAGATAGACAACGGTTACCATCCATATTGGAAAGCCATTGTGTCCTTCTCGCTTTTGGCAGCAGGAGAAATAGGGGCGCTCGCCGGCATGCTCGGCGAGGGTTTTGTAGTGCACGCTCCTCGCGCTGACATCGGCCGCCATCGCCCCGTCCACAAAAACGGCTACATGAGGTTTCGCTGTTGACCCACGAGGAGTCGGGACCAGCTCCGTGGAGACCTCGACCGGGAATATCCCGCTTTTTCTCCTGCCTGCCCACTTGTCATCCTCGATGTAGACACAGTCTCCGTCCACGCCCACCGGCAGTTCTCGTCCGCACATCTTCGACAGCATTCGCGCCGTTTGCACCTTGGATGTCGCCGCCTCGCATTCGGGGGAATGCCTGTCCTCGAACCTGACGTCGCGCCCAAGGCCCTTGCAGGCATCGAGCCACGCGAATATCTCCTCGGGCTCGTCGATCATCATGACGACGGTCGGGATTCCTTTGGCGTACCATCCCGTCATTCTGCACGACACAGTGATTCTGTATCCGAGCTCCGTAATGTCCTTGAACGTGTTTCCGAGAGCCGACGCTGCCCCAAACACCTTTCCTTTGTACGCGAGCGCGAAGCCGTCGTCCGTGGTATCCCATACGCCACCCGTGAGCTCGCTTCTCAGCCGCATTGGCTTCGTCACGACCTCGGCATCGAACACATCACCTTTACGAATCTTCCTCAACGGCTCGCCGTAATAGACGTATACGGTGCGCTCGCACTCACCGCGAAATGATATGGACTTGCCAACGCCTACCTGCTGGCCAAGCTTAGCGGCAGCAGCGTCCTCCATCATATCTTTCGCCGTGCTGAGAGCGGCGTTAGCGGCGGCTCTCGCAATGTCACCGAACAATCCCATGGGTCACTCCTCAAACGTTTTCCTGGCCATTTCGTCAAGCGATACGCCCAACGCGTCCGCTATGGCCTTCGCTTTTCCAAGTGTGGGCTCCTTGGCTCGTCCGCTAAGGAGCGCGGAGATCGTTGAGCGCGGGGAACCGATTTTGCTGGCCAATTCTGCCGGCGACATATTCCTTTTGTCGAGGTAAAAAGCAAGTACGTAGCGGTATTCCATGGCCTCC
>OMAE01000744.1_pt1 | contig 11607 bp, 10 predicted proteins | sample 1673701 | NCBI WGS metagenome assembly OMAE01 (sample SAMEA103958123, study PRJEB25191) | human gut metagenome | reverse complement strand
GCAGGATTGGCGGAAAAGATCCGCCGAAGCGCGCCGACGCAATTGTGCGGTGTTGCCTTAGTATTATAGCCCCGTCAGATCAAACTCCGGCGTGTAGTCGCTCGTGGCGGCAGAAAAATCCTGCGTGAAGCCGTCCTCGATGCCAAGCAGCTCCATGTACGACAGCACCGCGTCATACTCCGTCTCCGTGATCCGGCGGTCGAGCGGCGGCATGGCCTTCGCCTTTCCCATCGGGACGTACTGGCTCATGAGGCTCACGAGGATGTCCCCGGAGCGGAAATTTTCCGCGATCCAGTCGAGCACGCCGAGAGAGTTGTCCACAAAGCCCGGCAGCACCAGATGCCGCAGCAGCACGCCGCGCGTCATCTGCTCGTCCTCGATCACGGGCCGCCCCACCTGCCGGTACATTTCGAGGATCGCCGCGGCGGCGGTCTCATAATAGTCCGGCGCGGCGGACAGACGCTTTGCAAGCGCGTTGTCGCTGTATTTGAAGTCCGGGAGATAGACGTCGATCTTGCCCTCAAGCCGGTGCAGGGTCTCCACCGATTCGTAGCCGCCGCAGTTGTAGACGACCGGAACGGGGAGCTTCGGCTCGAGCGCGGGCAGGATCGACGGAAGAAAATGCGTCGGCGTGACGAGGTTGATGGTCTGCACGCCCTCGTCGATCAGCCGCTCCATCGCCGCGCGGAGCGCCTGCGGCGTCAGCTCGCGCCCGAAATGCTCGTCGGAGATCGTGTAGTTCTGGCAGAAGGCGCACCGCAGCGTGCAGCCGGAGAAGAAGATCGCGCCGCTTCCAAAGCTGCCCGAAATGACCGGCTCCTCCCAGTAATGGGCGCTTGCGCGCGCGGCGTAGAGCTTGTCCGGCATACCGCAGAAGCCGCGTTCGCCCTTCGTCCTGTCCACGCCGCAGCGGCGCGGGCAGAGCGTACAGTGTTCATAGGATCGCATCGCTTCACCGCCTTTACAGGTTTGTGCATCTATGTTAGAATGATTCACAGAAAAAATCAAGTATGGCGGCATTTTTGCCGCCGAATGTTTCACGTGAAACAGAGGAATTCGGTATGAAAGAAAACGATCGTTTGACTGTCACCGTCACGGGCTACACCTCCGACGGCGAGGGCGTTGCCCGCGCGGACGGGCAGGTCATCTTTATTCCGCGCGCCATTGCGGGCGAGACGTGCCGCATCCGCATCGTCAACGTCGGCAGGAGCGCGGCGCACGGCGTCATCGAATCGGTAGAAAAGCCCTCGCCGCACCGCATCCGGCCCGACTGCCCGTATTTCGGCCAGTGCGGCGGCTGCGATTTCCGCCACATGGACTACGCGGAGGAGCTTTCCCTCAAGCGCCGGCGCGTGCTCGACGCCTTTGCGCGCATCGGCGGCATCACGCTCCCGGAGCTGACCATCACCGGCGCGGACACGCTCGACGGCTACCGCAACAAGGTGCAGTTTCCCGTCGGCACGCGCAGGGGCGCGCCGGTCGCGGGCTTTTTCCGCGCGCGGACGCACGAGGTCATTCCGGCGGACGGCTGCAAGCTCCAGCCGGACTGCGCCGAACGGCTCAAGCGCGCCGTGCTCGCGTGGATGCAGGCGCACCGCATCGCGGCATACGATGAAAAGACGCACACCGGGCTCGTCCGCCACATCTATCTGCGCCTCGGCGCGGTCAGCGGGCAGGCGCTTTGCTGCGTGGTGCTGAACGCAAAGAAAACGCCGCATCCGGAAGCGCTCGTCCGCGCCGTCTGCGAGGCGGTGCCGGAGGCGGTCAGCATTGTCGCAAATTACAACGAAACGCGCGGAAATTCCATCCTCGGCGCACACGAGGAGGTGCTCTACGGCTCCGGCACGATCGAGGACACGCTCTGCGGCCTGCGCTACCGGCTCTCGCCGCGCAGCTTCTATCAGATCCACCACGATCAGGCCGAGCGGCTCTATGCCGCCGCCGTGCACCTTGCAGACCTCGGACGCGAGGAATCGGTGCTCGATCTCTACTGCGGCGCGGGCACGATCACGCTCTGCCTTGCCCGCGAGGCCGGCCGCGCCTACGGCGTGGAGGTCGTGGACGCCGCCATCCGGGACGCCAGGGAAAACGCTGCGCGAAACGGTATTGAAAACGTCGAGTTTTTCTGCGCCGACGCGGGTGAGGCCGCGCAGGAGTTTGCGCGCCGCGGCGTGAAGCTTGACGCCATTGTCGTTGACCCGCCGCGCAAGGGCGTCAGCCGCGACGTCATTGACGCCATGCTCCGCATGGCACCGAAGCGCATCGTTTACGTCTCCTGCGACCCCGCGACGCTTGCCCGCGACGTGAAGCTCCTGTCCGAGGGCGGCTACGCTCTCCGCCACGCCGAGGCCTTCGACCTGTTCCCGCGCTGCGCCCATGTGGAGACGGTATGCTTATTGTCCAAACTTTAAAGGAACGGTGAGGGTATGAAGTACAAAATTGCGATTTGCGACGACTCCGGTGCGGACAGACAGTTTGTTTTGAATATGGTGCGCGCCTGGGCTTCGTCCGCCGGTCACACGGTGCATATCGACGATTTTCCCTCCGCCGAGAGCTTCCTGTTCCGCTACGCAGAAGAAAGCGACTACGACATTCTTCTGCTGGATATCGAAATGGGCGCGATGGACGGCGTCACGATGGCAAAAGAGCTTCGCAAGAGCAACGACACGGTGCAGATCATTTTCATCACCGGCTATTCCGATTATATTTCAGAGGGCTACGAGGTGGCGGCGCTCCACTATCTGATGAAGCCCGTGAAGGAAGAAAAGCTCCGGTCGGTGCTGGACCGCGCCGTGGAAAAGATAACAAAAAACGAACGGGTTTTGCATTTCGAGTCCGGCGGAGAAATGGTGCGTGTGCCGATTTATCAGATTCGATATGCAGACGTGCTCGGCAACTATGTGACCGTTCACGCGCGAACGGATGTGACGGTGAAAATGACATTGGGCGAGCTTGAAAAGCAGCTCGACGAGTGCTTCTACCGCGTGGGGCGCTCTGCGCTCGTGAATCTGACGCAGATCAGCCGCGTCACCAAGACGGAGATCCGGCTCAGTGACGGAACCGCCATCCCGCTGCCGCGGGGCGCGTATGAGGGCGTCAACCGTGCCATTATCAACATGAGGTAAGGCGTATGGAATTGTTTGCAAAGAAAATCGAAAAGCAGCTCGCCTCCTATCAGCAGGAGCTGATCGAAACGCATTATCGCGAAGTAGACAATATGTACCGCCAGATCCGCGGCTGGCGGCACGACTACCGCAACCATATCCAGACCATGAAGGCTTACGCTGCCGCGGGAGATTGGGACGCCATCCAAAACTACCTCGACCTGCTGGACACCGACCTGCAAACCGTGGACACGGTCATCAAGACCGGCAATCCCATGACCGACGCCATCTTGAACTCCAAAATCTCCCTTGCAAAGGCAAAGGGCATCGAGGTAGCGGCGGATGCCCACATCCCCGTCAGGCTGAAGTCCTCGGAGATCGATCTCTGCTGCATCCTCGGCAATCTCTTCGACAACGCCATTGAGGCCAGCATGAAGCTGCCGGAGGATAAGCGCCTCATCCGGGTCTATATGGATATGAAAAACACCCAGCTCTACATCTCCTTCACCAATTTTACCGCCGGGAAGAAAATGCAGAAGGAGGGAGGGCTGTTCCGCAGCACCAAGGGCGAGGGGCATGGCTTTGGCCTTGTTCGCATCGACGCCATCGTGGAGCGGCTGGACGGATACATCAGCCGCAACAGCGAGGACGGTGCATTCACCACTGAAATACTGCTTCCGCAGGAGTGAGAGCTGCAATTCATCCCCCGGAAAAAGCGATTCGTCCCCGGAATCAACCGGGGACGATTTTTTTCTGCTATGCTATGCACGTGAGGTGAAACGACATGAAACACAGAGAAAAACCGAAGTACAGCGTCCGGCAAAATGTCTGCTTTATGGTGCGGACCGCTTGGGAGAAGCGCAGGAGAGTGCTGCTCCTTTGCGTTGTGGTCGCGGCCATCAAAGTGGCGTTGGATTTGGCGCAGCTCTATGTCACACCGGAAATTCTTACGAGGGTGGAGCAGGGCGTTCCCGTGGGGGAGTTGCTGACAACTATCGGATTTTTCACAGCGGCACTTCTTCTCTTACAGGGGGCTGCGGCGTATTGCGATGCCATCCGGATGCCCGGTGAGGTCGATGTTCGCTGTGCCATCATCCGCATGATCTCCCGGAAAAGCTGCGAGACCTCCTACCCAAATGTCCACGACTCCAAAATTCTGAAGCTGGAGGAGCAGGCGCAGCGGGCCACCAGCGGCAACGACGATGCGGCGGAGCATATTTGGCGAACGCTGACGGAGCTGCTGGCAAATCTCGGCGGCTTTGCCGTATATCTGCTGCTGTTCTCCCGCTTGAGCCGCTTTTTGATTCTGCTGGTGGTGCTGACCGCCGCAGCAGACTTCTTCGTTTCCCACTACATCAGTGAGTGGGAGTACCGCCACCGGGATGAACGGGAACAGTATGACAAGGAACTGCACTATTTTCTGACGCAGCCTCGGCAGATACAGCTTGCCAAGGACATCCGCGTCTTTGGTTTAGTCCCTTGGCTGCGGGAATTGCGGGAAAAATCCATGAAGGCACTCTCCGCCTTCATCGCCCGCCGGGAAAGGACTTATCTCTGGGCTAATGTGGCTGACGTGGCGCTGACGCTTCTTCGCAACGGCATCGCGTATGCGTATCTGATTCGGCAAACTCTGGTACATGGCTGGCCTGCATCGACATTTTTGCTCTACTTTACCGCCGTCAGCGGCGCTGCATCGTGGGTGACCGGCATCCTGACCCAGTGCAGCCAACTGCATAAGGAGAGCATCGACCTGTCCAAAATACAGGAATATCTGAACATTCCGGAGCCGTTTCGGTTTGAGGGCGGAGTGCAGCCGCCCGCAGCCGACGGGTATGAGCTGCGGCTGGAGAACGTGTCCTTCCACTATCCGGGCACGGAGAGGGATATCCTCAGACACATAGACCTGACCATCCATCCCGGCGAAAAGCTGGCGGTGGTGGGCTTGAACGGTGCGGGCAAGACCACCATGGTGATGCTGCTTTGCGGCTTCTACGACCCCACCGAGGGGCGCGTGCTGCTAAACGGGCAGGATATTCGTGAATTTGACCGCAGCGCGTATTACCGCCTGTTTTCCGCTGTATTTCAGGGGTTTTCCATTTTGGATACCACCATTGCGGAATGTGTTGCCCAGACCACCGAGCATATCGACAGAGTAAAAGTCGATCACTGCCTTGCACAGGCCGGCTTGACAGAGGCTATTGCCAAATTCCCCCAAGGGGTGGATACCCACTTTGGCCGGGAGGTGTATCTGGACGGCGTACAGCTCTCCGGCGGCCAGACCCAGCGGCTGATGCTGGCGAGAGCGCTTTATAAGAACGGGCCCATCCTCGTTCTGGACGAGCCTACGGCGGCGCTGGACCCCATTGCGGAAAACGATATTTACCAAAAGTACAGCGATATGACGGCGGGTAAGACCTCCGTGTTCATCTCCCACCGACTGGCGTCCACCCGCTTCTGTGACCGCATCCTCTTTATAGCAGACGGCGGCATCGCCGAGGAGGGTACCCACAAGGAGTTACTGGCAAAGGGCGGTGCTTATGCGGAGCTATTTGCCGTGCAGAGCCGCTATTATCAGGAAGGAGGTGTGCAGGATGAAGAAGAAAGCTGAGGGTATGAGCCTGCGGGAGACCTTTGCCATCCACCGCCGGGCGGCACGAGATATGCGCCGGATCGCACCGGGCTGCTTTATGCCGTTTATCCTCTGTGCTGTTGTGGAGGCAGCATCGCCCTATGCGGTCATCTGGCTCTCCGCCCGGCTTGTCGATGAACTATCCACCCTTCGCAGACCGGAGATTCTGGCCAAATGGGTCCTTTGGATCGTAGCGGTCAGTGCTGCGGCAGAGCTGCTCAAGGCCGTGCTGGAGAGGTGGAAAAATGTCCGGAGCGAACTGCTTGACAGACAGAAAGAAGTTCTGTATACCGAGAAATTTCTGCGGATGGATTATGCCGACTGTGACAGGCAGGAAACACGTGATCTGTTCTCTCAGATCCGGCAGAATGCCGACTGGTCCGGTTGGGGCTTTGCCCATCTCAAGCTGTACTATACGCAGGCAGTCCAAGGCATCACCGGCATTTTAGGGGCTGCCGCCTTGACGGTGAGCCTGTTCACCCGGCAAGTCCCGACCTCGGCGGGAAAATTGACCGCTCTCAATCACCCGCTTTTCCTTGTGGGCATCCTTCTGCTGATTGCCGCCGTTACCTGCCTTGGTCCGGCGCTGGCCGGCAGAGCCTATTCTGCCTGGAACACGCTGGCAGAGCAGGTATGCTTCGGCAATCGCGTGTTCAGCCACTTCGTTTTCATGCAGCCGGGGGACAAGGAAAAAGACATGGATCGCAGAATGTACCGCCAGAGCGAACTGGCGGAGCATTATGTCCGCACAGTGAATATCTTCGGCGTTGGCTCTCCCGTGGCAAAGGCGTCCCAAACCACTGTGGGACTGAGCAAGGCGCTGGCCGCCTCTCTATCCGCTGTTCTCTCCGGCGTTGTGTATGTGTTCGTATGCTTGAAGGCGCTGGGCGGTGCCTTCGGCATCGGCAGCGTGACCCAGTATGTCAGCGCCGTGACCACATTTTCCGGCAACGCCGCCCTGCTACTGAGCACCGTCAGTCATATGCGGGCCAATGCTGAGTTCCTCAAGGCCATCTATACGTTTCTTGACATTCCAAATTCCATGTATCAGGGGAGTCTCACCACCGAAAAGAGGTCGAATCGTCAGTATAACGTGGAGTTTCGGGACGTCTCCTTCCGTTATCCCGGCTCGGACATCTGGGCGCTGCGCCATGTGAATATGAGGTTCAAGGTCGGAAAAAGGCTTGCCATCGTGGGCGAAAACGGCAGCGGCAAGACCACCTTCATCAAGCTCCTGTGTCGCCTGTACGACCCGCAGGAGGGGCAGATTTTGCTCAACGGCATCGACATCCGCAAGTACCGCTATGATGATTACATGGGCATATTTTCCGTGGTATTTCAGGATTTCCAGCTCATCTGCCAGCCCTTGGGCAACAATGTGGCGGGCAGCATGGAATATGACCGTGACCGGGCAAAGAAGGCTCTGATCGATGCAGGCTTCGCAGACCGTCTTGCAGCGATGGAAAAGGGTCTGGACACCATGCTTTACAAAAATCTCTCCGAGGACGGTGTCGAGGTTTCCGGCGGCGAGGCGCAGAAGATCGCCATTGCCCGCGCGCTCTATAAGGACGCACCCTTCATCATCCTCGACGAGCCAACGGCGGCGCTGGACCCCATCGCCGAGGCGGAGATCTACAGTAAGTTCGATGAGATCGCAGGCAATAAGACTGCCATCTATATCTCCCACCGCCTGTCCTCCTGCAAATTCTGTGACGAGATCGCCGTGTTCCACGAGGGCGCGGTCATCCAGCAGGGCAGTCACGCCGAATTGCTCGCCGATCGGGGCGGCAAATACTACGCGCTCTGGAACGCACAGGCGCAGTATTATACGGAGTGAAGCTGCTCTGTGCGTCAGAAAGAAACCGCTGTAATCCCCATCCCGCGCAGGATGGAGATTACAGCGGTTTTGTGTTTTCAGAGCAGGCATGACAAGCTGCCTTTTGCAGTTTGTATATGCGCCTGCGAAGAAAATGAGGGATTTCAAAGGGAGGTCTCGCCTGTCGGCTCGGTCAGCGCTTCAAAGCGTTTCACGCTTTGAGGTCTCCGCCGGAGACCCGCGCCCCGTTGCCGCGGGGTTTCCAATAGGGGCGCGCAGCATCCCTGTTGGCACACGATTTTGCTTCGCAAAGTCTAGTGTGTTATACCTTTGCTTCCGGCTGACGCGGGAAAGGGGTTGGCGGCGTACTCTGCGGTGCGGCAGAGTGTGGCAACAAACGCTTTTTCGCGGCAGTAGGACAGGCGGGTTTTGTGACGGGGGGTTACGGCACAAACGCAGGATTTTTGAGAAGCAAAATCCGACTGGCCGGAAAAGGAGGCAGAGGTATATAAAGCCCCCGTCCCGCCGCAGCGCCGCCTTTGTTTCAGTGTTTCTTCCGCTTCCCTTTGCCATGGGTCATGGCCGTTTTCCCGCGCTGGCTGATGGGGCTTTTCAGGTGTTTGGACAGCTTCAGCACCTCAATCAAGTTGACAAACTGTTCCATTGTGATGGCATCATAATCGATCCCTAATGTGGCAAGCAAAGCTTTCGCCTTCTTTTCTTCGGAGCTTCCCTCAAAGTTCATTGCATCCCGTAATTGGTTCTGTATATTTTCTGCAAAGGAGACTTCATCCGCAGTCATGGTGTCGGGGCGGTGTTCACTCCGAATGTCACGGAGGATGCCTTTCAGGTCATCTGCAATCAGGCTTCCGAAATACTCGTCCTCTCTGATCTGCGCGACTTCCAGTGTCCGCAGGTACAGATCATTTTCCTCGCCGCCGTTTTTCATCAATGCCATCTGCCGGACTGCTTCCAGCACGGCGTTCATATTGTTGACGCGCATATCTGCGATCCGGTCAACGTAAATCTCGGCGTCCAGCATGAAACGCTGGAAATCCTTGTGGCAGATCAGCTCCGACAGCAGCCGATGGTTGAACTTGCCTGTTTTCAATACTTCGATTACATCATCACCCAAATGCAGAGCGTCCAGCTCTGTGTTTGGGTGATTTTTTTGTTCTGTCAGCCCCAGCAGATAGTCGGTGGACACGCCGTAGAACTTTGCCAGCTCTACCATGCTGAACGGGCTGATGTCCTTGAAATCGTCGGCTTCGTATTTTCCCAGCGCGGACTTTGAAATGCCTGTTTCCGCAGATAGCTGTTCCAGCGTCAGACCGCGCTCCACGCGCAGGTCTTTGAGCCGTTCCTGAATGGTGAGCTTTGGCTGCATAGCGTCGTCCTCCCTTCAATTTTCTGCCCTTTCCTGTCTTGTCCATAAGCGTGGAAATCCGCGTTTTTCGGCGCGTTTTCCGACCTCTTGGATATACGGGAGAGGGCTATATTTTTCGCTAAAATGGTCTTGCAATCGCACCTGAACCTTGATAATTGCATGACCGTCCGAACGGGATATGTTCTCCGGCGAAGTGCCGCATCCAGCGCACCAAGGAGAACGAAACGCCGGGAGCGATCCTCCGGGCAGGAACGACGTTCGGAAAGAGCGGCAAAATCAAACGTAAAAATCAAAGCAAGTGAAAACAGCGAAATAGTTTTCCGCTCTGTGCGGTTATATGCACGGAATAGAGCGCTATTCAGCAGTGAACGACGTTTGTCGTTCAATATGATATTTCGCCGTTTCACGCAAAGACACATCAAACGACAAAAGCGGAAGGTGCCGCCTGTGACCAACGTATCATTGGCAGTATTTCCAGCCGAAAGCCGTGCATCAAAAACCAGCGCCCTATGGCGAACGGGTGTCACGATTTAACAAACCCATTTTACCATAGGGCGCATCGAAAAAACAGGAGGAAAGTTTGAAAATGAGAAAATCTGAAACCTATCGCAACGAAATCAAGTCCTACATTGTCCGCACCGGCAGAACCATGACCGAGGTAGTGGACTACCTCTCCGATGAATACGGCTGGAGCCGCAGCGTTCCAAATCTCTCTGGCAAGCTCAAGCGCGGTTCGCTCCGCTACGGCGAGGCGGTGGAACTGGCGGACGCGCTGGGGTATGACATTGTGTGGCAAAAGCGGTAACAACTTCCGAAATGGTAGTTGCTACTTTTTTTATGCAGGAGGTTTTATGAGAACAGGGCTTACCAAAAAGCAAAAGACAACCGTGATTTATTTTGATGAGCATAGCCGCATCATTGAGGTACAGACCCACAACACCGATCTCAAAAAGCGGCTGACAGCATTTGCGGCGAAGCATCCGCAATGCTGCCGCCAGACCGACGATGATGAGCAAGGCGGGCTGACCTTTGAAATTGAGAAAGGGCGGTTGAGCTTTGCCGTGCAGGAGGCAGCGAACAGCCTGTCTATGAGCGCGCGGCCAATGAGCGAAGCGGCGACGAGCGCTGGAAGGAGCTGCGCGACAACCGCGACTGGACGCGGCTGGAGCACTGAAAAAGCGATAAGATGGAAGAAAGAAGAGAAAGGGCCGACTGAGTCGGGCCCTTTCTCTATCCGTTTCCGCGGGAAGACGGGAGGTGCTTTTGTTCCGCAGCTTCCACAGGGCGATCAGTTTCTGTGGAAAAGGAGCGAAAATTTTTCCGTCCCGCCTGTTGACAGGGGGTACATCACAGACTATAATACTTCAAAAAAGAACAGTTCAAAAAAGAACGGAGAAAGGGCATGAACCGAAGCATATCGATCTCCCGAAAGATCGCTCTGGCCTACAGCGAAGTGTGCAAGCCGCTCTGCAAGGAGCTGGGCCTGCCGCAGACGGCCTTCGACATCCTGATGTTCCTGGGGAACAACCCGGACTATAAAACGGCCAGCGAGATCGTGGAGATCCGCCGCCTCAAGGCGAATCTCATATCGGTCAATGTGGAAAAGCTCGTGCAGGAGGGCTATCTCACGCGCTGCGCGGTGGCAGGCGACCGGCGGAAGACGGAACTTCTCTGCACCGAAAAGGCAGCGCCCATCCTCGCGCGCGGGCGGCAGCTCCAGAAGGATTTTTCCGAGAGCCTCTTTGCCGGCATGGACGAAGCGCGGCGGGAAGCCTTCGCCGCGGCGCTCGCGGAGATCGAAAGCAATCTTGATGCAATTCTGGAGGCAAACGAACCATGAGCATCCTGACGACCGTTCTGGTCACATTTTTTGCGGGCATGGGCGCAGGTCTCGGCACCGGCTTTGCCGGGATGAGCGCCGCCGCGGTCATCAGCCCCATGCTGATCACATTTCTGGGCGTTGAGCCCTACATGGCCGTGGGCATCGCGCTCTCGTCCGATGTGCTCGCGAGCGCCGTCTCGGCCTACACCTACCACAAAAACAAGAATCTCGACATTAAAAACGGCCTCATCATGATGGCGAGCGTGCTGCTCTTCACCGTCATCGGCAGCTACGCGGCAAGCCTCGTCCCCTCGGCGACGATGGGCGGCTTCTCCGTCTTCATGACGTTCCTGCTGGGCGTCAAATTCATCCTGCGCCCCGTGATGACCACGAAGGAAACGATGGCGCAGGTGGACGCGAAAAAGCGCGCGGTGCAGTCGCTCGTCTGCGGCGCGATAATCGGCATGATCTGCGGCTTCATCGGCGCGGGCGGCGGCATGATGATGCTGCTCATCCTCACGAGCGTCATGGGCTACGAGCTGAAAACAGCCGTCGGCACGAGCGTTTTCATCATGACCTTCACCGCCCTGACCGGCGCCGTTTCCCACTTTGCCATCGGGGGTTTGCCGGATATGCTCACATGGGTGCTGTGCGTCGTCTTCACGCTCCTCTGGGCGCGTATCGCCGCAGTCTTTGCCAACCGTGCGCAGCCCAAGACCCTCAACCGCGCAACGGGCGTGGTGCTCGTGGTGCTGGGCCTTGCCGTGATGGGCTTTCAGCTGCTTGCGTGAAAATATGCCCCTTTGACGATCACTTCGCTTTTCTTCAGTAAGCGTCAAACCACCCCGC
>OMAE01000743.1_pt1 | contig 11611 bp, 9 predicted proteins | sample 1673701 | NCBI WGS metagenome assembly OMAE01 (sample SAMEA103958123, study PRJEB25191) | human gut metagenome | reverse complement strand
CTTGTTGCGGCCGTCCTGCGCCCAGGAGGTGCTGGAGACGCTTTTCACCTACGCGATAAGCGAGGAGAGCGGCGGCTCCGACGTGTTGGGCATAGACACCACCGCCATCTACGACGGCGGCGAATGGGTGCTGAACGGCGCGAAATCATGGATAACCAACGCAGGCGCGGCCAACGCCTACATCGTGTGCGGCGCGGACAGCCTTTTCCGGACGCAGTCGGAACATGAGTCTTTTCTGCGTGGACGGCGCGGCAGCTGGGCTTTCCGTCACGGCGGAGGAGCTTATCGGCATGAGGGGCTGTCCGCATGGAACGGTCTCCTTCTCGAACTGCCGCATACCGGGCGGAAGCCTCATCGGCGGGGAGGATCAGGGCTACAGGCTGCTGAAGCCGACGCTGCTGCTGGGGCGGCTGGGCGTGTCGGCGATCGCCGTGGGCATTGCAAAGCGCGCGCTGGAGCTTGCCGCGGCATACGCCACGAGCACTGGCAAGTACGGGCGCAGTCTTTCGACGTATCAGGGCATTTTCTTCGCGCTTGCAGACATATATGCCAAGACGGCAGGTGCAAAGAGCGCGGTGTACTGCGCGGCGGAGCAATACATGCAGCGTGCGCCGCAGGCGGCTGTGAACGTCGCGGCGGCAAAGCTGATGAGCACGGAGCTTGCCTGTGAGGTCACGAAAAGCGCGCGGCAGATACACGGGGCAAACGGGCTTTCGCGCCGCTTCGAGGTGGAGCGCTGCCTGCGCGTGCTGGACGGCTGCGTGACCGTCCTCTGCGCCAAGGGCGGTGTCGAGCCCCAGACGGAAACGGTGTGGCGTCAGGCGGACCATTACAATGTTCCGCGCATGATCTACGTCAATAAGATGGATATCACCGGCGCCGACTTCTACAACGTCATGGACATGATCTATGACCGTCTGAAGGCGAATGCCGTGCCCATCCAGCTGCCCATCGGAAAGGAATCCGACTTCCGTGGGATCATCGATCTCATCGACATGGATTCCGTCGTTTTCTACGACGATCTGGGTAAGGATATGCGCGTGGAGCCCATCCCCGAGGACATGGCGGATCTTGCCGCCGAGTACAGGGAAAAGCTCATCGATGCCGTATCTCTCTTTGACGATGAGATCGCGGAGATGTATCTGGAAGGCGAGGAGATCCCCGCCGACCGTCTGCGCTCGGTCATCCGCAAGGCGACCGTCAGCGGCAGCATGGTTCCCGTCCTCTGCGGTACGTCGTACAAGAACAAAGGCGTGCAGAAGCTGCTCGATGCCGTTGTCGATTTCCTGCCCTCTCCGCTGGATGTTCCGCCCGTTGTCGGCGTGAACCCCAAGACGGACGAAGAGGTCACTCTCCCCGCGGACGTGAACGGCCCCTTTGCCGGTCTCGTCTTCAAGGTGATGACGGACCCGTTCGTCGGACGTCTGGCGTTCATCCGTGTCTACTCCGGCTCCATTAAGGCCGGCGAAACGGCGATTAACACCGTCCGCGGCCAGCGCGAGCGTCTCGGCCGTCTGCTGCACATGCACGCGAACCATCGTGAGGACATCGACGCTGTGTACGCCGGTGAGATCGCCGCTATTGTGGGTTTGAAAAACACCCGCACGGGCGATACTCTCTGCGACGACAAGCATCCCATCGTTCTCGAATCGATGGAATTCCCTGAACCCGTTATCCGCGTTGCCATCGAGCCCAAGACCAAAGCCGGTCAGGAAAAGATGGCGATCGCGCTCTCCAAGCTGAGCGAGGAAGACCCCACCTTCAAGACCTATACGGACGAGGAGACGGGCCAGACCATCATCGCCGGCATGGGCGAGCTCCATCTCGAGATTATCGTGGATCGTCTGCTCCGCGAGTTCAAGGTCGAGGCAAACGTCGGCAAGCCGCAGGTTTCCTACAAGGAGACCATCCGCGGCACCGCTACGGTCGACATGCGCTATGCGCGTCAGTCCGGCGGCAAGGGCCAGTTTGCGCAGGCCAAGATCCAGATCGAGCCGAACCCGGGCAAGGGTTACGAGTTCATCAACGCCGTCACCGGCGGCGCCATCCCGAAGGAGTATATCCCCAGCGTCGATCAGGGTATCCAGGGCGCCATGGCGTCCGGTGTTCTCGCCGGTTATCCGGTCGTCGACGTGAAGGTCACCCTTCTCGACGGCAGCTACCATGAGGTCGACTCGAGCGAAATGGCGTTCAAGATCTGCGGCAGCATGGCCTTTAAGGAGGCCGCGCAGAAAGCCGGTCCGACGCTGCTTGAGCCCATCATGAAGGTCGTTGTCACGACGCCTGATCAGTATATGGGCGACGTTATCGGCGATCTCAACTCGCGCCGCGGTCAGGTCGTCGGAACGGACATCCGCAACGGCGCTGCGATCGTCACGGCGGAGGTGCCGCTCGCTTCCATGTTTGGCTATTCGACCGATCTGCGTTCCAAAACGCAGGGCCGTGCCAACTACAGCATGGAGCCGCACACCTATGTCGAGCTTCCGAAGAGCCTCCAGGAGAGCATCATCGGCAAGCGCGGCAACAACGCCTGATTTTAGGTGTTGCAAAATAAGCAAAGTTCCTGTAGAATAAATCCAAACCAAAATTTAAATTTTTGCTATTAGGAGGATGTTTCCATGGCTAAGCAAATGTTCAACCGCAGCAAGCCCCATGTGAATATCGGTACCATCGGCCACATCGACCATGGTAAGACCACCCTGACCGCCGCCATCACCAAGACCCTCGCGATGGCCGACCCCAACGCCGCTTCTTTCGTTGACTACGCCTCCATCGACAAGGCGCCCGAAGAGCGCGAGCGCGGCATCACCATCAACACTGCCCACGTTGAGTACCAGACGTTTGACCGCATCGGCTCTCACGGCGCCACCAAGGGTGTGCAGATCCAGGGCCGTCACTACGCCCACGTCGACTGCCCGGGCCACGCCGACTATATCAAGAACATGATCACCGGCGCTGCTCAGATGGACGGCGCGATCCTCGTCATTGCCGCTTCCGACGGCCCGATGGCTCAGACCCGTGAGCACCTGCTGCTCGCCCGTCAGGTCAACGTTCCGTACGTGCTCGTCTTCCTGAACAAGGTCGACCAGGTCGACGATCCCGAGCTGCTCGAGCTCGTCGAGATGGAAGTCCGTGAGCTGCTCGACAAGTACGACTTCCCCGGCGACGACACCCCGATCATCAAGGGTTCCGCTCTGAACGCTCTGGCCTCCGAGTCCACCGATCCCAACGCCCCCGAGTATGACTGCATCTGGGAGCTCATGGAAGCTGTTGACACCTGGATCAAGACCCCCGACCGTAAGGCTGACCTGCCCTTCCTGATGCCCATCGAGGACGTATTCACCATCACCGGCCGTGGTACCGTAGTTACCGGCCGTGTTGAGCGTGGTCAGGTTAAGGTTGGCGACGAGGTTGAGATCGTTGGTATCCATGACACCCGCAAGACCGTAGTTACCGGCGTTGAGATGTTCCGCAAGCTGCTGGATTACGCCGAGGCCGGCGACAACATCGGCGCCCTGCTGCGTGGTATCCAGAGAACCGAAGTTGAGCGTGGTCAGGTACTGTGCAAACCCGGCTCCATCCATCCTCACACCAAGTTCCGTGGCCAGGTTTACGTTCTGAAGCAGTCCGAAGGCGGCCGTCATACCCCCTTCTTCAACAACTATCGTCCCCAGTTCTATTTCCGTACCACTGACGTTACCGGCGTTATCTCCCTGCCCGAGGGTGTAGAGATGTGCATGCCCGGCGATAACGTTGAGATGGATGTTGAGCTGATCACCCCCATCGCCATCGAGAAGGGTCTGCGCTTCGCTATCCGTGAAGGCGGCCGTACCGTTGGTTCCGGTGTTGTTATCGCTATCGAGGAGTAATTCCGAGGGTTAACCGCATAATTAGCCAAAGAAAAGAAGAGTGTCCCGAAAGGGGCACTCTTTTTTTGGCTTGCGAAAAGGGGAGGGGCGGGGCGCCGGAACGGGCGAGGGCAGGCCGGAGCGCAGCGCAGGGCTGCCCGAGGGGGAGTGGAGGCGGCCCGCCCCGGTGGGGGAGGGGGGAAAAAGGGAAAGCTCCCCGGTGGGGGAGCTGGGTATATACAAAACAGGGCCTTACAGCGCCAGGCTGATGGCCAGCAGGAGCTGTCCGATATAGTAGGTGGTAAGATTGGCGAAGCGCACCCAACGGGGGCACTTACGGCGGGAATAGAAGTAAAGCGGCAGCATGAGGATATCCGAGATGAGGAAAAGAGCCACGCCGATGCCGGCCAACCAGCCGTTAAAGGGGACATGGACACTGAAAAACGGTGACCATGTGATGCATGTGATAGAGGCATTCAGCCCGACCGAAAACATAAGAGTAACCACCATATAATAAAAGACGGCGGCAGGCCGGGTGTGGCGGCTGAAATGGAAGGAAGGATGCCGGGTGACATACAACATCACTAAAAGGGCGATGATAGGCAGGATAAAGTGGTAAGGGCGCATGGGGCAGAATTGCGTGAAGAACAGGAGATAGAAGATATGAGCCACACAGAAGAAGCCGACCCCTGCCATGCCGGAAACGGAACGAGTGGCGCCGTCGGGGCCGTGGCGGTTATTGGCCACACCGATGGCAATATCACCGAAGGCAGCCATACAGAATGCGGTCAGCAGCGGCCAGAAGGTCAAGATACCGATGGTGGAATGACGCCACGAAATTACCGAAATGATTACAAACAGGATACTATTGATAGCCTTAAACAGGGTGTAATTTTGGAACAGGCCGGGGGTATAGGCGACCTTTAGCAGCGATGCAAGCCACAGGACATAAAACCCGGTAAGTATGAGAATTAAGGTCATAATAGAGGGTCTCCTTTTGCGTATAATGCGGGGCAAAGGGGGCGAAGCGCTATAACGCCCCGCCCCCTTAATCAGGCTACTAATTCAGTTAAAATCAGGCATCCTCAAAGCCGGTGAAGGCTACGATACGAGAGATGCAGGACTCGCCGCCGACCAGTCTCCAGGGGAAGCAGCCGATTACGCAGCGCTTGTTGGAGAGCTTGTCGATGTCGCCGCCCAGGCATTCAGCATGGATGCACTCGTAGGGCTGGCAGAACAGCTGGATGTGCATGGCCTGGTACTGCTCGGGCCAAGGATACATCTCCTGCAGGGTCTTGCCATACTTCTCCTGCATGTACTTGTCGCACTTCGCAGCGTCCATGGGGCACCAGTCACGAATCTTGGTGTTCATGGGATGGTCAGCAGAACCACAGTCAACGCCGATCCAAGCGATCTTCTTATCCTGGCACCACTTAACGAAGCTCAGGGACGGACCGGGATGACGAACCATGTAGCGCTGCTCATCAGCCTCGGGGGAATCCCAACCATACTTATGATAACCAGTGTTGATGATGAGGATATCACCCTCACGAACTTCAACGCGCTCCTCGATCATTTCGGGAGTGTAGATGCCGAAGTCTTCGCAGCAGGGAGCATCAGTCAGGTCAACAACAACGCCGGGACGAACCAGCTTGGTCAGCTCGAGCTGATCAACGGTACGGCCGGAGGTATCGAAATGCAGAGGGCCATCCAGATGGGTACCAACATGGTTGGAATGGGTGAGGAGCTGACCGTTAGCGCCGTTGGAAGACAGACGCTTGAAGAACTTCATCTGTACGGGCTCATAGGTAGGCCAGGGGGGGCAGTTTACGCCGATCGGGATAGAGAGATCATAGACCTTAACATCAGACCACTTAGACATAGTGTTTTTCCTCCTAAAGTTTGTTTTATGTTTTGTGGTGGGGGAGAGGGGGATCCTCTCCCGTCACCGAAACAACGAATGATTTACGCGAGAGGATCAGCCCTCTGCATACTTGGCTACGAAAGCCTCGATGGCCTGCTCAAAGCACTCCATGGGAGGATGAACAACGCCAGCGCCTACCTGACCAACACCACGACGGTTGCAAGCAATACCGGTGTTGATTACGGGGCGGATGCCGGTCTCGATGACCTTGCGGATATCGATGCCGGTAGCGGAACCGCGGAAGCCCAGAGCGGGGATCTGATAAGCAGTGCCCTCACCCTCGGTGATCTCGTACATCTCGGTGGAGTACTTGATGGAGTCGGCAACGGTGCCGCCTACGAACTTAACGATAGCGGGAGCAGCAGCCATGCAGAAACCGCCGATGCCGGTGGTCTCGGTGATGCAGCTGTCGCCTACGTCACGGTTAGCGTCAGCCTCGGTGAAGCCGGGGAAGTAGAGGCCCTCGACCTTCTCGGAGGTGTAGTGGAACCACTGACCGGGCAGACCGGCTACGCGAACACCGAACTCGGTGCCGTTGCGGCACATGGTGTAAACCAGAGAGCAATACTCGATGCCCTCGATGGCGTCCATGGTGCACTTGCAGGCGGGCATGGTCAGGTTCAGCCAGGTGTGGTCATTGGAGTTCAGGAACTCGAGAGCACGAACCTTGACATCCTGATCGAAGTGAGTCTTAACGATGGCGGGAGCCAGCTCACGGATCAGCAGGGAGGTACCGGCGCGGTTACGGTTGTGGCCGTCGTCGCCCATCTGCAGCTCCTGGGCGATGAGAACCTTCAGATCGATCTCGCCGCGGATTTCCAGAGCTTCCTTGATGAGGGGATAGAACTCATTGCGCAGCCAGTGCAGACGGGTGATAACGGTATCATCATAAGCACCGAAACGCAGAACCTTGCCCAGACCCTCATTGAAGGTGCAGTAAGCCATGTTGCCATGAGCCTTGTTGATGACCTTCCAAACGGGCATGGAATAGGAAACGATACCGCACATGGGGCCTACGGCATTGTGATGGTGGCAGGGATCGAAGGTGATCTCGCCGGAAGCGGCCAGCTTTTCAGCCTCTTCGGGAGTCTTGGCCAGACCCTCATAGATCAGAGCGCCGATAACAGCACCCTTGGTGGGGTCGCACATGTTCTCCCAGGTTACGGGAGGGCCGGAGTGCAGGATGGTCTTCTTGGTCATACCGGGGATGTCTTCACCGGCAGTGCCAACGCCGATCAGGGTAGGCTGTGCGCCCAGAATGATCTTCAGGGCTTCGGCATTAGCGGCATTGATTTTCTCGCCCAATGTCATTGTTTTGTTCCTCCTAAATAAATTATTTAGAAAAATCACCTTTCCCGGTTCGGGATCGGGTAATTACTTCAACATACCGAGCATACCGGCCAGTTTCTTGTTGCCGCCGGCGACGGGCTTCCAGTCAACATGGATTACTTCGATATCCTGGGTGCCGGCTTCCTTCTGGGAAAGCATATCCTGGTAGAAGGTCTCGACGCCGATATTGACCATGTGGAGTTTTTCTCCGAACAGTTTATTGATCTGATGCATTAATACTTACCTCCATTCAGCTTATCCAGCATATGGTGTACCAGATAGGTGGACTGGGCGTTGGAGCGAACGACGATAGCGCCGGCAGCTTCCAGCTGCTTGCGGGTCTCGGTCAGGTTCTGGGGGTCACCCTCGGTACCTACGATAGAGCAGATAGCGGAGATGTAACGGCCCTCGCTGGCAGCGATCTCCTTGGCCTTGGCGATGGCAGCAGCCAGTTCCTCGGCGGGATTGGGGTTGGAGCCGTAGCCGATAACGCAGTCGCACTGCAGGATGGCCAGAGTAGGATCGTGAGCGTCACGCAGGATACGCTCGCAGCGCAGGGTCAGGTCGATCATCGGATGGGGCTTACCCTCGGTGAACTCGTCCTCACCAAAGTCGATGCAGGTGTTCTCCTTGTACTCGGCGGTCAGGGGGTTCTCGATCTTATCCTCGGGCTTGAGGGGAATGTTGGAATAGATGTGACCCAGCTTGCCGATGGACAGCTTCATGGACTCATCCGCCAGGGTGCCGCCAGAGAAGAAGCCGCGATAGTACTTCTGGGTGGGAGCCATCTTGGAGGTCTCACGCTCGATGAGGGCTTCCAGCTCGGCGCGGGGCATATCGATATCGATCATGTCAGCGGGAACGGGCTCGCCCTTGGAGAGAGCAACCGCCTTGCGGGCAGCGTCTTCCAGGTTGTAGGCAGCTACCAGACCGTACTCCTTGGGGAGGTGGGGATCGCCGCCGATGAAGTCTACGACTACGGGCTTGATGTGATCATTGCACTCCTTGGCGATGGAGAGGATCTCCTTGGCCACGTGCTCCGCGGGGGGCTTGGAGAGCATGATGATGACCTTGGTCTCGGGGTCATTGATGAGAGCGTTCAGGCACTGCTTGAACATCAGACCGCCGATCTCGGCCTTCAGGTCACGGCCGCCGGTGCCCAGAGCCTGGGTGATGCCGGAACCGAGCTGGTCGATCAGGATGGTGAGCTCCTGGGTACCGGTACCGGAAGCACCGCAGATACCGATGGGGCCCTTGTGGATGACGTTGGCGAAAGCCAGAGGCAGACCGTTTACTACGGCAGTACCGCAGTCGGGGCCCATCATGAGCAGTTCCTTGGAAACGGCGTACTCTTTGAGCTTCTTCTCCTCTTCCATCGAAACGTTATCGCTGAACAGCATGACGTTGATGTTCTTGTCCAGGGCGTCCTTGGCTACATCATAGGCATGACGGCCGGGGACGGAGATGAGCGCCAGATTGATCTTGGGATCAACCTTGAGGGCGGAAGTGAGGGTGGGAGGATAGTACGCAGCGCTGCGGCTTTCCTCCTTCTTATTGAGCTGCTCCTCCAGAGCTTTCAGAGCATTTGCAACGGCCTCTTCATTTTCGCAGTCGAGAGCGACGAAGAAATCGTTGGGGGTGATGGCTTCCAGCTCGGGGCTGGAAAGACCGGTTACCTTGGCAATGTCAAGGTTCAGGTCGGTGCCCATGCCAACCAGAGCTTCCTTTACGCCCGGGACCTTCTTCAACTCTTTGGAGATGATCATCAGGGTAATGGAGTCGTAGTAGGTGTTGGGTTTGATTTGCAGACTAACCAATGCCGTTTCCTCCTAATTTGGATAGATTTTTTGTCCGAAATATATACCGGTCAGGATATCCGTACCGGATGTTTCGCCGAAGGCGATAACATTCATCGCAGCAGACGGGAGCCGCAGCGACAGGACACTGGAATAAAGGGTTCGGATGAGGGTGAGCACATCCGAGGAGAGCTGCCCGCAGGCAGCCTGCCGCAAAAACGCGGCGCTGATGAGATTGGTGCGGGGGGCGGCCCGTTCTGCCATAGCGGCGGTAATGGGCAGCCACTTGTTTTGTTCCCCGCGGGCGATGGCCGAAGCCAGCACCGACGCCATGACCCCGCAAAGGAAGTCATCGGCGGAGGGGGTAAGCCCGATGCCGCAGCCGGCGATGGAATAGGCGGCTTCTCCGGCGGCTTCGGCATTCCGCTGCCGCAGGGCGGCAAATAAGGCGGGGATGCGGTCAGCCGCATAGCGGACGTAGGGGTTATCGGGCAGGGGGGAGGGCGAAGCCTCCAGCATGGTGAGAAGCGGAGCGAAGCCCTCCGGCTTGCCCCGGGTCAATATCGTCTCCCGCAGGGCCTCGGCGGCGGCCGGATGCGGCTGCTGCAGCGTGGACGGCGGGGAGAGAAGCGAAAGAGAGGTGACCTGCGCCCGGTCGAGCGTTACGGTGAACCCGCTGCGGGGAAAGAGGATGCGTTCCCGGCAAAGCAGGACGGGCTCCCCGGCGGTGAGGGCCGGCAGAGGGCCGCCGAGCCGCACGGCACAGGGGTAAAGCGGGCGGGTGTCATCCAGCAGGGTGACCAGCTGCCCCTGATACAGCAGGTTGGCCGAGGTGCGGAACACCGAATGGACGGCGGCCGGCTCGGGCTGCTGCGGCAGCAGCTCAAAAAGCTGTGCGGAAATGGCTTCAGCGGTAGAAGTTGACTTCATAGATCTTGAGGGCGATTTGCAGGTTCAGCATCTGGTCGGCGTTATCAAAGCTGACGTGGGCCAGCTCCTTGATGCGCTGGATGCGGTAGGCAACGGTATTGTAGTGAACACCCATTTCCTCCGCCAGCCGCTTGAGATTGCCGCCGCATTTGAAGTAAAGCGAAAGGGTATGTACCAGCTCGGAGTCCCGGTCGTGGTCGTAATCCACCAGCACCTTCAGCGTTTCATTGTAGAAGATGACCAGCTCGGGACGGAGATTTTCGTAGGAAAGGAAGCGGTAAACGCCCAGCTTTTCGAAGTAATGCACACGGGAGTCATCGACATTCCAGCAGGCGGCAGCCCGGCGGGCTTCATTGAAGCTCTTCCACAGGCTGGTGGCATCGGCATAGCTGCGGCCGACGCCGATGGACGCCATGGCGAGGATCCCTTCCGCCTCCAAAGAGGAAAGTGCGGTATCGATGAACGCCTGCAGCAGCCGGCGGTATTCCTCATCCTCCCGCAGGGGAGATTCAAACACCAGCACGATGCTGTCGCATTTATTGACGAACAGCACCTTGATGCTGCTATCCCGGCTGATGCGCCGCAGGATATTGACGATGCTGTTGTTGGTCTTGTAAAGGGAGCTGTTGCCGATGGTGGAATTGCCGGAAAGCACCCGGATGACAGCCACGCGGTGCTCGGCGTCCACATCGAAATCGAAGTATTCGGCGTTGGCCAGCGATTTGCGCTGACGCTCCTCATCATGCACCAGCAGGTCATCAAGGAAGGTGGCCTTGTGGTTGTTTTCCATCTCGTACATCGAGATTTTTTTGATCATATCCAGCGCGATGAGGGAGGTGGAGGCCTCCAGTACGGCCAGGTCAACACCGGTGATCTCACGGTTGTCTTCCCAGATGTAGATGCTGCCGTATTTTTTCTTATCGCTGTAAATGGGGATGATGATCTTATTGCAGATGAGCCCGTCGATGTTATCGACCTCACGGCTGCTCATCAGCGAAACGGTCTCCTTCCCGGAGGAACCGGCCCGGACGAGATTATCCATCCGGCGGGTGATGCTCTCCCGGCGCTGCTCGCTGCACGCCAGCACGAAGGAGGAGAAGAAATCATTATAAATGGCGATGCTGTTGCCGAACCGGTCAAAGAGCGTCTGCACAATGGACTGTAGGTTGCCGCCGCCCAGCATGGTGGCGGTCAGCGCCTTTTGCAGCTCATAAATATCGCCTAGCGTCTGCGCCTGATTGTTGACGATAGTCGTCATGATCGGCGTGATGATCTGTGAAAAGGAGATGTTATTGGGGATCTCGAACAGCGGGAAGCCGAGATCATTGCACAGCTTGATGATATCCTGCGGGATCTCATTGATGTAGCTGTTGAATTTAAGGCCGAGACCCACAACGCCACGCTGCTTCAGCTGGGGGATCAGCTCCAATAGCTGGGGGAGGTTTTCCCGGACGGCATAGGCGGTGGAAACCAGCAGCTCACCGCCGGTCACGGCGCTGACGATGTTGGGGTCGACCATGACACTGACCGAGGTAACGATGCGGTCGGTACCGGCGGAGCCGGCCAGAAGATCGGCGTCATGCAGGATGTCCATCCGGAGAATAGAATTGAGAGTAATGCCGTAATTCCGATCCATGCAAATGCGCCCCTTTCTGATCCCGCGGCGGCGGGAAGTATGAAAACTGGGCGAAGCTTCCGACTACTTACCCATGTTCTATCTAACTGCTATTCTACTATTAAATATTATAAAAAGCAATAGGGTTTGTGGATTTTTTACACCGTAG
>OMAE01000742.1_pt1 | contig 11621 bp, 6 predicted proteins | sample 1673701 | NCBI WGS metagenome assembly OMAE01 (sample SAMEA103958123, study PRJEB25191) | human gut metagenome | reverse complement strand
TCCAGAACGCGTTCCAGCAAAGCAGGCTTGTCGTGAAATGAAATGCCGATATGCTTCACCCTGCCCTGCTCCTTGAGCTGTTTCACGATTTCAAACGCATTGCAGCGTGTAAATTTTTCGTAGTAAGCGCCGTTCAGCGCGTGCAGCAGATAATAATCGAAATAGGAGACACCGGTTTTTTCCAGCTGCTGCTCAAATAAAGGCAGGATATCGTCCTCCTTTTCAAAAAAGAACGACGTCAACTTGTCTGTCAAAATGTACGATTCGCGCGGATAGCGCGCCGTCAGGCATTCCCGCAGCGCCGTTTCGCTTTTGCCGTTCAAATATCCGTGGGCCGTGTCGAAATAGCAAAAGCCCTCGGCCAGAAACGTATCCACCATGCGGCAGAATTCCCGCTTGTCCACTTCGCCGTCCGCACCGCCCATCATGGGCAGACGCATACAGCCGAATCCCAGTTTTTTCATATTGCATTTTCCTCCCTTACCCATGCCGCACACCGGCGGGCGGCATTACAAGCTTTGTAGTAAGCATAACATCTGGAGTTCACTCCAAGTCAAGCTTTTTTGCAAAGAAAAGCAAAATGCACCGCCTGCACAAAGAAGCCTCCCGCCCTGCCATACGCAGGGCGAGAGGCTTCTTTTGCTGTACACAGGGTCTGCGTCATCCCCACACGGGAAATGAAAGCTCGGCCACCGCTCCGCCGCCGGCCGCATTGCGAAGCGCCAGCGCGCCGCCGTGACGCCTGGCGACATCGGCGGCAAACGTCAGGCCCAGACCCATATGGCCGTCTTGCGGGCGGCTTTTTTCGCCCGTGTACAGCGGCTGCATGCCTTTGGCAAGCGCCTCGGGCGTAAAGCCCGGCCCCGTGTCCTGTACGGTGAACACCGCACGGCCCGCGCCGTCCGGGGCGCGCCTCATATGGCTTTCCAGCGTTACTGCCCCGCCCCGCGGCGTGTAGCGCGCGGCATTCTCCACAAGATTCACCAACGCACGCAGCAGCTCCGCCCGGCGCATGGGCAGCATGGACGTTCCATCCGCCACCAGGCGAAATACACAGCCCCGCGCCCGGCAGAGAGCCTGGCCCTGGGCTTGTATCTCGGCCAGGAACTCCGGCAGGGAGACCCGCTCCGTCTCCTGCGGAGCGGCATGCTCCTGCGCGCCGTCCGACGCAGCGGGCTCCGGGTTTTTTACCGTATCCGCACTGTCCGCACCCGCAGCCAGCGCCCTCAGCGAGGCAATGTATTCCCCCGCGTAGCGCGTATTGCGCAAAATGGCATCCACATTCGCGCGCTGGGCGTCGCTTAGCGCGTCCTCGGCCAGCAGTTCGGCGTTGCCGCCGATGATCGTGAGCGGCGTTTTCAGGTCATGCGCCAGCGCGGCCATCTGCTCTGCCCGCTGCTGCTCCATACGCCACTGGGCCTGCAAAGAACCGGAAAGGTTCTCCTTCAGCGTGCGCATGGCGTCCATTGCACCGTCCAACTCCCGCACGCCCGCCGAGGAAAAATCTCCGCCCTCCAGTTGCCCCTCCGCAATGCGTGCGCTGGCGGCGGCCAGCTTATCCGCCGCACGGCGCAGCCTGCGCGTGTAATGCCGTGTGATAAGCGTTACCGTTGTCACCAGCACCACGGCGAGCAGCACCAGGCTGGCAAGCTCAAAATCCGGAAGAACGCCGCGCAGGGCCTCGTTGCCGTAAAGCACGCTGTAATCGAACTGAAACAGGCACAGCGACCCATCGCTGAAATCCACACGCTGGTAAAACCACGCCCCTCCCTCCAACGTCCGCCGGGCCTCCTTCGCGTCCGCCAGCCGACGGCCGGAAAGGTTCGTCTCCAGCACTGTGCCGTCCGGGGCGAAATAAACATAATTGCACAGTTCGTCCGCCAGCGATGCGTCAAAGCTGCCCTGCAGGCGCATTGCGGCCGCCGCGTCCGAGGCATGGTCACTCTGCGTGCGGGCGGGCAGCACAAAACCCGCGTTCATCAGCAGCATGAGCGTTATCCACCATGCCGCCGCCAGTGCTGCTGCCGAAACGCCTGTCAATATCAAATAGCGCCACAGCAGCGCACCCAGGCTCACATTTCTTCGTTTTTCCATTTGTACCCGATCCCCCACACCGTTTCGATCGGCGCGCCGCCCGCCGCTTTCAATTTAGCGCGGATGTTTTTCACATGCTCGGTGACGGCGGAATCGTCCGCACAGCCGTCATAGCCGAATACCGCCTCGTAGATCTGTTCCTTGCTGAACACCTGTCCCGCGTGAGTGGCCAGATGCTCGCAGATGGCGTATTCGCTTTTCGTCAGCGGCAGCGCCGCATCACCGTGGTACAGCGTTTTGGAAGCCAGGTCGAAATCAAACGCACCGCGCCGCACGCGGCGGGTGGGTACGCGCGCCTCCCGCCGCAGATGCGCCGCCACACGGGCGCGCAGCTCCGCCACGCGAAATGGCTTCGTCAGGTAATCGTCGCCGCCAAGGCCCAGTCCGCGCAGAACGTCCGTTTCCTCCGCTCTTGCAGTAAGAAACAGAATGGGGCACCCTGCCAGGGCGCGGATACGCGCGCAAGTGGCAAAGCCGTCCTCGCCGGGCATCATCACATCCAGCAGGATGCAGTGCGCCCAGGCGCAGTGCTCCGGCGTCACCTGCGCTCCGCATGCCAGCGCCGTTACAGCATGGCCGTCCCGCTCCAATGCGCCGCGCACAAGCGCGCGCATATCCGAATCGTCGTCTACCACCAGAATATGTGCCACAGTCTCGCCACCATTTCAATCAGTCATTGCATCCATAAATACAAAAGCCACGAAAGTCCGTACAAAACGTAGACGTGCGCGGGATAGAACACATAAAAGAAATACTTGCCGCCGCGCCCGGAGGCGCCGCGCTGCCCATTGTACAGCAGCATGAACACAGCTGAAAACGCGCCCATCCACTCAAACGCCTGATTAAAGATAAAATCCCACGTCGCACCGGGGTAAAGCACCGCCGTGCTTCCGTACACCAGAAGGTAAAATGCGGCGAAAGCCAGCGCCTCCAGCTTCGTGCTTTTCAGCCGGCACAAATACATCAGAAGGCCGCACAGGATAAACAGCGTGCCGCCGTCCATGATCATGGTGTGCATGGGCAGCACCGTAAAGCCCAGCAGCGTCAGCCAGCCTTCCGCCTGCGGGAACATCGGATATATCACCATCAGCATGAAAAACGGCCAGGCGAAAGGCAGCACCAATGCGGCCAGCCCGCGCAGCCACCGCTTTTGCCGCAGCCAGTCCACACCCTGCAGCATGGGCAGCAGAACGGCAAAGGTCGCCAGCATCTGGTTCATCGGATAAAAGCCGTCGGGACGCCTGCAGAAATCGAACAGAATGCAGCAGAACTGCACTGCTCCCATGACCACGGAAACAAGGTAAATGCGCAGAAAGTAGCGCCGTCTGTCATGGGTGTGGATGAAGCCCTCGATCAGGCAGAACAGAAACAGCCCGGCAGAAAGCCGCCCCAGCTGCGAAAACAAAAGCGGTACCGCGCCTGTGAACTCGAAAAAATAATGGATATGGTCCAGCACCATGAGCACCAGCGCGATCCATTTCAGCTGCGCAGTGGTAAGGCCACGGCGCAGCCCCGTTTTTTGCATTGTGTTTTCCAAACAGATACACTCCTCTTTTTGTTGCTGGAACGAGTATATCCGCCGTTTCTAAGGAATTTATAAGGGCGCGCAAAAATCATTCGCCGCGAGCCGCCTCCAGCGGGACCGGTATTTCCCTCCCCAGGCTGAAGGAATAGATGGTGCACCGCTCCACGCGCACGCCCAAACGTTTTTCCACAGCTGCCCGGTACAGCAGAAGCTGCTTTGCATACGCCTGCAAAAGCTGCTCCGGCGTTTTGCCACGGTCCGTTTTATAATCCGCGATCTCCGCCGTATCCCCATTCACCAGCACCGCGTCCGCAATGCCCTGCACCAGCACAGGCTGGTGCGCGAACGGTTCGGGCAGCGTATCGTCCACGAACTTCGCGGGCACCGCCGTAATAAAATCGTACTCGCGCAGCAGCTTCTTAGCCTCGCGCATGCGTGCCGCCAACGGGCTTTGCAGGAATGCGGCCATGCGCGGCAGCTCCAGCTGCCCTGCCAGCGCTGCGTCCAGCCAGCCGCCCTCCACAAGGCGCGCCACCTCGCCGGGCAGGTCGTTTGCCGCAGCGGCAAGGTCCGCGAACTGCAGCGCCGCATGCAGCGCCGTGCCGCGTTCCGCCGCTGTCAGCCCCTCTTTGTAAAGGAACGCCGGGCGCGCCAGAACCGGGGCCGCGCCCTCATGGACAAGGCCTGAAACACTCAGCTTTGCGGGCAGCGTGCACAACGGCGCATTTTCATACCGTGCGCCGAAATTCTGCAAAAGCTGTTCCAGCAGCGCTGCGTCCGGCCGGGCTGTGCGCACAAAGGCAGACGGCTCATCCGCCGCCTGCCCGGCGGGCTGCGCGGGCACTACGCGCGCGCGCATATGTCCCCGCGCCGCATAGACAGGCAGCAATGCGCCGCCCGCGTATTTGCGCAGCTCTTCGCAGTCCGGGTGCAGCAGCGCGGCCGTACACAGCCATTCGCTGAACGAAAGCGCCTGTGACAGCGTGTACGGCTCCGCGCCGCCCGTGCCCGCCAGCGTCGTTGCCAGCGCTGAAAGTGTTTTTTCCGGGTTTTGCAGCGGCGCCGTAACAATGAGCTTGTCCCGGGCGCGGGTGAGCGCTACATACAGGATGCGCATTTCTTCGCTGACGGCCTCGCTGCGCTGCGCCATACGCACCGCGCGGTGGGGCACAGTGGAATACAGCCCGCCGTCGCCGTCCGCACGCAGGTTCATGCCCAGCCCCAGCGACGGGTGGAACAGCACCGGGTTGGAGGTATCGCGCAGATTGAACCGCCGGGCTGTGTCCGCCAGGATGACCACCGGAAATTCCAGCCCCTTGGAGCGGTGGATGGTCATAATGGAAACCGCTCCCTCCGGCAGCACCGGCGTGCCGCCGCTTTGCACAGCGCCGCTTTCCACCGCGCTGTCCACCACCCGCAGGAACGCGGCCAGCCCTCCCGCGCCGCCCCGGTCCACACCGGCGGCCCAGGCCGTAAACGCCCGCAGCGTCTCCCGCCGGGCGGGGCCGTTTTCCATCGCGCCCACAGCCGCGAAGTAATGCGTGCGGGCGAATATCTCGCCGCACAGCTCCTCCACGGACGCGGTGGCGGCCAGCCGCCGCAGCGCCCGCAGCGTTTCCAGAAAAGCCTGTGCCTTTGGCTCTTCACTTTTCAGCAGCGCCGCGTACAGGCTGCCGCGCGGGGCCAGCAGGCGCAGACGCGTTAAATCGTCCGGCGTGAATGAAAACATCACCGATACCAGCGCCGCGGCCAGATGTACGTCCTGTCCGGGGTTGTCGATGACCCGCAGCAGAGAAAGCACGGGAGAGACCTCCGTGGACGTAAGAGGGCTCTCGCCCGTGTCTGCAAAGGACGGAATGCCCCTCCGCGCGAACTCCGCCGCATAAAGGCCGAACCGCGCACGGCTGCGCAGCAGCACGCAGATATCACCGTAGCCGCACCGCCGCGTGCCGCCGCTTTTTTCGCGCACGGCAAAGCCTTCCTTCACCAGGCGCTCCACCGCATCCGCCACCGCGCCCGCGTCTCCCATGGCGATGTCGCCGCCGCTCATGTCCACAATATCCAGCTCCATGGGGCCGCCGTCGTATCCGTCGTCCGCGCCGCGCACCAGCATTTCGTCCCCGTCGTAGTCCACGTCGCCCACTGTGCGGCTCATCACACAGGCAAACACATCATTGATCTGGTCGATGATATTGCCCGCGCTGCGGAAGTTGTGGCCCAGGGTGACGGTGGCCGGGTGAGGGCCGCCGGGCGTATAAGGCGCAAAACCGCCGCGCTTGCCGATGAATATCTCCGGGCTGGCCAGACGGAAGCGGTAAATGCTCTGCTTCACGTCGCCCACAAAAAACAGGTTGGAGCCGTCGTCGTTGGCGAGGCACTGATACAAAAGCGCCTGCAGGGCATTGGTATCCTGATATTCGTCCACAAGCACCGCGTCGAACCCGCGGGACACCGTGCGGGCCACAGCCGTTTTTTCGCCGTTTTCACCGCACAGCAGCTCCAGTGCCAAATGCTCAAAATCGCTGTACTCCAATGCCTTTTCCGCCAGCTTATCTTCGTACAGCCGCGCCCCGAAGGCCTTTGCTCCACGGGCCAGAGCCGCAGCCATAGGCGCAATGCGGGCACGGTCTTCTTCAAATTCGGCCTCCGTGCACAGGAACACATCTTTTTTCAAACGCTCCGCAGCGTCCTTGGCGGCGGCGCGCAGCGCCTTCACCGCATTCATTCCCGGGCTTTGATATCCGCGCACAGCCTTGAACGCGGGCGGCTTGTATTCGGCCGTATAAACAGCCGCACTGTCCCACCGGCCCGCGCCGATGTATTCCAGCAGCGCCGCGAAAAACGCCGCGTCGCTGTCCAGCGCCGGTGCATAATTGGCAAGCTCCAGCTCCTGCGCGACGATGCCCTTCGCCGCATCCAGCAGGCGCAGTGCGCTGCGCGCGGCCCGCCCGGCGTTTTCCAGCAATGTACGGCCCCATGCCGTTTGGCCCAACGGCTGTCCGCTTTCGTAGGCTGCGCAGATGCTTTGCAGCGCCGCTGCGGGATGGGGCAGCGTGCGGGAAAAATCATACAGCCCCAACACCGCGGCAGCGGCGCTGGCGTCGCTGCGGGCGCGGCCGTACAGTGAGGCAAACGCGCAGAAATCCGCGTCCTCATAAAGCTCCTCCAGCACGGCGGAAAGCGCGTTCTGGCGCAGCGTATAGGCCTTTGCGTCATCCGCCAGCTCAAAATCCGGCGGCAGGCCCAGCTCCGCGAAATAGCGCTTGAGCAGCTGCATACAGAATGCGTCGATGGTACAAATGTTGGCGCGCCCCAGCAGCAGCCGCTGACGGCGCAGGTACGCACTCTCGGGGTGCGCGGCCGCCTCGGCCGCAAGCCGTACCGCGATGCGCCCGCGCAGCTCTTCGGCCGCAGCGCGGGTGAAGGTGACGATCAGCAGCCTGTCGGCCGCGACCGGATGTGCCGCATCGGTGATCAGCCGCACCGCGCGCTCCACCAGCACCGCTGTTTTGCCGCTGCCTGCCGCCGCCGAGACCAGAAGCGTACCGCCCCGGTCCTCGATGGCGGCGCGCTGGGCCGGCGTCCATTTCGGCGCGCTCATATATTTCCCTCCCCCTGTGCTTTGCACGCGTCCGCACGCGTTTCAAACACATCCTTCGGCGCCTGCACGCTTGTTTCGCCCCGCCCGTCCTCGTGCAGGCAGACGGGACGGTAATCGCATACGTCGCAGGGACAGTGGGCCGCCGTGCGAAGGGGCACCGCGTCTATTTCACCCGCGTACAGGCCCCGGGCCATCTCCACCACCAGCGCGTCCAGATGCTTTTCAATATTGCCCAGCTTTTCCAGGCTTGCCAGCTTGGCGCTGGCGCGGGGCGCACCGTCCTTTCCAAAGGCGAACGGTACGAACATGCCCGTGGCGTCCCGGTCCATGCCGCGCACCACCAGTTCGTCGTTGAGCACCAGCCCGTCCACCTTGTACACCGGGGCCGCCGCTGCCTCGGCACGGGAGCCGGTTTTCAGCACAGGGTCTCCGGCCAGATACAGCACGCCCGCGGCCACGGGGTTTTTGTATACCTGCGCCGCGTTGCTGCGCAGCGTGAACAGATACAGCAGCATCTGCGTGTTCAGGCCGCAATACACCTCGTCCAGATTAAATGCTTTGTTTCCCGTTTTGTAATCCACCACGCGCAGATAGGTCCTGCCCTCCCGCTCCATTACGTCCACACGGTCTATCTTGCCCTGCACCTGCACGGTACGGCCGTCCGGCGTGCGCAGCGTCAGCGGAGGAACCGCGCCCTCCCCTGTTCCGATCTCCTGCTCAAAGGCGGCCGGGTGGAACAGGCTTTGGGCCTGCTCCGCCTGAAGATACGCCAGCAAACGCGTTACGCCGCGCTTCAGCCGTTCCACCAGATAGGCAAAGCGCCGCCCTGCGGCGGGCATGTTTTCGGCCACGTATTGGTCGGCCACCTCGCCGGCCAGCCGGGCCAGCTCCTCCGGCGCAAGACGCGGGAACTCCGCGCCCGCGCGGCGCATCACGTGCTCCAGGATATAATGCACCAGGCTGCCGCTCTCCAGCGGAGAAAGCTCCGCGCGTCTGCGCGGACGAATGCGCAGGACATACTGCAGAAAGTAAGAAAACCGGCAGCGGTAATATTGTTCCACACGCGTGGGTGAAAGCGTGAGCCTGTCGCCCAAAAGCGCCCCCAGAGGGCGCGTCTCCCGCGCGAAAAAGTGCGCGGGCCGTGCGGCGCGCTCCATGGCGGCCAGGCTCTCCGCCATCGTGTCCTGGCGGCGCAGAGCGGCCTCCAGCGCCGCGGTCTGAGGCGTATCCTCCCGGTAGGCAGCTCCCAACAAGTCCAGGGCGGCGGCCGGTGTGGGTGCGCGCTGGGCTTCGTCCAGTACGTCTGCCGGAGGAGCCAGTGCCTCCACCAGCGGCTCCATCGCCGCGCTCAACGGCGCGCCGCCCGCCTCGGGAGGGACAAAGCTGACATACAGCGCCTGCGCCGGCGCCGTCAAAGCGCGGTAAAAGAACATCTGTTCCAGCAGCGTGCGGTTTTCATAGCTGCCGGGCATCTCCACGCCGCCCTGCACCAGCAGATCCCTGTCCGCATGGGAGAGCAGGCCGCTCGCGCCCAGCAGCTTTGGAAACTTGCCCTCGCTCACACCCAGCACAAAGCATACGTCCGGGCTGTCCAGACGCATGCGGTCCGCAGTGGTCACGATGACCGCGTCCTGCGTTTCGGGAACATGGCCCAGGTCCGCTTCGTGCAGCAGCAGCGCGAACAGCTCGGCGTATTCCGCTGCCGTCACCTCATCCCCGCCCAAAAGCTGCTCCATCTGGCCCAGCAGATCCATCATGTTTTCCCAAGTGGCGTACAGTGCGCGGGCGCGCAGCGGGTCGCCCGCCTGCTCAAACGCGGCGGCCGCCTGTGCGGTGTGCTCCGCGCCGCTGAAAGCATCCAGCAGCAGATACAGCTGCCTGGAGATGCCCGCTGCCGTCTGTCCCCGCGCCGCGTCCAGAAAGCGTTCCACACGGGGCACAACTTCCGCGCGCAGAGCCTCCGCCCGGGCCAGAGCCGCCCTGTCCTCATCCGTCATCTGCGCGCCGAAGCCCGCCGGATTCTTTTCAAAAGGGGCGCGCCAGTCGGCCGCTTTCAGCTGCCAGGTGTAAGCGTAATTTTCCAAAACCGCGATTTCCTCAGGCGCAAACCCGCACAAGTCGGTTTTGAGCAGGCGCAGGAGCGCCTCGGTGGAAAGCCCTTTCGACAGCAGCGACAGCGCCGCCGTAAAAAAAGCGGCCGGCGCAGTGTGCTCGGGGCTGGTGGTCTCGTCTGTGAAATAGGGGATGCCTGCCAGAGCAAATTCATATTGCAGGGGCGCGGCGTATGCGTCCATCTCGCGGCAGATGACCGCAACGCCGCCGTAGCGCAGCCCCCGTTCGCGCACAAGCGCGGCGATGCGGCAGGCTACGGCCTTGCACTCGGCGTAAACACCTGCGGCAGGCGTGACAAAAAAGCCCGCGTGCTCCGGCGCTTCCGGCGCGCCGAAAGCCAGGCATTGGTTGACCGCCGCAAGGCCCGGGGCGTTCTTGTGGCGAAAATCCTCCTGCATCACATGCGGCGCGGCGATCTCCACGCTCTGCTTGCCTGCAATGCGCCGTAGATTCTGCGCCGTTTTTTTCACCGGACTGAACAAGCCAAGGCCCGCTTCGTTGTCCGAAAGGCCGTCGCAGCACAGCGTGACAGTGCATTCCTCAGCCTCCACCAGCTTTTCCAGCATGCGGTATTCCGGTGCAGTAAAGCCGTCGAAATTGTCGATAAAAACGGCTTTGTCCGCCAAAAACGCCGGGTCCAGCCGGAGCGCGGCGGCGGAAATACGGTCCGCCGGGTCCATGGCGGAGCCGGCGATCAACGCCTCATAGGCGGCGAAAATCAATCCCAGCTCGTGCAGCTTGCCGCCGTCCTCGCCCGCGGTGCGGGCCACGTCCAGCAGCGTCTCGGGGCTTGCGCCCGCCGTTTTCAGCTCTTTGATGGCGTCCGCGCACATGCTGCAAAAGCCCGTGCTGCGCCGGTGACGGCGGTAGGCCTGCAGCTCGTCGCCCAGCGTATCCATAGCACGGCGCACTGCAACGGCCCGGGCCGCGTCCGTCAGCGTTTTCACCGCTGCGCCGCCAAAGGTCTTGAGCACCAGCTCAGCAAAGCTGGTAAAGCTGTATACCTCCGCACAGGCGCTGAACGCATCGCCCAAAGAGCGGTACACCATCGTCTCGGCAGAGGAAGAAAACTGTTCCGGCACCAGCAGGATGCTGCGCCGCCGCGCGGCGGCGCGCACCTTCATCTCGGCCAGCACACGGCCTGTTTTGCCCGTGCCTGAAATACCCAATATCAGCCGCAGCACAAAGCTCCGCCCCCTTCTGCAGCAAGCGCTGCCATTGTTTGCTAATCCACAATAAAAAATAGTTACAGGCCATTTTTGGGGCCGTCTCCCGCCCCCGGAGCCATCCACACAAAACAGCCTTCGGCAGTCTTTTATAGTATACCGCATTTGGCCGGCCAAAAAAAGGGCATGCAGGCATTTGGCGGAATGGTACAGAAAAGCGGCGGCAGGAAAAATCCTGCCGCCGCCTGCGGGATATGTGGGCTTTTGAAGCCGCTGTAAGGCTTAGTAGTTCTCAGCCTTGAGCTGGAAATATGCCTTCGGATGCGCGCAGACGGGGCACACCTCGGGAGCATTCTTGCCGATGACGATATGGCCGCAGTTGGCACACTGCCAGAGCTGGTCGCCCTCCCGGGAGAAGACCAGGCCGTTTTTGACATTTTCCAGCAGCTTGCGATAGCGGGCCTCGTGGGCTTTTTCGATCTCGGCGACGCCTTCAAACAGGGCTGCGATCTCGTCAAAGCCCTCGGCACGGGCGTCGGCGGCGAAGGCGGCGTACATGTCCGTCCATTCGTAGTTTTCGCCCTGGGCGGCGTCGAGCAGGTTTTCCTCTGTCGAGGGGATCTGGCCGCCGCACAGGAGCTTGAACCACAGCTTGGCGTGCTCTTTCTCGTTTGCCGCGGTCTCCTCAAAAATCGCCGCTATCTGCTGATAGCCGTCCTTCTTTGCCTTCGACGCAAAATAGGTGTATTTGTTGCGTGCCATGCTCTCGCCTGCGAATGCTTCCATAAGATTTTTTTCGGTTTTTGTGCCTTTAAGCTCTGCCATAATATCCGCTCCTTTGTTTTTTCTTAATTATATCATCCGTGTACCGCGCAAGCTGTAGAAAACACTACAAAAATACGCCTTGATTTTCTTCGGCCATGCGGCTAAAATAGCTCTTATCTCAGAGGTGATGATATGAACATGAAACGAAGCTGCGGCGTGCTGCTGCCGCTGTTCTCTTTGCCGTCGGAGCACGGCATCGGAACGCTGGGCAAGGCCGCTTATGATTTTATAGATTTTCTCGCCGCCGCAGGGCAGTCGTGGTGGCAGCTGCTGCCCGTCGGGCCTGCCGGAAGCGGCG